>LNAP01001669.1_pt2 | contig 42548 bp, 39 predicted proteins | sample 602601 | NCBI WGS metagenome assembly LNAP01 (sample SAMN02440304, study PRJNA202911) | soil metagenome | biome: Subtropical and temperate rainforests or woodlands; isolation source: soil samples (1 kg each in a 20% v/v slurry with milli Q water) were... ...
CAGTCGCGCGAGCAACTGCTGTCGGACAACGCCAAGAAGAAAGCGCAAATCAACGAACTGCAAAGCTTCGTTAGCCGCTTCTCGGCCAACGCCTCGAAATCCAAGCAGGCCTCGTCGCGCGCCAAGCAGATCGACAAAATTCAGCTGGCCGAGGTTAAGCCGTCCAGCCGCGTCAGCCCATTTATTCGTTTTGAACAAAACAAAAAGCTGCACCGCCAGGCCGTGCTGGTCGACCAGATGGCTAAGGGTTTTGACGGCAAAACGCTGTTCAAGAACTTCAGCTTCCAAGTTGAAGCCGGCGAGCGCGTGGCGATCATCGGCCCGAACGGCATCGGCAAAACCACCCTGCTGCGCACCCTGGTGGGCGAGCTGGCGCCGGATGCTGGCAGCGTGAAATGGGCCGAGAGCGCTGAGCTTGGTTATTACGCCCAAGACCATGCCCACGACTTCGAAGACGACATCACCTTGTTTGACTGGATCGGCCAATGGACCACCGGCGAGCAAGTCATCCGCGGCACCCTGGGGCGCATGCTGTTTTCCAACGACGAAATTCTCAAGTCGGTAAAAGTGATCTCCGGTGGTGAGCAAGGCCGCATGCTGTTCGGCAAGCTGATCCTGCAAAAGCCCAACGTACTGCTGATGGACGAGCCCACCAACCACTTGGACATGGAGTCCATCGAAGCGCTGAACCTGGCGCTGGAAAACTACCCCGGCACGCTGATTTTCGTCAGCCACGATCGTGAGTTTGTGTCCTCGCTGGCCACCCGCATTATCGAGCTGTCGGCCAGCGGTGTGGTCGACTTCAGCGGCACCTACGACGACTACCTGCGTAGCCAAGGCGTGCTGATCTAAACCCGCCCCGCGACACCGAAACGCCCCGCCATTGCGGGGCGTTTTGCGTTGCGGCGTGAGGCCCCCGTATGGGAGCTGCTGGCAAACCAACTGTTTCCAAGAAATCTCCGCTGCACCGCTGCAACCGCTGCCACACACTCAGCAGAACCGGCCGCTTAACGCCAGCCGCTTCCCAAGCGAGCATCAAAGCTCATGAACATTACGTCCATGAGCTGATAGCGAGGGATGCGTTATGTCGACCGGAAAGCTGTTGTTCGCAAGCACGTTTGTATTCGCACTGTTGTCCAGTGCAACGCTGCAAGCCGCCACTTACACCTGGGTATACGCGTTGGATACACGTCCGCCAGCAGAGGTGTTCAAAAATGGGTTTAGCATCGACGGCACCCTCCTGGATTTGCTTGAGCACGCAGTCGGCGGAGCCTGCACGGCCGAGACGAGCCTCGAACGGTCCGCGTGGGTCAGCACCACGTTTAGTTTTAACAGGGCGTTGGAATTCGCTGAACAGCGAATAGCCGCCTTGCCTGCAACGCCCTCCGGGCAGCGCCACATGTGGCTTTACCATATCCACACCGACGCCAGCTTCTTGGAAGTCGCAGACATCTTGCGCCAGGCCCGTGCCCGTGCGCCTGGAGACGTTCAGACAAGCAACGCAATTGACCATCTGTTGCAGCGCACACGGATAGCCTCGCAAGCTGAAGTGGTGGCACCCAATCGCATACCGGTGGCGAATATCCAAGGTGTGACGAGCCTGTACTACGATCCCGCCCTGGCTGTCGGCGAGCGGTTTTATCGAACTAACGTTCTGACGGTAAACAGCCAGTACCGCGTCCCTGCCACCACCATGAACAACGTGGTAAGCAATTTAACCGCGTTGGTTCCCCCCGAAAGCATCGCGCTGTTTGGTCACCAGCTAGCGCCCGACCAGCAGTTGTGCGAATTGGCCTGCGCCGCGCACCACGCCAATCGTCTACGTCGAAGTGCGGCGCCAGGCGATTTGAACTGCCTGGCTAGCCCCGACCGGGCTCAGGCATTTATTGGCAGCGAGGACTAGCAGCCATGTGGCTCCGATTCAACCGCGAGGTACAACCCATGTCGTTAATAAAATTACTGATCGCCAGCCTCACTGCCTGGGTCAGCTTGGTCAGCGCGCCCCTGTACGCTAGTACCCACAACTGGGTATACCGCGTGGATCACCGCCCTCCCGACCAAATATTCAGCCAAGGTTTCACTATCTCCGGTGCTAACAACGACTTGCTCGACCATGTGCTCGGCGACTCGTGCCCCGGCGCCCCCCCTGAACGAGCGATGTGGTTAAGCGGCTACAGTGCAGAGAGCATCACCACCCAACACGCTCAATCGAGCTTAGTGGTTCAAAGCATCCCGCCTGGCCAAGGCCTATGGGTTTACGCCATACGTACCGACCATACCTATCTGGAAGTCGCTGACGCCTTGCGCCAGGTTCGGGAAGAGGCGCGGCAACAGCACAACGGTTACAACCGTGGTCACATCGCTGAGGCTGAGTACCTACTGAACCTTCCTCAAATTCGCTTGCGCGGCGAGGTGGTGACCCCACGCCGTATCAGCCCACAGAGTATTCAGCGTGCGGAGTTCTATTCGCTCGCCCCATCTTCTACTCCGGCAAATCCAGTCATGATTGCGGGCCCAGGCTTCACCAATGCCGGGTATCGACAACCGCAAACGCAGATGACCAATAGGGGGTTTGATCTGCGGCAAATACTTTCCCCCGCCAGCGTCACGCTGTATGGCGAACAACTCGCCAACGACCCTGATCTCTGCGCGCTCTGTTTGGAGGTCGTAGGAGCGAGCAGCAGCCGTATTCGACGCGACGCATTACGCGAGCGCCTGAGCTGCCCTTCAGCTGCGCACGCATTTATTGGCAGCGAAGACTAGCCCTACTCCCGTTCAGGCACGAATGGGTCGCGAACAATAGCGGCGAGCGCTGCCATGTTTCGATACAGCGAGGAAAACCAAATGACGACATTGAAACGATTGATCGCCAGCGTGGCCGCCTGTGCGGCGTTAGCTAGCGCGCAGTTGCAAGCCAGGACCTATGAGTGGGTGTACCGCGCCAGCATTCTTCCCCCCACTGAGGCATTCGCAAACGGCTTCACCAGCCACGGGCACCAGTGGGACTTGCTTGATCATGTATTGGGTACTTCATGCATCGCCATGGACACTGAAGAACGATCGGTGTGGCTAGGCACCTACCATGACCAAGAGCGGGCCATTCAGGTCATCAAAAAACAATTGCACCGCCCCCCTCAGCCAAATAACCCATCCAGTAGAGGGATGTGGATTTACACCATTCGAACGGACGTCGACTTTCTGGAGGTATCAGACCTTTTGGACCAGGCCATGGCGGCCGCGCGGCAGAACGCCGGAGGTTACGCGCGTGAACAGGTTGAGCAAATACGCTACCTAGCGGACCGCTACGGTCTGTCTGCACGTACCCAAGTGGTGACGCCTCAACATATACGCCCACAGAATATTCACAGCGCCCAGTTCTATGCCTTCGATAGAACAGGTGCCTCGGGCCCAGTACTCAGACGGGAGCCCCCCACTAGCAACCCACGCTATCGGCTACCGACGACTTACATGAACAACGAAACGAATGATTTGGCGACAATAGTGCGCCCCATCTCCATCACGGCTTATGCCGAAATGCTCCCTGAGTACCCTGACCTTTGCGTGCTCTGCGGGGCTTCAAACGCCAGCAGCAGCCGCATTCGCCGCAGCGACATGCATGAGCGCCTGGACTGTCCCGTCCCGTCGGCCGCCCAAGCATTTATCAGCAGTGACGACTAAGAAACCGCACCGGGTTTAAATGGCCCGGCGTCTTGATTGGCCGCCACGCACTCCCCTAAAGCCCCACCACAGCGGGGCTTTTAAATATGCAAACAACGAAATCGCCAGGTCGGCTCTGCCCTTTTTGCTATGGCTGCCACGGAACCGCCTACTTACCAGGCGCTGAGCAAAAGCACGAGCATCGGGTTTCAGCTTGTTGGCACCGTGCCGCAAGAGACCTTCCCGCTCCATACCGCGAGGTATTGATCATGCCACTTATTGTCTTGTTGATCGCTAGCATCACTACGTTTGCGGCGCTGCTTAGCGCGCCGCTGCATGCCGCACCCCATGCATGGGTGTACCGCATCGATACCCGGCCACCTGCCGAGGTTTATGCGAACGGTTTTAGTACCGGCGGTAAACTTGAAGACCTGCTTGAACACGCGCTTGGCGGTTCCTGCGACGCCGACACACCCGCGCAGAATTCGGCATGGATTAGCACCACCTACAACCCCCGCACCGCCATTGAAGAGGCAAACCGACAACTACCGGGCCTACAGCCGTTGCCCTCGGGCGTACACCGCATGTGGCGCTACGTCATTCATACCGACAGCAACTTTCTGACCGTAGCCGACGTTCTACGGCAAGCGCGCACAGCCTCTCAGCCTGGGTCCCGCGTTGTCAGCGCCTTGAGCCACCTACTGGAGAACACCCGAATCGCTACCCAACAAGAGGTGGTGGCATTGCATCGCATACTGCCGGCAAATATCGAGAGTGCGACAACCGTCTCCTACGATCCTGAGCTCCCCCCCGGCCGGCAGTTTTACCAGGGTGGCGAACCGATCATGAACCCCTATTACCGCGAACCGAGCACGCAAATGACCAACGCGGTAGCAAATCTACAGGCGCTGCTGCCGCTGACTAGCATCATGCTTTTTGGCTATGAAATGGCACCTCAGGCCGAGCTCTGCGCATTGATGTGTGATGGCGCCTCCAGCGCTCATACCAACCGCATTCCCCTCAGCGCAACGCTCGACGGCGTAGATTGCAAGGCTAGGCCCACCCGCTCGCAAGCACTTATCGGCAGCGACGACTAGCACTACTCAGCGTGTTGCGCCCCCCTGAGTTAATGGTTTCAGCACGCCCCATTAGCAGTAGCGGGGCGTGCAACACTCGCTTGTTTTATCCAATCGTTAGCCACCTTCCCTTGTCGCCTACCAGACGCTATGACCCCAGCCGAGACCCTGGCCAGCGCTTTTATAGCGGTAGCACGCCGCAGAGCAATAAAGGCTACCGACTCCCCGATAGGCAGATGACCAACACCCTGTCCGATTGCTGGCTATGCGCAAGGTGCACTACAGCCCCAATCTTGCGAGTTGCTATGCGGCGCCTCGCAAACTAATCGCATGCGCCGAAGCAACTCGCGTGAAGATTTGATCTGAACGGTTGACCCTGACCCTGCTCAAGCATTTATTGCTACCGAGGACGACGCGCGATAGCTCAGTGCATTGCCGCATTCTGGGGCCTGACCTGGAGCGGACAACCCCCGAAATGGCTGTATCCATGCAGCCGAGCAGTGCACATCGCTAATCCTCACTGCCAATAAAGGCCTGGCGGCGCGATGGCACCGGGCAGTTCAAACGCTCGAGTAATTCGCTACGCCGAACCCGGCTGCTGCTCCCGCTTGACGCCTCAACACAGAGCGCACAGAGGTCAGTGTCGTAGGCTAACTCTTCGCCATAAAGGATGACGCTGGCGATTGGCAGTATCGTGGTCAAATCATCCGTTATGTTGTCCATCTGTGTGGCGGGTTCTCGATACACGGCGTTGGTAAATCCTGAACCTTCCCGCAGGATTGGGTTTGCGGGAGTAGACGACGGGTCAAGGAAATAGTACTGCGCTCGCTGAATGGTTTGCGGGGAAATACGGTATCGGGTGACCACCTCGCCGCGACGGTTGATTTTGGGCATCCTCAATATGCGATTAAGCTGACGGACCTGGTCAGAGCCATAGCCGTGATCCTTCTGATAAGCGGACTCCAGAAGTTGGCGCAAGGCGTCAATGACTTCGAGATAGGTGTTGTTGGTGTGTATGGAGTAAACCCATATTCCAGGTAAGTTCGGTCGCGCCACCAAGACCGCCCGAGCATGCAGTCTGGCGGAGTCGTCACTGTTATAGGCACTTAACCATATGGATCGCTGGCTTTCTGCGCCGGGACAGGAGTCGCCGATGGTGTGGTCAAGCAAGTCGGTGTTTGTTCCGAGGGAGATGAAACCAGAGGCAAATACTTGATCAGGCGGGCGCTCATCCACGCGATACACCCAGTCGTAGGTCTCGGCTTGTAGCGGTGCGCAAGCTAACGCCGCACAAGCGGCCACGCTGGCTATCAACAATTTCAAGGTGTGCATTGGTGATCCTCGCTGTATGGAAACACGGCAACGCTCGCCGCTAATCCGCCTGAGCAGAAGTAGGCGCTAGCCCGTCGATCGTCGCGCTTGGGCGCGTGCAAGTGGTTGGCGGGGCGCTAGGGAGCATTGTTCTAACGTGAGCGGGTGCAGCCCTGCGGCAAGACGTCCACTACCTCCAGGTAATTACCGTCCGGGCTGATGGTGTAAAGCCAAAGCGCTAATGCTCGCCTGCTGGACCAGTGAGGTTAAGCAGGCAGTTCCGTCGCCCGTGTAGCAACGGTTGCAGTGCCGCAGCAGAGGTTTCTTAGAAAACGCAGGTTTGCCCATAAAAAGCGCCGCTTCGGCGGGGCTTCCGGTTTATTGCGTGGGGTCTCGATCACGTCAACGTGCGCATTTCAAACCAAAGAACTTGAGCAAACCATAAGTCGCAATATCGCCAGCCCCGAACTCACCCGCCTGGTGCTCGCCTCCACATGGCCGTGGACGTGCGGGTCAAGTTCGATCGTGAGGGCATGATTTTTAGGCGGCAAAACAGCGTTTCCGAAGAAACCTCTGCTGCGGCCCTGCAACCGTTGCTACACGGGCGACGGAACTGCCTGCTAAACATCAGTCTCCGCGCAGGCAAGCATCAAAGCCCATGAACATTGCGCCCATGGGCGATAGCAAGGGATGCGTATGTCGACCCGAACTACTACGAGAGGCTGAGTGTTCCGTACCTGCCTGGTTTTGATATCCCGAGGTAAACCACATGTCACGGTTAAAACTACTGGTTGCCAGCCTTGCCGCCTGTGCGGTGTTGGCGAGCGGACCACTACAAGCCCAGATCTATGACTGGGTGTATCGCGTTGATGAACGTCGCCCCGAAGTAATACTCCAGAGCGGGTTTCACACCGCAGGGCAACAGACCGACTTGCTCTACCATGCCCTCAGCGACTCCTGTTTCGGCCCACCCAGCCAGCGCTCCATTTGGTTAAGCGCGTACAACAGCCATGAGTTAGCCACAGCACACATTCTGCGGCGCCTTCGGGAGCAAGCGGCGTTGCCTGGCCAAGGGCTGTGGGTTTACTCCATACACACCGACAGCAACTTTCTGGAAGTCTCTGACGCCTTGCATCAAGTTCTGCAGGCCGCTCAGCAAAACGAGCACGGCTATGGCTATGAGCAGGTCGCCCAGCTTCGTTACATATTGAGCAGGCGAGAAATCAGCCTTCGCGGCGAGGTGGTCACCCAACGCCGTATTTACCCGCGAAACATTGGGCGCGCGCAGTTCTTTTTCCTTGACCCGTCTTCTACTCCCGCAAACCCAATACTGCGCGAAGGCTCAGGATTCACCAACGCGCACTATCGAGAACCCGCCACACAGATGACCAACATAAGGGCTGACTTGACCACGATACTGCCGCTAACCAGCATCATCCTTTATGGCGAACAGTTAGCTAACGTTCCTGACCTCTGTGCGCTCTGTGCTGGGGCTTCAAATGCGAGCAGCAGCCGGTATCTGCGTAGCGACATACTCGGGCATTTGAACTGCCCAGGGCTTTCGCGCGCCCAGGCGCTTATTGGCAGTGATGAATAGGGAAAAACTTCGCTAGTTGGCAACAACGTCTGTGGGGCTTAAAGAGGTTTGCTAGAGGTTGGCGCTATATGCAGGCATTTACCCGCTGCATCCAATGGTTAGCAACCTTCCCTTGTCACCCACCAGCGGCCATGATTGCCGCTGGTTTTCGGTGAAGCGTAAGCATGCATACCCAAGCACCCAGTTCGCTGGCTATCACGGGGCAAATTCTCAGCGTCGTGTTCTACACCTTTCTCGGCTTTCTCTGCATCGGCATTCCCATCGCCGTGGTGCCTGGCTTTGTGCACAACGAGTTGGGCTATGGCGCGGTGATCGCCGGCCTGACCATTGCTTCGCAGTACCTCGCTACCCTACTCACCCGCCCCTTGGCCGGACGCCTGGCCGACAGCCTGGGTACCAAGCCGGCGCTGGTGTATGGCTTAAGTGGTATTGCCATCAGTGGCTTGCTAACGCTGCTGTCCACGCAAGTCAGCCACCTGCCCCTGTTGAGCCTGTTGATCATGCTCGTCGCCCGCTTGCTGCTCGGCGTGACGCAAGGGTTGCTGGGGGTCAGCACCATCAGTTGGGGCATTAACCAGGTTGGCAGCGAACACACGGCACGGGTGATTTCCTGGAACGGTATCGCGGCTTACGGCGCCATCGCTATCGGTGCGCCGGTGGGTGTGTTGATGGTCGACGCCTGGGGTTACTGGACCATGGGCTGTGCCCTCACCAGCCTGGCGTTGCTGGGTTTGTGGCTGATCCGCAAGCGCGCTTCGGCCCCGGTGCTCAAGGGCGAACGTTTGCCTTTCAGTACGGTGTTGGGTCGGATTGCGCCCTATGGTCTGGGCCTGGCCTTGGGCTCGATTGGTTACGGCACGCTAACGACCTTTGTCGCCCTGTATTTCGCCAGCAAAGGCTGGAGCGGCGCGGCGTATACCTTGTCGGCCTTTGGTGTGGCGTTTATCGGCGCGCGGGTGTTGTTGATCGATGCGATCAAACGCTACGGCGGCTACAGCGTAGCGATCGGCTGCATGGGTATCGAAACCCTTGGCCTGCTGTTGCTCTGGTTTGCGCCGTCGCCGCTGTGGGCAATGGCGGGCGCGGCGTTGACTGGCTGCGGCTTGTCGCTGGTATACCCGGCGCTGGGGGTGGAAGCGATCAAGCAAATTCCAGACAGCAGCCGCAGCGCCGGTTTTAGCGCCTACGCGGTGTTCTTTGACCTGGCCCTGGCTATTGCGGGGCCGTTGATGGGCGCGGTGGCCTATGGCTTTGGCTACAACGGCATTTTTCTTGCTGCCGCACTGCTGGCCTTGGCTGGGCTGAGCCTGAGCCTCTGGCTGTCCAGGCGCAGCAACGCCGCTTAGTTAAGTGGGGCTTAGTTCAGTGGGGCTCAGTGCAGTGAGGCTTGGTGGTTGGACAAGTCCGGGCCCAGCACGGTGCTGAAAAACTCCACCGCTTCGGCATTCATACGCCGGTGAATACGCTGGCGGTCCACACCGTCGGCGTCTTTGCACAGCATCGGCATCATCTGTTCCTGCTCGGCGGAGCACGGCGACATAAAGATAAAGTGCCCAGCGCCATCGAGCAGGCGGTAGTGCGGCGGTTGCGGCAGGCTGTGGCTCAGGGCCAGGGCGTTGGTCTCGATCGCCAGCAGCTGATCGTTGTCGCCGGCATACATCAGCACCGGCATTTGTACGTCCTGCAGTTCTTCCTTGCCAAACATCAGCCCCAGGGGTGCCATGAGCAGCAGCGCTTTAACCCGAGGATCGCTTTCGGGCACCAGGTCGTCGCGGTCGACCACCAATTCGCCCTGGGTGCGACAGGCGTCCTGATCGCCGGGGTGGGCTTGGCAATAGTCGCGCAGCAACTGCATTTGCGGCTGCGCGCCGCCAACAATCAGCGCCGTTTCGCCACCGGCGGAATAGCCGATCATGCCGATCCGTTGTTCATCGACAAACGGCTCCAGCCAGGGGTCTTGCAAGGCGTCGGTGATGGCTTGGGAAATTTGCATCGGCCGCCCGTAGAGGTTGCTCAAGGTGCCCAAGCGGCTTTGGTCGGCGTAGTTATCACCCGGGTGAACCACCGCCAGCACGACAAAACCATGTTTGGCCAGGTAAGTGGCCAGATCGTGTTGCGCCAAGGGGCTACCGCTGTTGCCGTGGGACAGCACCAGCAGCGGATAGTGACCAGGGGCCACCGGAGCGTCCTGGCCAGCGGCAATGTGGTACGGGCCGATGTTACTGACGGTGGCATGGGCGAAAGCTGGGTAGAAAGCCACCGCTTGCATGGGTTGCTGGTCGAGGGGGTCGCGCAGGGTCATTTGATGAAAACCCACGGTCATCCGCCCGTTGCCCGTGGCCGCAGAGGCAGGCAGCGCGGCCACTAAACCGAGCATCAGCACCAGCACACGCGCGAAAAAGGTGCTCACCCTCACCTCCATAACCGAAGCAAACGACGCTAAACGCCTGCTCAGCGGCGGTGAGCTGTAGCCCGAAACCGCCGCTGTGCAAACACATGGCAGTTACAAAAGCATGACTTGTGCCAAAAAAAATCCCCGCCGAAGCGAGGACTTTTCTTACGCAGGCGTATTTACGCGGCAACGAACAGATTAGCCACCTGCTGATTGGCAGCGGCCATTGCTTGCGCACGCGGCTCTTCGCCATAGGCCAAGCCCTGCGCACGGACTACTTCGATATCGGTAATGCCGAGAAAGCGCAGTACCAGTTGCAAATAGTCTTCGTGGGCAATGCCGCTCGCTTGGCCGGCGTGAATGCCACCGGCAGTCGAAACGATCACGACTTTTTTGCCACCGGCCAGACCTTTAGGGCCGTTCTCGTCGTAGGTAAAGGTTTTACCAGCAACGGCGATGCGGTCGATCCAGGCTTTGAGCTGAGTCGGCACAGTGAAGTTGTACATCGGTGCGCCAATCACGATGGCGTCGGCGGCGAGGAACTCAGCCAAGGTCGCTTCGGCCAGATCCGCTTCGTGCTTTTGCGCGGCGTCACGCAGCTCGGCCGGGGTACCGCCAGCCACCAAACTGGCAGCAGAAAAGTGGCTGAACGCGTCGTCGGCCAGGTCGCGGTAGCTCACTTGTACGCCGGCGTCGCTGGCTTGCCAGGCGCTGACCACGGCTTTGCTCAGTTGGCGCGAAGCCGAGTTATCGCCAAGGATGCTGGAGTCGATATGCAGAAGTTTCATGGGCGTGTTCTCCGAGTAGGAATCGCCGCTTGGCGATAAAAAGAGGTTGGATTTGAACTGGCGCTAAGCCTACCTGTGAAACCAATGGCCTATTAGCCAGCAAAAATGTGATAGTTCGTCCCACTGATAGGACGATCACCACAAGCAAGAGCCGCCATGCAAGATCTCAACGACCTGTTTTACTTCGCCAAAGTAGTGGAAGCCGGCGGCTTTGCTGCCGCCGGACGCCTGCTCGGCATCCCTAAATCACGCTTATCGCGGCGCATTGCCGAGTTGGAAGAACGCCTGGGCGCGCGCCTATTGCAACGCAGCACGCGCAAACTGGCGCTGACCGATATTGGCGAGCACTACTACCGCCATTGTCAGACCATGATTATTGCCGCCGACATGGCCGACGAAGCTGTGGCCACCCACGCCAGCGAGCCGCGCGGCCGTTTGCGGGTGTCGTGCCCGACGGCGCTGGCCGAGTCTTACCTGTCGCCGATCATCAATGAATTTCTCACCACCTACCCGCAGGTGCAGTTGGAGATCGTGCTGCTAAACCGCCGGGTCGACTTGTTAGCCGAAGGCATCGACGTGGCGCTCCGGGTGCGGGATGAAGGCGATGAAGACCCGGCCCTGATCGCGCGCAAATTGCGCCCGGCACTGGCCGTATTGGTGGCGGCACCGGCGCTGTTGGCCGGGCGTCAAATTGCCAGCCTGCAAGACCTGCACGCCCTCCCGGTACTCGGCGCCCTCGACCCTGACCGCAAAGTGCACTTTCGCCTGGCCGACAGCCAAGGCAACAAACGGGAAATCGCCCTGGAACCGCGCCTGGCCATCGAAGACTTTATGGTGCGCAAAAACGCCGCGCTCGCCGGTCTGGGCTTCACCATGCTGCCGCTGATGTACTGCCACGAAGAGCTGGCCGACGGCCGCCTGCTGCACCTGCTACCGGAGTGGAAGCTACCCGGCGGCTACTTTCAGGCGGTGTACCCGCATCGGCGCGGCATGTTGCCCGCCGTGCGCGCCTGGATTGACCACATCACCGAAGCCTTTCGCGGCGACTGGCCGCACCCGGCTTAAACAAGGAGCCCGTATGAATGCCGAACAAACTGCCGCGTTTCTCCTGCAATTGCCTGGCGTGCGCGAAGACCTTAAATGGGGTGACAACCGCGTGTTCTCGGTGATGGAAAACAAGATGGTCGCGGTCATCAACTTTATGGGTGAGGGGCTGGCCTTTAAAGTCGAGAAAGACCTGTTTCTGGGCTACGTCGACAGGCCGGGCATTCGGCCGGCGCCCTATTTGGCCAGAGCACACTGGATACGCCTGGACCAGCCCGAGGTGATAAGCACCGCCGAGCTACAAGACCTGCTCACCCGCTCCCATCAATTGGTGGTGCGTAAGCTGCCGAAAATTCGCCAAATTGGCTTGTTACTCGACGTCAGCTGATACCTACGTTTAGTGAGCTATTGCGTCCGCTAAAGGACTGCGCAGGCGCGTTTGCGCGGTTTCCCGCGCACACGTAGGCCACCACCTACAGCTCCGTTGCGCCGTTGCAGAAATGATCGCCTGCCTTTTCATTTCTAGCGGAGCAACACCATGAAGTACGCATTTGCCCTGACCACCACCCTCCTTAGCGCGGGCATTTTGCTCGGTAACGCCCAGGCCGCCGAGTGGAGTTACGAAGGCGCTGGTGGCCCGGAACACTGGGCCGAACTGAACACCGCCAACGCCGCCTGCGCCCTTGGCAAACAACAATCCCCCATCGACATTGCTGCCGACGAAAGCCGCCAAACGCTGATGCCCGTTCTAGGTTTCCACTACCAAAGCGGCAGCGCCGAAGTCGTTAACAACGGCCACACCGTGCAGGTCAACTTCCCCGCCGGCAACCAATTGAAAGTCGGCAAGCAAACCGCCGAGCTGCTGCAATTTCACTTCCACACCCCGAGCGAAGAGCGCGTTGACGGCAAGCATTACCCAATGGATGCGCACCTCGTGCACAAAACCGCAGCCGGCAAACTCTCGGTGGTTGCCGTGCTGTTCAAAGAAGGCCAGGAAAACCCTGGGCTCAAACCCATTCTGGAGGCCATGCCAGCGGCAGGAAAAAGCCAACCCCTGGCCCAGTTCAACCCCGCTGTGATGCTGCCCAGCGACCATAGCTACTACCGCTTCGCCGGCTCGCTGACCACACCGCCCTGCAGCGAGAACGTGAGTTGGCAGGTGTTGAAGCAACCCGTTGAGCTCTCCAAGGCGCAAATTGAGGCCTTCCAAGCGCTGTACCCCATGAATGCCCGGCCGGTGCAGCCGCTAAATGGGCGCGTCGTAGAAATTAGTCAGTAAGCACAGCACACGCCAGGTAGGTGGGGCTCGCACCACCTACCTGGCGACCGACTTAAAGCTGAACGAGCAAACGCACTACCCCACCCAAGTACCGGCCTTTAAGCATCAGCCAATCCAGCCACACCACTTGGTGCGCCAGCACAATCGCCCAGAACACCACCTGATAGTTCACCTTGCGGGTTTTATGCCGGTAAAGCTGCTGCGCCACTAATGCCCCAGGCCAGCCGCCAAGCAACTCCAGCAGATGCAGGGTGTTCTCTGGCGTACGCGCGCCACCTTCCATCGCTCGCTGTTTATCGTGACCATAGAACACCACTGTCAGTAGGCTTACGGCCGGATACAGCGCCAACGCCCATATCCACTGATGGGTTAAAAACAGCTGCAACGCGCCAATCAACGGCGCTGCGCCGAGTAAAACCAACACAAGCAACTTAACGCCTCCCTGCTGCGGCATCGCCATAGTGGAAGGCTGCCGGTGGCGTTTCGGCTCTGGTGCTTTTGCTGCCTTGCTCGGCGCACTGCGGGGTTTGCTGCGGATGGCCGGCTTATCCAAGCTCAAGCGTTGCAGGCGCATATGGGTAGCGCGCAAGCGCCCTTGCGCATCGTTACTGGCGATGTAAAACACGGCATCGCCGGCCTGCGGGCGACGGTCACCGCGCATGGCGCTGATATGCACAAATACCTGCGGCCCACCGGCCTCGGGGCTGACAAAGCCAAACCCCTTGTCATCGTTCCAACTCTTGATTGAGCCGCGTAGCTCCATGCCTCTGGCTCCTGCCCAGTCAGTGTGGTGGGCAGGTTACACAAACCAGGCGCAAAAAAATGGCGCCGCTGTTACCAGCGGCGCCGTTTTTACCACCTACGTAACGGCCTTATTTAAAGATCAGCACGTAGGTTTTGCGTACGGTCTCCTTGATGTCCCAAACGCCGGTGGTGTTCTCCGGCATCATCAGCGCATCGCCCGCGTTGATTTCCATCGGCTCGCCACCGTCGGGGGTAAAGGTGCAATGGCCGGCGATGATGTGGCAGAACTCCTGCTGCACAATCTGCCGACGCCAGACACCTGGAGTGCATTCCCAGATGCCGGTTTCTACACCGTCAGTGCGCTCGACGCTGGTGGTTGAAGCCACTGCCACCACTTCGCTCAAAGGCACGGCGACGGGGAAGGATTCTTCCAGGACTGCATTGGGGGTGTTTTTGAAGTGGGTGATGTTCATGGGGTTGCTCGGTTATTCAATTGAAGAAAATCCAGTCCCCTCTCCCACTTGTGGGAGAGGGTTAGGGTGAGGGAGCGGTGTTGCGGCGGGCATGGATTGGCGCAGCTACCAGCCCTCACCCCCGGCCCCTCTCCCCTGGCCGGGCGCCCGCAAACAGGCGAGGGGTGAAGAGCCGTTGAGTTTCGTTTTGACCAGCCCTCTCCCCCGGCCCCTCTCCCGCAAGCGGGAGAGGGGTGAAGAGCCGTTGAGTTATTACCGCATAAAACTTTCCATAACCCCCGCTAACCCACTGGCCAAGCGCCGCCGCCAGGGCGCGCTGCTGGGGTCGGCGAGCACTTTGTCTTCGTGCACAAAGCTGCGGATGATGGCGTTGTAGCCCAGCCAGCGGCAGGGTTCCGGCTCCCAGGTGCGCAGGCCTTGCTGGATGCTGCTGTCCAACTGAACCCAGGGCTGGCGCGTCAGTACGCTGGTTTCACCAAGGATTAACTTGGCCAGGGTACGTCCGCCGAGGTTGCTCGCGCCCACACCTTCGCCGCCGTAACCACCGGCCAAGGCCACTTGGTTTTTACGGTCGCAGATCATGTGCGGGTGGAAGTTGCGCGACATGCCCAGGTTGCCACCCCAGGAGTGGGTGATCTGCACCTTTTTCAGCATCGGGAATAGCTCGCCGAACAGGTAACGGCGCAGCTCCACTTCGTCGGTGCTGAGGTTGAAGTCGTGGCGCAGTTTGCCACCGAATTGGTAGCCACCGCGGGCGCCGAATACCAGGCGATCATCCATCGTGCGTTGGCCATAGGTGACTTGGCGGCTGGCTTCGCTAAAGGCTTGGCCACGGTCCAGGCCGATCTCGGCCCAGGTCGAGGCCGGCAATGGTGCGGTGGCGACCATCAGGCTTTGCACCGGCAGTTGGTAGTTGCCCAGCGGCGGCAAGGTCACCGAGTAGCCCTCTACTGCGGGTACAACCCAGCCGGCGCGTACTTCGCCCTGTTCGGTACGCACCACGCCCGGCTGCCAGTGGCTTACACGGCTTTGCTCGAAAATCTTCACGCCCATCTGCTCAACCGTGCGCGCCAGGCCACGAACCAATTTGGCCGGCTGAATGGTGGCGCAGTGCGGGGTGTGGATGGCGCCGTAGGGCGTGGCGATACGCAGTTGTTCATTCAGTTCGTTAACCGACAGCCAGCGGTAATCCGCTTCCGTCAAACCTTGGCTGTACAGGCTTTTCAGTTGGCTGCGCAGGCTGGCTTCCTGCTCGGGGTAACGCGCGGCGGTGTAGAGAATGCCGGCTTTGCGGTAGTCACAGTGGATGCCTTCACGCTCAAGCACCAGGCCGACTTCATCGGGAATGCTGTGCAGCAGCTCGTGGGTTTCATGCCGAGCACTGGCAGACAAACCGGCCAGCATGCGGTCCTCGCCCAACAGGTTGCCCATTAGCCAGCCGCCGTTACGCCCGGAGGCGCCAAAGCCGGCGATCTCGGCTTCAACAATGACAATGCGCAGCTCCGGCGCCTGACGCTTGAGGTAGTAGGCCGTCCACAGCCCGGTGTAGCCGGCGCCGATAATCGCCACGTCGGCTTCCACCACGCCTACCAGGGGTGCACGCGGGGTCAATGGCTCTTCGAGCTGATCCATCCACAGACTTACGTTGCGCCACGCGCTCATGCCCAGCTCCAGTCACTTTTGCCAACAGATGGTGCAGAGACTAGAGGCTAGATTCCTGGCTTGTCTTGCGCGCGGGCCCGCGCAGAAATTTAACCGGCGGCGCGTTGTTTTAAATAAGCCTTCGGGGTCTGTCCGGTGTGCTGGCGAAAGCAGCTGTAGAACGCCGACAACGAGTTAAACCCCGCAGCAAACGCCAGCTCATCAATACGCACCGGCGCAGGCGTGCTCTCCAACGCTGCGAGCAAATGTTGCAAGCGCGCCTGGTTCACGTAGCGGTAGAAACTCTGCCCCAGCACTTGGTTAAGCAGGTAGGAGATCTGGTTGCGGCTGTAGCCGGTGGCGCTGGCTACTTGTTGCAGGTTCAGCTCAGCATCCAGATACGGCTGATGCTGCTCAAAGTAGTGCTGCAGGTCGTCGGCGAGAAAACTCAGCTGCCGCGCCGACAGGCCCAGGCGGGCAATGGCCGGGCGGCTTTCAACGGTTTGCGCCCCGGCATCGCGGCGTTCATGCATCAGCGAGGCGTATTCATTCACCTGCCAGATCAAACCGTCGCGCACCGTGATCGCCTCGCTGGTACGAAACGACACCAGGCCTTCGCCGCCACGCAGGGTCATGCGGTATTGGATAAAGGCGGTGTCGCCGTCCACGCGAATGCGGTCGCTATGCTCCAGCGCTTCTTCTGGCTCACGGGGCATGGTGGCGTGCACGTACTCGCGCAAATCGGCGAGCTGCATCACGCGGTTCTGGAAAAAGTCGTTGTACTCGACGTCGGGGTGATAGAGCGCCATCACCCCGTCGAGGTCGCGGTATTTCCAGCAGTAGTGATACCGCAGCACCACATCACGGGTGATCTCGGTTTGCTCGGCGCTATCAAAACGCTCGGTAGGCGAAACCGTGGTGCTGGGTAAGCGCGACATAGCAGACAGCCCGGCCGATTAAGGCTGGGCGGAGCTCCAGTCGATCCAGCCGAACTGCCAGGTGGCCAGAATCAGCAAGCCAAAGGCAATGCGATACCAGGCGAACACGGCGTAGCTGTGATTAGCGATGAACTTCAGCAAGCCACGCACGGCGATCATGGCGAAGATAAAGGCGGTGACAAAACCAATGGCAAACACCGGCAAATCGCTTTGCTGGAACAGGTCACGGTACTTGTAGCCCGAGTACACCGCCGCACCGACCATGGTCGGCATGGCGAGAAAGAACGAGAACTCGGTAGCGGTCTTGCGTGACAGGCCAAACAGCAGACCACCGATGATGGTGGCGCCGGAGCGCGAAGTGCCGGGGATCATTGCCAAGCACTGGGCGAAGCCCACTTTGAGCGCGTCTTTCCAGGTCATGTCATCCACGGTTTCGGCATGCACCACATGCTGGCGCTGCTCGGCCCAAAGCATGATCACCCCGCCAATCACCAGAGCAGCCGCCACGGTAATCGGGTTAAACAGGTAGTGGTGAATAAGGTCGGCGAAGATCACGCCGAGAATCACCGCCGGGAAAAAAGCGATCAGTAAGTTGCCGGTAAAGCGCTGCGCGCTGCGGTCTTTGGGCAAGCCCACCACCACGTCAAAGATCTTTTTGCGAAACTCCCAGACCACCGCCAGGATGGCGCCGAGCTGAATAATGATGTTGAACGCCATGGCCCGCTCACCGCCGAAATTCAGCAGATCGGCGACGATAATCTGGTGCCCGGTACTAGAGATCGGCAGGAACTCGGTGAGCCCTTCGACAATACCCAAAATTAACGCCTGCGCAGCGCTCCAAAGATCCATGCAACTTCCCCCGTGGGCGATGGCTTGCACCGCCAGATTTGTGTGGTCGACGACTATAAATGTCGGCAGAAAAAAGCCCTGACCAGCCTGCAGCTAAACCCTGTAACCAGGGGCGGTACAACCTAAGCAAAGGTAGACCAGCGAGCGCTTGGGAATGCCGCTTTGGGGCCGAAATGCTAGCAGACATATGTTGCTGGCGCTGCTGCCTTTGCGTGCAATTAAGCGGTACTGTTGCAAAGCCTTCGCCAACGCCTACCTTCAAGGCTGCAAAACAATAAAAAGTCTGGAGTACGCCCCATGCAAAGCCTTCGCAAACTTCCGATTCAGAGTCGGCTGTGGCTGATTCTCGCTGTAGCCGTGGTCATGCTGGTCAGTCTTGGCTTGCTGATGCTGCAGCAGATCAACCATGACCTGTACAGCGCCAAGGTTCAAAAGACCCAGCATGTGGTGCAAAGTGCCGCGGGTGTGCTGACTTATTTTCACAGTCTTGAAACCGCTGGCACGCTGACCCGTGAACAAGCGCAAAAACAGGCGATGGAAACCGTGCGTGGGCTGCGCTACGACAAGGGCGATTATTTCTGGATCAACGATCTGGGCCCGAAAATGGTCATGCACCCGATGAATGCCAAGTTGGAGGGGCAAGACCTCAGCGGCCTGAAAGACCCGGACGGCAAATACCTCTTTAACGAAATGGTCGCCATCGCCAAGGCCAAGGGTGCCGGCATGGTGGAGTACCGCTGGCCAAAACCAGGCGCTACCGATCCGGTGCCAAAAATTTCCTATGTACAACTGTTCGAGCCTTGGGGCTGGCTAGTGGGCTCGGGGGTGTATATCGACGATATGCAGGCCGAGTTCCGCGAGCAGGCGCTGAGTGCTTCAGCCATGGGCTTGGCGATTGCCGTATTGATGAGCCTGCTGGTGCTGTATATCAGCCGCAGCATTATCCGGCCGCTGCGTGAGGTGGTCAGCGCCATGGAAAATATCGCCAGTGGCGAAGGCGACCTGACCCGCACGCTGGCCAGCGAAGGCCATGACGAGTTGGCCACCCTCGCCCGCCACTTCAATACCTTCACCAACAAACTGCGCCACGTGATTGGCCAGATGCTGCAAGCTGCGGCGGCGCTCAATCAGTCGGCCGACACCTTGGGCGGCGTGGCGACTAAATCCCAGCAAGACAGCCAACAACAAGCGCTGCAAATGGAGCAGGTAGCCACCGCTATTAATGAAGTCACATACGCCGTGCAGGATGTGGCCAAGAATGCCGAGCAAGCCTCCGGCGAAGTGCAAGGCGCAGAAGACAACGCCAAGCAAGGCCAGGCCAATATCGACCGCAGCCTGCAGCAGATCGACCAGCTTTCAAGCACCATCGGCAAGGCGGTGGCGGTGATCCAAACTTTGGCTCAGGAAACAACCCAGATCGGCGGCGTGCTGGAAGTGATACGCTCCATCGCCGAACAAACCAACCTGCTCGCCCTGAACGCTGCCATCGAAGCCGCGAGAGCTGGCGAACAGGGCCGCGGCTTTGCCGTGGTGGCGGACGAAGTACGCTTATTGGCCCAACGCACACAGAAGTCGACGGCCGAAATTCACAGCATGATTGAACGCCTGCAAACCAACTCGGAAGCGGCGGTTAACGTCATTAATGAAAGCAGCAAAGCCTCGCAACTGACCGTCGAACAGGCGCGCCAGGCCGGGGAAAGTTTGACCCTGATTAGCCAATCGCTACGCAACCTGACAGGCCTCAATGCTTCAATCGCCAGCGCCACCTTGCAGCAGGCGCATGTGGTTGAGGACATCAATCAGAACGTTACCGATGCCGCCAGTCTGGCCCATAACAATGCGGTGGCCGCCGAGCAATCGAGCAGCGCCAGCCAACATCTGAACCAATTGGCCGATGAACTTAACCGGCTGTTGCGCCAATTTCGCGTATGAGGGATGCATGACAGGCATGGAACACCAGGAGATCAACCTCCAACAACCGGAAAACCAGGATCTGATCTGGGACTTGGAAAGCATGGCCCGGCGTGAGCTGGCCGAGCGCTTTATCCGCTTGTTCGAGAACCGCTTCTGCGTGTATTCCGAGTCGGTGCGCCAGCTGTACACCAACTACACCCTGCACTTCCCCAGCGACCTGGGGCGCAAAATGGTGGTGTTGCCCAACGCCTACGCCTTCCACGACACCCTGCACGGCATCGACGCGGCCGCCGTGCGCAAAACCGGGTTATGTGTATTGCCGGGCGTGTTGGTGGGCAAACCGGGCTTGTTGCTCAGTACCGAAATGAAAGACGACGGCAGCATTCCGAAAACCATGGCCTTTAAACCGGCGCTGGCACAGATCATCAACAGCCAGAAAAAGCTCGGTGACGTTTTTTTGCCGATCATGATGAAAGGCGACCTGCGCGAGTTCGACCAGCAGATGCCCTATATCCACCTGCACCGCCTGCAAGTGAACAAGCTCACCCACCTCTCCGTATTTGAACGCGACGACATCCACCAAACCATCACGCGCAAAATGCTGATGCTCTATCGCCAGGCCGATAGCTTGGTCTGTTAAGGCCTACCCGACGCCCCCGCGCAGGCGGGGACCCAGAATCGCAAACCGGACGAATTTGCCGACCGCCTTCAGTCTTGGCTAACAGCACCAATCTTGTGAATCGACAAATCGGCGCCGTAATACTCGTCTTCCTGGTTCAGACGAATGCCGGTCAGCGCTTTCAGTACGCCATACACCAAGAGCCCGCCGAGTAACGCCACCACCACCCCCAAGCCGGTGCCAATCAACTGGCTGATCAGGCTCACGCCACCCAAGCCGCCGAGCACCTGTTGGCCGAAAATCCCGCAAGCAATGCCGCCCCAAACCCCGCACAAACCATGCAGCGGCCAAACACCGAGCACATCGTCGATACGCCATTTCACTTGGGTAGCGGTAAATGCCCAAACAAACAGCGCACCCGCCACCAGCCCCGTGATCAGCGCGCCCACGGGGTGCATCAGGTCAGAGCCGGCGCAAATCGCCACCAAGCCGGCCAACGGGCCGTTGTGCAAGAAACCTGGGTCGTTACGGCCAACAAACAGCGCCGCCAACGTGCCGCCAACCATGGCCATCAGTGAGTTCACCGCCACCAAACCGCTAACACCGGCCATGGTCTGTGCGCTCATCACGTTAAAGCCAAACCAGCCAACGATCAGAATCCACGAACCCAAGGCCAGGAACGGAATATTCGAGGGGGCGAACGCCATCAGCTTGCCGTCGCGGTAGCGGCCATTGCGGCTGCCCAATAGCAGCACCGCGCCCAGAGCCAACCAGCCGCCCATGGCGTGCACCACTACGGAACCGGCGAAGTCATGGAAGCTGGCGCCAAAGCGTTCGGCCAGCCAGGCCTGCAGGCCGAAGTTACCGTTCCAGACCAGGCCTTCGAAAAACGGGTAAATAAACGCCACGATCAACAAGGTGGCGCACAACTGCGGGCCAAACTTGGCGCGTTCGGCAATACCGCCGGAGATGATGGCTGGAATGGCTGCAGCAAAGGTCAGCAGAAAGAAGAACTTCACCAAGGCATAACCGTGGTCGACGGTTAGCTCGCGGGTAGGCACCATAAAGGTCACGCCATAGGCGACCCAGTAGCCGACAAAAAAGTACGCCAAGGCCGACATGGCGAAGTCGGAGATGATCTTCGACAACGCGTTGACTTGGTTCTTTTGCCGGACTGTGCCAACTTCCAGAAACGCAAAGCCGGCATGCATGGCCAGCACCATAACGGCACCGAGCAAAATGAACACCGTGTTCGAGCCGTGGATCAGGGTTTGCACGGCACTGTTGAGGTTTTCCATCGACAAAGCGACTCCGGCAGCGAAAAAGCACCAAAGCAGCTCAAAGCCCCACACTCACGCACCATGATGACGCCATAACGCACCAGTTCTGCTCAGGCAAGCGAACCGATTTAGTACCAAGGAAACGCGCAGGAAAATTGAGCTATCAGTTCTTTTCTTTATTTTTCATCTGGTTGAGCAACACTGTTGCCACCTTGTTGGTGGCTGAAAATGCCCGATTACGGCGCACGCCCAGCCTGTTACGCACCAGCGCAATGCAAGCGCTATACCAGTCCACGTGCTCGCGCAGGAGCCAGCTTCCTGGCGAACCCTGCAAACCGTGTTTATGAATGTTGTTTGCAGGATTGGCGACCAAGGTCGCGCCTACAAACTGCGCGCCGGGCAATAGATGGAACCATCCGTTTAGCCCACGACTCGAAACCCAAAGCCCCTCACTCACGGAGATTTACTATGGTTAGCAAGGCCAACGAACGCGCTCAGGAAGAGCTTGTTGCTGAATTCCAAGCCCTGATCGCTGACACCGAAAAGCTCCTGGAAAACACCGCCTCCCTGGCCGGCGCCGAAGCCGATGAGCTGCGCCTGCATATTCACGACAGCCTCAAACGTGCCCGCGACACCCTGCAACTCACCGAACACAGCGTGCGCGAACGTGCGGAAGAAGCCATCGCCACCACCGAAGCGTATGTGCAGCAAAACCCATGGCAGTCGGTCGGTATTGCTGCCGGGGTTGGCTTTCTGCTGGGCCTGTTGGCCTCTCGCCGCTAATCATGAGAGACGGAATGGACGCCCTACCCCCACCTCCTATACAAGGCCGCGGACCCTCGCCGAAACGCTTGAGCGCGGCCTTTTTGGGCCTGCTGCATAGCCATGTCGAACTGTTCGGCATTGAGTTGCAGGAACAAAAAAGCCGCACCCTCAACCTCTTGCTGTTCGCGGGTTTGGCGCTGGTGTTTGCCCTGCTGTTGCTGTTGGGCCTCTCGGCCCTGGTGCTGATTCTGGTTTGGGACAGTTACCGCATTCCCGGCATCATCGGCTTGTGCGTGTTCTATGCCCTGGCAGCGTTGGCCTGCGCGGTGGCGTTGCGTAATCAGGTCACCGACGAGCATTCCCCCTTTAGTGCCACCCTCGAAGAGTTGGCCCGTGACCGCGAGCGCCTGATGCCATGAGCCAACCAACCAAGCCCACTCGCCAGGAATTGCGCAAACAGCTGGTTCGTTTGCGTATGGAAATGCACCGCCATGAACTAAGCCACGAAACCCACGAACTGCTGCAACCGCTGCGCAAAATGCGCGGCAGTGCCAGCAATTGGCAAAGCAGCCTGAGTTCCCATCACGCTCCACTGTGGGGCGTGGTTGGGGTCAGCTTGTTGGGCTTCTTTGGCGGCAAAAGTCGGAAAATCAGCCGTTGGCTGAAAATTGGCATGAGCCTTTACCCAGTCCTAGCGATTGCCCTCAAGAACCGTAAACAGCTCTGATCTAGCACCCGTTCTACAACTGGCCACCTTCTTGCAAACGGAACGGCATGAACAGCAATTCTGCGCTGTTCATCGCCCGATCTCGCGCGGGCAGTACCGTAAACCGCGACTAAGACGGGCAACCGCTTGCCTGCTTCCAGCCGTTTATTGATACCGCCACCGGCCGTATCGCCGGTATCGAAGCATTAGGCCGCCTGCAACAGGCAGACGGCCGCCTCGCTTCGGTGGGGCCTCTGTTCGCTGACCCCAAATTCCCCATGCCTGCCCTGCGTCGCCTGGACCGGGAAATTCGCGCCGATGCCTTGCAGCGTTTTCATGCCGCGCCGGCCGACTGGTTTCTCAGCATCAATATTTCCCCGCGCTGGATCGGCCGCCTACGACCAAATCAGCCGCTGCCCAGCCTTAAACAGTTGGCAAAATATGGCGTGGCGCCTGAGCGTATCGTCTTTGAAATTACCGAGCTGGGCGGCGGCAGCCTGCGCTTGCCGGAGGTGGTGGCGCGCTATCGCGAAGCCGGCGCGCGTATCGCCATTGACGACTTTGGTGCCGGCTACTCGCAACTCGACCGCGTGCTGGCCCTGCAGCCAGACATCCTCAAACTGGACATGCGCCTGTTCCAGGAAGCAGCCCGCGGTGGCCCAAGCAGTGAAGTGGTCAAAGCCCTGGCACAGATGGCGGAAAAAACCGGCTGCTGGATTATTGCCGAAGGGGTGGAAACCGAAGCCGAACTGGACTTCGCCCTGGAATGCGGCTCGCGCTATGTGCAGGGGTTTCTGTTTGCCAAGCCCGAGCGCGACTTCTTCCCCGCCGATGCCTTTGTCGAGCGCTTTGCCGAGCTGCGTAACCGCTACGTGCACAACAAACTCGCCGAGCGTGCACGGCTGATGGATTTACGCCAGAACCTCAGCGGCCTGATGAACAGCCTTAAAGCCTGGGCCGAAACCGGCGTACCGCTCGATAGCCTGCCGGCGCCAACCGCCTACCCGTGGTTATTGCGCGTGTACCAATGCGACCGCAATGGCACCCAACTTACCCCCAACCTGGAATGGACCGGCAGTGGCTGGCGCGAAGATGGCCGTTACCTGGGCCATAACTGGTCGTGGCGGCCGTACTTCTATCAACTGCTGGCCGAGGGTTGGGACGAGCGTCGGTTGATCCTCAGCTCCACCTACCGCGATGCCACCAGCAACCAGTACTGCCTGACAGCGGGGCAATTTATCGACAATGGCCAGCGCTTGCTGTTGTTGGATATCGATGTGGCTGGTTTGTAGACCTCGCTGTCCCATCCCCCCTCACCCTAGCCCTCTCCCCGAGGGGCGAGGGGACTGAATGAGGCGAGCCCGAAACACGCTGTTCCCACGCCATGCATCAGTTAGGCTCCCCTCGCCCGCAAGCGGGAGAGGGGATGGCCTCACAACCAGCCCCTTTAACTCTTGCGGCCCAGCGATGGAACCGGGAAGCTAGGCGCCATTAGCCACTGAACGGCGAGGACAGGCCTTGGACTGGCATACACTGCTCAACCGCGAACGTCTCGGCAAACCTAGCCACAGTGCCGATGAACTGGGCCGCAGCCCGTTTCACAAAGACCACGACCGCATCATTTTCTCCGGCGCCTTCCGCCGCCTGGGCCGTAAAACCCAGGTGCACCCGGTCTCCAGCAACGATCATATCCATACCCGCCTGACCCATTCCCTGGAAGTCAGCTGCGTCGGCCGCTCCCTTGGCATGCGCGTTGGCGAAATGCTCCGCGACGCCCTACCCGCTTGGTGCGAGCCAAGCGACTTGGGCATGGTTGTGCAATCGGCCTGCCTGGCCCACGACATCGGCAACCCGCCCTACGGCCACTCCGGTGAAGACGCCATTCGCCATTGGTTTCAGCAAGCCGCCGGGCGCGGTTGGCTAGATGGCATGAGCGACGTTGAGCGCCAAGATTTTCTCCATTTCGAGGGCAATGCCCAGGGCTTTCGTGTGCTTACCCAACTGGAGTACCACCAGTTCGACGGTGGCACGCGGCTGACCTACGCCACCCTCGGCACTTACCTGAAATACCCCTGGACCTCCAAGCACGCCGACGCCCTGGGCTATAAAAAACACAAGTTTGGCTGTTACCGCAGCGAGCTGGCCTTGCTCGAACAAATCGCCGGCAAACTCGGCCTGCCGCAGCTGGACAACGAACGTTGGGCGCGCCACCCGCTGGTGTACCTGATGGAAGCCGCCGACGATATCTGCTACGGCTTGATTGACCTGGAAGACGGTCTGGAAATGGACCTGCTCAATTACCAGGAAGTGGAAGCAGTATTGCTCGGTCTGGTGGGCGATGACCTGCCCGAAACCTACCGCCTACTCGGCCCCCGTGACTCACAACGGCGCAAGCTGGCGATTCTGCGCGGTAAGGCTATCGAGCATCTGACCAACGCCGCCGCCCAGGCCTTTGTCGAACAACAAGACGCCCTGCTGGCCGGCACGCTGCAAGGCGACTTGGTCGAGCATATGCACGGCGAGGCCAAGCGTTGCGTGTTGGGCGCAAAAAACATGGCGCGGGAAAAGATCTTCCAGGACAAGCGTAAAACCCTGCACGAGATTGGTGCCTACACCACCTTGGAAATCTTGCTGAACAATTTCTGCGGTGCGGCCCTCGAACTGCACAGCGGCGAAAACCTGTCGTTCAAGAACCAACGCATTCTCGACCTGCTCGGCTACAACACGCCGCAAGCCGATTGGACCTTGCACCGTTCGTTTCTGCGCATGATCGATTTTATTGCCGGCATGACCGACAGCTACGCCACTGAAATGGCCGCTGAAATGACCGGGCGCTCCAGCCCGGTGTGACTGATTAGATAGAGAGCGCTATGCCCAATTTGCTCCGCCAAGTGTTTAGTTGGCAGTCCGGGCCACCGGCCTGGGGTCCGGCCATGGTGGCCATGCTCGGTTGCGCCTTGCCGCTGATACTGGGTTTATTCAGCGGCCACCCAGGTTTTCTCTGGGCTGCGGTGGGCGCCTTCCAAGCCGCCAAGGCCAACCCCCTGCACCGCTTCGGCATGCTGCGGATGTTGCTGCTGATTGGCCTTGGCGCGTGGAGCGCAGGCCTGGGCTTTTGGGGCGCCGACCACCCGCTGATCAGCCTCGGGCTGTTCGCCGCCTTTGGCTTTCTCTTGGCCTGGCTGCAACGCTTTGGCGCTGAGGCCGGCAAGCTCGGCATCGGCTTGGCGATTTGTCTGTGCCTTGGCCAGGGGCAACACGGCGCTGGCAACCTGAACAATCCCTACGCCGTGGGCATGCTGTTTATTCTCGGCGGCCTGTGGGTGACATTGCTGGCCTTCGCCCTGCGCGGTATGCACGGCTTGCGCATGTGGCCACGCATGCCGCGCCTGCTCGGCCTACTGAAAGCGCTGCGCCGGCATGCCAAACGCCAGCCGCGTCGGCAATGGCTGCTGCATGCCGTCAGTTGCACCCTGGCCTTTGCCCTCGCCGGCTTGACCGTCGAGTTGGCCGATCTGCCGCGCGGCTACTGGCTGACCATCACCGTGGTCGCCACCTTGCAGCTGGAATTCCAGGGCAGTTTGGTACGCGCCCTGCAAGCCAGCCTGGCGAGCTTCTGCGCCGCCTCGTTATTGATCTACTTCGGCCATAGCCTGCAAAGCCCAGCGGTAATGGTGGCCGTTATGCTGCCGCTGATCGCCATGAGCCGCGCCTTTCAGGCCCACCACTACGGCTTGTTTGTGCTGCAGACCACCCTGTGTTTTCTGCTGCTCACCGAGAGCCTGTCGCAGGACTGGCACCTGGGCCAGGTGCGCGTGCTGAACACCTTGAGCGGCGTGGCGATTGCCCTGTCGGTAGCGTTGTTGATGCACGGCGTGCGGCACTATTTGAACCAGTACCTGAACAACCGTCAGACAGGGAAAAACCTGGCGATTGAAAGCGCAGTAAAAACCCCAACGCAAGAGTGACGCACGCACGGTTTTTACTCGGCAAAAAAGCAGACTGTTCACTATGCTTGGCTCTTGTCTGGGCAAGGGGTTGAGCGCAGCGATGCCCATGCCGGACTGCGCCGGCCTGGCGTGCCCCCTGCTTGTACTTGCTTGACCCCTCTGCGCTGTTCAAGGAGTGATGCGCATATGCCCAAGTCCCGCCGCGTCGAACGTCGCTACTCGCTGCATGTACATATCAGCGTGCTGTTCACCTTTTTGCTGCTCGTCACCGGTGTGGTGTTAGGCCTATTCAACTACCGGCAAACCACACAAATCATCTATTCCAGCAGCAGCGAATTGTTCAGCCGCATTCAGGAAGATGTGCAGCACGACCTGCTCAATACCTATCAGCCCATTCGCCACCTACTCAGCCTGTTGGCGCTGCAGGAAGGTAATCAGGCCGCCGACCACTATCAGCGCATGGCACTGCTGCCCTCCTTTGTGCAGGCGCTGCGCGACAACCCCAAACTCGCCTCGCTGTACTTGGGCTACGACGACGGCGATTTTTTTATGGTTCGCCCACTCACCACCCAGGCCTTGAAAGAGCGTTTTGACGCGCCGAAAGATGCCGCCTACCAGGTGTGGACCATCGACCGTATGGGCGAGTCGGCGCTAACCGAATCAGTGCAATCGGAGTCGGCCTACTACAACGCCGACATGAACCTGATCTCCCGCCGGCAGAACCTCAAGGAAAAATACGACCCGCGTAACCGCAGCTGGTTTGCCAGTGCCCGCCGCGAAGGCAAACAGATCACCACCGCGCCCTATGTGTTTTTCTCCACCGGCAATGTCGGCACCACCCTGGCCCGGGCCAGCGGCGAGCATGCGGTAATCGGCGCCGACCTGACCCTGGCGGACCTCTCTGCCACCTTGGCGAAACACAAAATCACCCCGTCTACCGAAGTGGTGCTTTACGACGGCGACGGTAATGCCATTGCCTACCCCGACAGCAGCCGCGTGATTGTGCAGAGCGACAAAGCGCAACTGGCCAAGGTGCGGGATTTGCACCCGGTGCTGGCGGCCCTGCTTGAGCATGACCTGGACGGCACCCATCTGGGTAATCTGCACTTGGCTCAGCGCAATTGGGTGGTGTCGCGCAGCCACTTGGCCGAAGGCGGTCCGCAGGGCCTGAATCTGGCCTTGGTGGTGCCCGAGGACGAGCTGCTGGCCGACGCCTACCGCATTCGCTGGCAAGGTGCCTTGGTGACTCTGGCAATTTTGCTGCTATGCCTGCCATTGGGCTGGCTGAGCTCGCGCATCATCATTCGCCCACTGCGCGGCCTGGTGCAGGAAGCCGAAGCCATCCGCCGCTTCGACTTCAGCCGGCCGAGTAGCGGGCATTCGCCCGTGCTGGAAATCGACCAACTGGCCACCTCCATGTCGCGCATGAAGGAGACCATTTCCAGCTTCCTTAACATCGCCTCCAGCCTTTCCGCCGAAACCCGTTTCGACACCCTGCTGGCCCGGGTGCTGGAAGAAACCGTGGAAATCAGCGGTGCCCAGGGCGGGCTGATTTACTTGTTCGATGCCGACAGCGGCAGCCTGGCCCCCAAAGGCTTGATTCTCGACAAACAGACGCGTGAGCTCAGCAACTACACGTTGCCCAGCTACCCGAATGCTGCCGACGATCTGCCGCGCTGGCTGGACGGGCCGGCCCACGGCGGCGCCAGCGCCAGCCATAGCTTGGGCTTTGACCAGGCCGGCGCCTTGAGCGAAATTCTCTTGGCTCTCGACAGCCCACGCATCCACCTGGTCGCCACCGGCCTGCACAACCGCCAAGGGCAAACGCTCGGCGTGCTGGTTCTGCTGCAACGCGACACCGGCACAGTCGACGACGAGGCGATGCTGCGCCCTGAGCGGATTGCCTTTGTCGAAGCGGTATCCGGCGTGGCCGCGTTATGCATCGAAAGCCAGCGCCTGCTGGAGAGCCAGAAAAAGCTGCTCGATGCTTTTATCCAACTGATTGCCGGCGCCATCGACGCCAAAAGCCCCTATACCGGCGGCCACTGCCAACGGGTGCCAGAGCTGACCCTGATGATCGCCCGCGCCGCCGCCGACAGCGACGCACCGGCGTTTGCCGCCTACCAACCAACCGACGATCAATGGGAAGAACTGCATATCGCCGCCTGGCTGCACGACTGCGGCAAAGTCACCACCCCGGAATACGTGGTCGACAAGGCAACCAAACTGGAAACCCTGTACGACCGCATCCATGAAGTGCGCACCCGCTTCGAAGTGCTTAAGCGCGATGCCTGGATCAGCTACTGGCAAGCGCTGGCTGGCGGCGGTGATGGCGAGGCGCTGGCTGCCTTGCGTGACGAACTGTTGGCAACGCTTGACGACGAATTTGCCTTTGTCGCGCGCTGCAACCTCGGCGGCGAAGCCATGGCCGAAGCCGACCTTGAGCGCCTGGGCCAGATTGCACTGCGCACCTGGACCCGCACCCTGGACGACCGCCTTGGCGTGTCCTGGGAAGAAAACCAGCGCCAAAGCCGCACGCCGGCGCCAACGCTACCGGTCAGCGAACCATTACTGGCGGACAAGCCCGAGCACCTGTTCGAACGTGGCGCCAACGACCATATGCCGCTCGACAATCCTTGGGGCTTTAAACTCAACGAGCCGCCCTACAAATTCAACCGTGGCGAGCTGTACAACCTCGGCATCAACCGCGGCACGCTAACGGCTGAAGAGCGCTACATCATCAACAACCACATCGTGCAAACCATCCTGATGCTCAACCACCTGCCCTTTCCCGCGCACATGGCCAACGTCGCCGAGATTGCCGGTGGGCACCACGAAAAAATGGACGGCAGCGGTTACCCCAAACGCCTGCAACGCGAACAGATGAGCCTGCCGGCACGGATGATGGCGATTGCCGATATTTTCGAAGCGCTGACCGCCGTAGACCGCCCCTACAAAAAAGGCAAAACCCTCTCGCAAGCGCTGGGGATTATGGTCGGCATGTGCAACGGCGCGCATATCGACAAAGAGCTGTTTGCCCTGTTTGTGCGCAGCGGCCTGCACCTGGAATACGCCCAACGCTTTTTGCAGCCTGAGCAGATTGATGAGGTGGATGTGGAAGGGTTGTTGGCGAAGATTGTCTGACAGATTCTGGGCCCCTGCCTGCGCGGGGGCGACGGCGTTTTTTTCCGTACACCGTCATCCCCGCGGAGGCGGCGGTCCGACGATTCGGGATCCCGATTCCCAAGCCGAACACGGCATATCCCAAACAACAGATACAACAAAGGAGCCCGAAGGCTCCTTTGTTTGGCGCAAGTCCCGAAGGGCTTAGGCGTGTTCAGCGTTGATCGCGGTTTCTGGATACCAGACGTCGATCAGGGGGCTGGCGGTGTAGTCGGTGACTTCACTGCGGCCTTTCAACCAAGCTTCAACGGCAGCGCGTTGCTCTTCGCTGACCGAACCACGTTTGGCCAGGCACACCAGACCGTAGTCTTCGCCGCCAACATAGCCCAGGCCGTTGTCTTTCATGGCCACACGCAGAAACTCGTCAAGGAAAGCGTCAATGTCCGCTTCGCTCAGGTCCGCCTTGAGGTTCAGGTTCAGTTCGAAACCGAGCTCCTGGAATTCATCCACGCAGAGTTTTTTGCGCAGACGGCGGGAACGGTTAGTAGCCATGGAACAATCCTCAAGAGTGATAACGCGCTTAGGGCGTGGCTTGCCCGGTTCTCTGCCGTTCGGCACTGCTTAGGGTGCTAAATCCCTCTCCCCAACTCTCCGTCATTACCGCGCAGGCGACGGTGAAAGGTACAAACCACCCCCAACTGAACAACGCTTCGGGCATAATGCCGGCTCTTTCTCCGCGCATTTGGGAACCTGTGGCCCCGAGCGCTTTCTTCTTTACGCCATCTCTATTTTTTGGCCCTTGCCTGAAGGGTTTTTTGCCAATGATCAAATCGCTTCGCCACCTCGTCATCGTCAGTCTCTTGTTACCCGCCGCCCTGCCGGCGTTTTCTGCCCCCCTGAACACCACCCTGCCGGCCTCCGTACAAAAAGCCATGAAAGCCGGCAAGATCGGCAACAATTCGCTGTCTGTGGTGACCCTGCCCATGACTGGCGCGGGTACGCCGACCATTATCAATGCCGACGTCTCGGTGAACCCAGCCTCGACCATGAAGCTGATCACCACCTATGCCGCCCTCGAATTACTCGGCCCCACCTATCAATGGAAAACCGAGTTTTACAGCGACGGCCCGCTCAAAGACGGCGTGATCAACGGCAACCTCTACCTTAAAGGTGGCGGCGACCCAAAACTGAATATGGAAAAACTCTGGCTGTTGATGCGCGACCTGCGCGCCAACGGCGTACAGAAAATTACCGGCGACCTCGTGCTCGACCGCACGCACTTTGTACAACCACAACTGCCGGTGTTCGACGACGACGGCAAAGACGACAACAAGCCCTTCCTGGTGACCCCCGATTCCCTGCTGGTCAACCTCAAAGCCGTGCGCATGATCACCCGCGCCGAAGACGGCAAAGTCAGCGTCATGATGGAACCTCCACTGACCAATGTGCGCATCGACAACAAGGTGAAATACCTGGGCAAAGGCAAATGCGTCGGCGACGTGCGCTTTAACCCGGTCACCGAATTCGACGGCACCACCTTGGTGGTTACCGGCCAGTTAAATGACGGCTGCAACACCCAGTCGTACCTGTCCTTGCTCGACCACGCTGGCTACGCAGCAGGCGCTGTGCGAGCGATCTGGCAAGAACTGGGCGGCACTATCATGGGCAAGGACCGCATCGGCGAAGTGCCGAAAAGCGGCACGCTGCTGGCTCGGGCTTATTCCCCGGACCTGACGGAAATCATCCGCGACATCAACAAGTACAGTAACAACACCATGGCCCGTCAGCTGTTCCTGAGCTTGGGCGCGGAGTTTCGCAACAGCGCCGACGGCGACGATGCGAAAGCAGCCCAGCGGGTGATCCGCCAATGGCTGGCGAAAAAAGGCATTACCGCCTCGCAACTGGTAATGGAAAACGGCTCGGGCTTGTCGCGGGCTGAACGGGTAAGCGCGCGGGAAATGGCCACCATTCTGCAAACCGCCTGGAAAAGCCCCTACGCCGCCGAATTCATCAGCTCGCTGCCCATCGTCGGCAAAGACGGCACCATGCGCAAACGCCTGAAAAACTCGCCGTTAAACGGCCAAGCGCATATCAAAACCGGCACCCTCAACACCGTGCGTGCCATCGCCGGCTTTAGCCGCGACGCCAATGGCGACACCTGGGCGGTAGTCGCCATCCTCAACGACCCACGGCCGTGGGGCGCGTCGTCGATTCTGGATCAGGTGTTATTGGATTTGTACAAGCGCAACTAAGCGCAAATCGTCGGTTGGGTTGAGCCGAAGGCGAAGCCCAACGGTACCACCCAACCCCAATACCTACAGGCAGACTGCGGGCCTACGCGGTTCGACATACGGGTTAGGGCTGACGGATGCATATTGTTGGGCTTCGCCTTCGGCTCAACCCAACCTACGACGCTGCAAACACCGACCGCGAACCCCGTTTTCAGGGTTCGCGACCAAGGTCGCTCCTACAGCGCGGTGATTTTCCACGCCCGGTGAATCTTGGCATTACGAGCAAAGTCCGGGTCCAGGGTGCTGGCAGTGATTTCTTCCACTTGGTAACGCGCCGCCAGCCCTTCATCCAGCTGAAACTTGCGGAAGTTGTTGGAGAAGTACAGCACGCCACCCGCCGCTAACCGTGCCATCGCCAGGTCAAGCAGCTGTACGTGGTCACGCTGCACATCAAACACACCTTCCATACGTTTGGAGTTGGAGAAGGTTGGCGGGTCGATAAACACCAGGTCGTATTCTTCCCGGTCGGCTGCCAGCCAATTCATCACATCACCCTGTTCCAGGCGGTTCTTGTCCGAGAAACCGTTGAGCGACAGGTTGCGCCGCGCCCAGTCCAGGTAGGTTTTCGACAGGTCAACACTGGTAGTGGTCCGCGCCCCGCCCTTGGCGGCATGCACGGTGGCCGTGGCGGTGTAGCAATACAGATTGAGGAAGCGTTTGCCGGATGCTTCGCGCTGGATACGCAAACGCAACGGACGGTGGTCAAGGAACAGACCGGTGTCGAGGTAGTCGGTGAGGTTGACCAGCAACTTCACCCCACCCTCGTTCACCTCGGTGAATTTACCTTGAGTAGCCTGGCGCTCGTACTGCTTGGTGCCGCTCTGGCGCTCGCGACGCTTGATCACCACCTTGGACTTGTCCACGCCCAACGCCTGCGGAATCGCTGCCAGCGCATCGAACAGCCGCGCCTGCGCCTTGTCGGCGTCGATGGTGCGGGGCGGCGCGTATTCCTGCACATGCACCCAGTCGTGGTACAGGTCGATGGCCAGGGCGTATTCCGGCATATCGGCGTCATACACGCGGTAGCAATCCACGCCTTCGCGGCGCGCCCATTTACCCAAAGTTTTGAGATTTTTCTGTAGGCGGTTGGCAAACATCTGCCCGCCTTCGCTCAGCCGCGCTTGCTCCACTTGCGCCACGGCTGGCGCTTCTGGCTCATGACCCAACGCCACCTGTTCGCGCTCACGTTCACGCTGCTCGGGGGTGCGGCGCTCGCCGGTGACGAATTGCTCCGGCTGCACTTTGATCAGCAGCAACTTGCACGGCAGCGCGCCGTTCCAGAAGGCGTATTGCTTGTGGCTACGAATGCCCATGCGCTTGCCCAGATCCGGCGCGCCGGTAAACACCGCGGCCTCCCAATTCATGCACGCTTGGCGCAGGCGCTCGCCAAGGTTTTGGTAGAGGTAGAGCAAGCTGGCTTCATCGCCCAAACGCTCGCCGTAGGGTGGGTTGCACACCACTAGGCCGGTTTGGTTGTGGTCTGGACGCGGCTCAAAGGTGGCGACTTCGCCTTGGTACACCTTGATCCAGTTCGACAGGCCAGCACGTTCGATATTGTTGCGCGCCGGCTGAATCAGGCGCGGATCGGCTTCATAACCGCGAATCCAGGAAGGCTGCTTGGCCAGGCCTGCATCGGCACGTTCCTGCGCCTCGCTATGCAGCTTCTTCCACAGCGCCGGCACATGGCCGAGCCAGGCGCTGAACCCCCAACGTTCACGGTTGATGTTAGGTGCGATGTCGGCGGCGATCATCGCCGCTTCCACCAGAAAGGTACCCACACCGCACATCGGGTCAGCCAGCGCGCCGCCCGCAGCGGCAATGCGTGGCCAGCCCGCGCGGATCAGCACGGCGGCAGCAAGGTTTTCCTTGAGCGGCGCGGCACCTTGCTGCAGGCGGTAACCGCGCTGGTGCAGGCTGTGGCCGGAGAGGTCGAGGGACAAGATGGCTTCACCACGGTCCAGGCGCAGGTGAATGCGCAGGTCCGGGTTGAGTTTGTCGATAGAAGGCCGCTCGCCGGTGGCGGTGCGCAGCTTGTCGACGATGGCGTCTTTAACCTTGAGCGCGCCAAAGTGGGTGTTATCAATGCCCGAACCATTACCGCTGAACTCCACCGCCAGGCTACCGGCAGCGTCCAGGTGTTCAGCCCAATCGACCGACAATACGCCGTCGTACAGGTCGTCGGCGTTGGCCATGGGAAAGCGCTTAAGCACCAGCAACACGCGGTTGGCCAGGCGCGACCAGAGGCACAGGCGATAAGCCGTTTCCATCTGGGCAAAGCCGCGGATCGCCGAGGTATGCTCGCGGGTTTCTTCCAACCCCAGCGCGGTAGCTTCCTCAGCGAGCAAGCCTTCCAAGCCCTTGGGGCAGGTAAGAAAGAGTTCAAAACGATCCGACATATGTGTTCCAGTGCCTAAGCGTTGTGGCGCGCAGTTCGTCTGCACGCCCGGTTAAAAACCGCGGTTCTACCCGACGGTCCCGCACTCCGGAGTGAAGTGCTGTGCGAGCCAGTAACGGCTCAATGCTGCCAGGTGGCCTCTGGCGGCACCCCAGAGCAGCCTAGTCGCAAGCCCTGTGATGCGCCTGTCGCCAGGCCTAGCCGGTAAACAGCCAAGTCAACTCTCGGCTGTATCCGTTAAAAATGTCACCGACAGTGGCTTTTCAACCCTTCGTCGGAATGCTCAACGCTAACAAGTGCGAAAAAATCGCACTGGCCTAACGCCTTTACCGCAGGTCACACCCCCGGCCCTACTGGCGTAGGACTAAAAGTGCGTTAACGCTTATGGCCTCACCACCAGAAACGTTACGTGCTTATGACAAAACGATCATTCCCAGCACCAGTGGCATTGGTTAGAAATCACCTCAGCCCTACGTCGCAACGGCGCTGGGAGGAGACCCGTAACGCCGGCAGCGGGCTCCACTGGTAGAGGATTTCTACCAGGCCTCGTCCCGAGGCAAATAGGACATAACAGTCAACAAGTTGAGAAGACTTAAGCGTGATCCTTTAGAAAGAGCTTTTTTGCGCGGTTATCAGTTTGGCGTCCATGGCAAATCTCGTGAACTGTGTCCATTTACCCTTCCGTCCGTGCGCCAAGCCTGGATCAACGGCTGGCGAGAGGGTCGCGGCGACAACTGGGACGGAATGACCGGCACTGCCGGTATCCATAGGCTTAACGAACTTCACGCAGTCGGTTAAACAGGGACAATTCCGACTCCACCGCTTCACCATGCACGTCCCATCCGGACGGCGGGCGAGAGCCCAGGGGCTCCTTTTAAGGAGCCCTTTTTATTGCCTGGCGTTTAGTTACGAACGCGGCATGGCGCCAATGGCATCCACAGCCTCGCGGATCAGTGCCGGGCCTTTATAAATAAAGCCGGAATAAATCTGCACCAAGCTGGCACCGGCGGCGATTTTCTCAGCCGCGTGTTTGCCCTCGGTAATGCCGCCTGCCGCGATAATCGGCAAACGCCCGCCCAGCTCAGCGGCCAAGGTGCGCACGGTGTGGGTGCTCTTGTCGCGCACCGGCGCACCCGACAAACCACCCGCCTCCTCGCCATGCTCCAACCCCTCCACGCCGACACGGCTGAGGGTGGTGTTGGTGGCGATGACGGCATCCATACCGGCCTGGACCAGCGCAGCGGCTACTTCAACAATTTCTTCGTCGCTCATATCCGGCGCGATCTTGATCGCCAGCGGCACGCGCTTACCGTGTTGCTGGGCCAGGTCTTCCTGGCGCTGACGCAAGGCTTCGAGCAATTGTTTGAGCGAATCACCGAACTGCAGGCTGCGCAGGCCCGGGGTGTTCGGCGAACTGACATTGACGGTTACGTAGCTGGCGTGGGCGTACACCTTATCCAGGCACAGCAAGTAATCGTCTACCGCGCGCTCGACCGGGGTATCGAAGTTCTTGCCAATATTGATGCCCAACACGCCCTTGAATTTGGCCGCTTGTACGCGGGCCAGCAAATGGTCGACGCCGTGGTTGTTAAAGCCCATGCGGTTGATGATCGCCTCAGCCTCAGGCAGGCGGAACAAACGCGGTTTGGGGTTGCCTGGCTGCGGCCGTGGGGTAACGGTGCCAATTTCAACAAAGCCAAAACCCAATTGCGCAAAGCCGTCGATGGCATCGCCATTTTTGTCCAAGCCAGCGGCAAGACCGACCGGGTTCGGAAAGTCCAGGCCCATCACCCGTACCGGCACACGCGCCGGTTGCTTGCACAGCACGCCATTCAAGCCCAGGCGGCCGCCAGCGCCAATCAGGTCGATCGACAGCTCGTGGGAGGTTTCTGCGGAGAGTTTGAAAAGCAGCTCGCGGGCCAGGGTATACATGGGCAGGCTTTGCTCGAAAAAATGAGGTCGGCGATTATAGCCGCGCCAAGCCCTTCGCGGCGAGGCGCTTAGCGCGATACAAGGCGGCGCAGGGCAAGAAGTTCGCCAGCGCTGTTAAACTCCAGCTCGAAGGAACCGTAAACGCCGTCGTGGGTCAGAAAAGGTCGCAAGTGATGGGCCGGCAGGCTGACCTTGCGACCATCGCGGCTTCGCAGTAAAACTCGGTTGGCATGTCCTTGATAGACCGCGCGCAAACGTTCGGCAGATAGGGCAATATCCAACTCCAGGCTTGGCATGGAGGCTACCTCGCAAATGATTCGCGCAATACTGCCACAGACGGCCGCTCGGGCAACGCTAAACGGCTGGCGGCTGGGCCCTAATCTAGTTCCGACAATGACGCGGGCGCAGCTTGCCTCGGCGCATTTGCAGATCGTCTGCCACACTGGCTGGGATGACCCAGGATGTAGCATTTGGCCATGAGTTCCAGCGAGCACCACGCCTCCCTCACCGAACGTATCTCAGCGTTGGCGCAGCGCATGGGCCTGACCAGTCGTGGGCCGCGGCAAATTCTGCAACGGGCCAGCGACCTGCGCTTGCCCTTCCAGGTATTGCCGCAACCGCGCGAGCAGATTTGGTGGCAAAACGGCGCGCCGCTGCAACGTTTGGTCGACCTGCCGCGCAACGCCCTCTCCGGCCCCGTGCAGGAAGATAAAGCCCAAGCGCATTCGATGCTGATCAAAGTGGTGGAACACGACACCCAGCAGTTAAGCGCCTTCGACCTGCGCCTGATCAATGGCCTGTGCGGCAGCGACCTGAGCGCCAAGCCGTTCGCCAGTTTCGAGGAATACGCCCACAGCGAAGCCTGCCGCAGTATTCGCATCATCAGCTACAAGGATTTCGTCAAAGTTATCAGTACGGCCCTGCCGCGTTTTTTGGCTGGGGAGCGGATTGCGCTGCGCCAGGCGGACTGGGTGGGCAACCGGGTGTACTGGGCGGGCGAACATCACCATGACGCGTTTGCCAGCGCCGTGGCCTATGCGCGGCTTAGGGGCCTGGAAGTCAACCTGCCAGCCGAACTCACCCGCTATCGCCTGAATGTGCCAGGTTTGGACGCGCTGCAAGCCAACTATCACATGCTAGCGATGCCGGTTCAGGCCTGGAGTGACCCGCAGTTTATGGGCCTGCTGCTGGATAAGGGCCTGCCCTACGCACGCCTGGCCATGTTGCGCACGCCCGGTGCGCCGGAATTCCTTTTGCTGCCTAAGCACTCGGCAGAAGCCACCGCCCTCGGCGAGGGGCTGCGCCTGGCTGGCGCAGCGGATGTGGTGGCCTATTTGCGCGTACTGGCGACGACAATCGCTCAAGCCTGATCGTCGTCATCCAGGTGTTCAGCCTCACCTTCGATGCAATCATCCTGCTCAGACTCAAGCGCCAATTGCCGTCTATGCAGCGCCTGGCCCTCGCTTAACAGCTGCAATTGCGGCTGATGGCGCTCACTCCAGTCTTCCAACGTGAGACCGATGTTGCCGAGCAAGGCGGGGTTGCACTGCACCAGGTACACGGCATCCATCTGCGCCGAGTCGGCAACTTTAAGATCCCTCAGATCGCCATCCACCGGGCCGCCATAGGTAATCCAGCGGGCGAATTCTGGATACAAGCTGCAGACCTTTTCAAAATCTATGTCATGCATACGCTGGAAGCCGTTTTCGATATTTTCCAGGCGCTTCTTGTCGATGCCGGTCAACTCCGCGAACGCCGGGCGCTTCAGGCCCATCAGTTCGCGTAAGCCGCGCAGGCGCTGGCCGGCGGTAAACAGAAATCGTTGATTGTTCATCTGCACATCCTGTTGAGATAAATACCGTATTTCCGGATTTTACTACCAGTTAGTAGATTAAAATTGACTAACTAACTATTAGTAATAAGCTACGGTGTAGAAATTCAGGGAGTTGAGCCTGTCATTAGCACTGACAGGCCGCGATGGTGCAGTAAGCCCAATGAAACGAATAGAACTCACCCCAGCGTGGTTTGGCCAATGTCCGCGCTACTTAACGGCCAAAGACTTTTGCCATTCGGCGGGTTTGCTGAATCGGCAAAAGCATATTGAAACCCTTATAGATCAGGGGATTATGCCGTCTCGCCGAATTGGTCGGTACGTGATGGTGGACATGCATCAACTGATGCTAATGCTGCCTTCCCACAACGTCGAAGACGTCTTCACCGACTGATTGCGGCTAGGCCTATGGCGCTGGCAGACATCTCCCGCTCAAGAGCGAGCAGGTTCATGCGCGGCTAGTTGGCGCAGTCCTACAGGTGTGCGCGTCAACAATTCAAGCGCAATATCCGGATTGCCAATCGGCGTCTCAGCGGCAACACTCTCGCCTCTTTGAAATAGGGCTGGAGAGTGCTGTGAGACTTGCCGATTACGTTCGCCTGCTGAGCCTGGCCGCCATTTGGGGCGCCAGCTTTTTGTTTATGCGGGTGATTGTGCCGGTGCTCGGGCCGCTGCCTAGTGCGTTTTTCCGGGTGTCGCTGGCCGCTGTCGGGCTGGTGGTGATTCTCGCGGTAATGCGCGTGCAGTGGAATTTCCACGGCAAATTGCGCCACTGCCTGGCCCTTGGGGTGATCAACTCCGGGCTGCCCGCCACCATGTATTGCCTCGCGGCTATGGTGCTGCCGGCTGGCTATTCCTCCATTTTCAACGCCACTACGCCGCTGATGGGCGTGCTTATCGGCATGCTGTTTTTTGCCGAGGCCCCGACAAAAAGTAAAACCCTGGGCGTACTGCTCGGGCTGTTTGGCGTTGGCCTGCTGACGCGCACCGGCCCAGTGGCCTTCGATGCACAACTGCTATGGGGTGCAGCAGCGTGTCTGGTGGCAACGACGTGCTATGGCTTTGCTGGTTTTCTCACGCGCAAGTGGCTCGGCGGCGTGCCGCTGGACAATCGCCTCACTGCCTGCGGCAGCATGTTTGGCGCCACGCTGTTTCTGCTGCCGTTATTTGGTTATGCACTCGTAGAACAACCGCCGGCCAGTTGGGGCGGCATCACGGTGTGGCTGTCGTTGGCCGGCTTGGGCCTGGTGTGTACGGCGTTTGCTTATGTGCTGTATTTCCGCCTGATCACCGATATCGGCCCGATCCGCTCCTCTACCGTGACCTTTGCGGTTCCGCCGTTTGGCGTGTTGTGGGGGGTGTTGTTGCTGGGCGAACCGCTGTCGTGGGCGTATCTGTATGGCGGGCTGTTGATTGGTCTGGCGCTGTGGCTGGTGGTTAGGCCTACCCCGGCAAAGACGGCATGATCGCCCCGTGGCGCACGCAAATGTGCACCACGGGCTACGCGATTACTGCTGCAATTCCTGCTCTGTGAACATATCGCTAAACAACATGCTGGTGAGGTAGCGCTCGCCGGAGTCGGGCAAAATCACCACGATGGTTTTGCTCTGCATCTCTGGGCGCTCGGCCAGGCGCACGGCAGCGGCCATGGCGGCGCCGCAGGAGATACCACAGAGAATGCCTTCCTCACGCATCAGGCGCAGGGCCATAGCCTTGGCTTCTTCGTCGTCGACCAGTTCAACGCGGTCAACCATGCTCAGGTCGAGGTTCTTCGGTACAAAGCCGGCGCCAATGCCCTGGATTTTATGCGGAGCCGGTTTTATCTCTTCCCCCGCCAGCGCTTGGGTAATGACCGGCGAGCTTGTCGGTTCAACCGCCACGGAAATAATCGGTTTGCCGCAGGTGTTTTTGATATAGCGCGACACGCCGGTAATAGTGCCGCCGGTACCCACGCCCGCGACCAACACATCAATAGCGCCGTCGGTGTCGCTCCAGATTTCCGGGCCGGTGGTTTTTTCGTGAATGGCCGGGTTGGCCGGGTTTTCGAACTGCTGCGGGAGAAAGTAGGTACTGGTGTCGGAGGCGGCAATTTCGGCGGCTTTTTCGATGGCGCCTTTCATGCCTTTGACCGGTTCGGTAAGTACCAGCTCAGCGCCGAGGGCTTTGAGCACTTTGCGCCGCTCCAGGCTCATGGACGCCGGCATGGTCAGCAGCAACTTATAGCCGCGGGCTGCCGCGACAAAGGCCAAGCCAATCCCGGTATTGCCGGAGGTGGGCTCGACGATGGTCATGCCTGGTTTGAGCACGCCACGCTCTTCAGCGTCCCAGACCATGTTGGCGCCAATCCGGCACTTCACCGAATAGGCCGGGTTGCGCCCTTCAATCTTGGCCAGAATGGTCACGCCCTTGGGGCCAAGGCGGTTGATAGTCACCAGCGGCGTATTACCGATGGACTGGGCGTTGTCTGCGTAGATGCGGCTCATATCCTGTGTTCCTCTGTCATTCGCAAAGGCCGACAGCCTATGCCCGCCGCCTGGCAGGCGTCCAGCCTGAAAAAATCCGAACCGTAACGGCGTGCAAGCGGTCTAGCTTCTACTTAATAGCTGCTTCACCCAGGTAACGCTGCAATGAAAAGACGCTACAGCTGGCCGCTCTGGACCGTGATCGCCCTTATTGTGCTTGTGCTGATTTTGCACATCACCCTGCCCTACGTGGTGCGTGACTACCTCAACGGCAAACTCGCCGATATGGGCGAGTACAAAGGTGAGGTCACCGACGTTGACCTGGCCTGGTGGCGCGGCGCCTACCAAATCAATGGCCTGAACATCCGCAAAGAAGACGGCAAGGTGCCAGTGCCGCTGCTGGATGCACCGCATATCGACATCGCCGTTAGCTGGCATTCACTGTGGTACGACCACGCGGTGGTGGCCAAGGTGCTATTTACCCAACCGCAACTTAACTTCGTCGACGGCGGCAGCGATAAAAACGCGTCGCAGACCGGTAAGGGCGTGAACTGGCGCGAGCAGTTAGAAAAGCTGCTGCCTATCACCCTGGATGAAGTCCGGGTCGTGGACGGCAAGCTGGGTTTCCATAACTTCAGCTCAACCCCGCCGGTAAATATGCAGGCCAGCGAGGTGAATGCCAGCCTCTATAACCTCACTAATGTCGCCGACAACAATGGCGAACGGGTCGCGCACTTTGAAGGCAAGGCCTTGCTGCTGGGCCATGCGCCACTGGAATGCACCATTGTTTTCGACCCCTACGAAAACTTCGAAGACTTTAAATTCCGCCTACGCGCCCGCGACATCGAGCTGCGCAAACTCAATGACTTCTCCGCCGCCTACGCCAAGTTCGATTTCAACGCCGGGCATGGCGACCTGGTGATAGAAGCTGACGCGAAAAAAGCCCAAATCAGCGGCTATATCAAACCGCTGCTGCGCGATGTTGATGTGTTCGACTGGCAGCAAGATGTCGAAGAGAAAGACAAGAGCGTGTTCCGCTCAATTTGGGAAGCGTTGGTCGGCGGCAGCGAAACGGTGTTGAAAAACCAGGGCAAAGACCAATTCGCCACCCGCGTCGAGCTCAGCGGCAATGTGCACCAGCAGAACATCAGCGCGTTCCAGGCCTTTCTGGCGATTCTGCGTAATGGGTTTGTGCAGGCCTTTAATGCCCGCTATGAGCGCAGCAAACCCAACGAAGAATAGGCCGGCCCCAACCAATGGGCGGTTTGCGGCAACTTACCGAAGCGTGACCGCCCATTCAGTGACTGAATGCCGCGTCTGCGTTCACAGTCGGGTTGGGCGCACGTTATAGTCCGTGCCTAGATTTATTGAACCGCCCCTGTTTATAGAACAGCCCTACCCGTTTCGAGGATTTTCCGATGAAGTTCGAAGGCACCCAGGCTTACGTCGCCACCGACGACCTTAAACTCGCAGTGAACGCCGCCATCACCC
>LNAP01003495.1_pt1 | contig 42494 bp, 49 predicted proteins | sample 602601 | NCBI WGS metagenome assembly LNAP01 (sample SAMN02440304, study PRJNA202911) | soil metagenome | biome: Subtropical and temperate rainforests or woodlands; isolation source: soil samples (1 kg each in a 20% v/v slurry with milli Q water) were... ...
GTACGAGATGATGGCGATGGGCAATACCACGCTGTTTTTGGATGTGTTTCCGTTGCATGCGTTTTATAAGGAGCGGGGGTTGGGGTTGCTTGAGACCTGCCTGTCCTCGCGCCAGAACATTTTTGAGGATGGGCTGCAGCGGGTGTTGTGGCCGGTGGGGCAGGTGAAGCTAAGGTTTGGTATTGATTACAAGGAAATTCTGCAAGCCTTCAAAGCCATTGACGCGGGCAATATTGAAGAAAGTGTTGTGCATCTGGCTTGGCACGAGCAACGAAATATTCTTCAACCAACAATGTATACCGACCAAAAATTAGTGGCTCTGCTACGTAGCAACCATCTTTCATACGTCACGGGCATACCGTCCGGAGCAGCACAGGCCATTGAGCTAACGCTGGCAAGCCAATGCCGCTCTGTTGATGACGGCAGGGTCATTGAGTTCAGCAACAACCCCATCGCCAACTTGGCCGATATCGATCAACGCATGACCTTCGTGCTCAAGGCCGCGGCGCAATTTGACAAGCTGTTAAATAGCGGTGAGCGGCATCGAATCGAACAAGCGCTGGATGATGTCGCTGCAGGTCGGGGCATGCGATGAACCGGCTCTCACAAGTAAACTGGCGACATGCCGCACTTGTATTGTTCGCTGCCGTACTACTGGTAGGAATGATACGTTTCTTCACCAGTACGCCAGAAATCGCACTGATGCTTGGGGAGCCTTGGGAAGACATGCGTCAGCGCTCCAGTGCAGCAATCGCCCCTGCTATTCCCGGAGAAATATGGGGGAGGCTACCAAAGTCCGATGCGCGTCTACGCTTCATAGACCCTCAATATGGATTCGTTACCCCGCCTGCCCGCTTCCTCGCGGTAAGTTTCGACAAGGAGCGCGTTGGTAGTATCCGCATGTCCCCCCAAATCGAACCGCTATTGCTCGATGACACCCTCAACGTCGTGCTGTATTTGCAAAAACAATGGAGCAATGCCGGCTGGCTGCCCATCCGAGTCGCCTCCAACCCTCCATTCGCCGACACACCTGAATGGCGTGCTCGATTGCGAAATGTGAACCGGGGTGGCAAGTCTTACTGGCGGGCAGAAAACAAATACCAAGTCATGTTGGTAGTTGGGCGCTTCAAGGACTATCGGCATCCCACAGAAGAGCGGTACCTCATTACACTGGAATTATCCAGACCGTGGGGGCTGCCATAAATAGATTTGTTAAATCGTTTCCACAGAACGTGAGAACGATCTTCATCGTGCGCAGGCATGCCTAGAGGGTGGCCTGAGGCACCCTTTTCACAGAACCAACCTACAAAAACCCGCGAAGCGTCCGACTACCAGGCTTTTCTCGCCGAGCCTAGCGTGCTAGTCCCTGCGAACAAAAGGACATCGCTGGCATGCGCCGCTATTTCATTACCCGAGGAGCCAAGACCACCGCTGGCGGGACCGTCGGCGGCGGTTTGAGGGGCTTTCGCATCACCAAAGTAGCCATCGCCCTTGAAGGTGAGGACCGGGGGTTGGGCTTGCTTGAGACCTGCTTGCGGTCGCGCCAGAACATTTATGAGGATGGACAGGATCGGGGGTTGTGGTCGGTGGGGCAGGAAAAGCTAAGGTTTGAGGGGGATTACCCGGAAATATTGCAGGCCTTCAAGGCGATTGACGATGGAGACATTGCCAAAAGTATTGAGCATCTGGCTGACCACGAACAACGAAACATTCTTCAACCGACCATGTACGGCGATCCAAAACTCGTGACCCTGCTACGTAGCAACCATCTTTCATACGTCACGGGCATACCGTCCGGGATCGCTCAGGCCATTGAACTGACACTGGCAAACCAATGCAGTCCCGCTGATGAAGGTCGGACCATTGATTTCAACAACAACCCCTTCGCCAATCTAGCCAATATCGATCAGCGTATGGCATTCGTGCTCAAGGCTGCAGCGCGGTTTCACACACTGCTGCGCAGTACTGAGCGGCATCGAATCGAACAGGCGCTAGACGATATCGCTGAAAACCGGGGTGTTCAATGAGCTGGCTCGCGAAGATAGGTTGGCGACGTGGCGGACCGGGACTGGTCGTTGCCGCATCACTCGTATGGATAGCGCTACGCCTGGGCGCGGAAGATCCGGAAATTGCGCTGATGCTAGGCGAGCCCTGGGAAGACATGCGTCAGCGTTCCAGCGCAAGCATTGGCCCAGCCGTTTCGGGAAATTATTGGGGAACAGTACCGAAATCTGATGCTCGCCTGCGTTTCATAGACCCTCAGTATGGGTTTATGAGCCCGCCTGCGCGTTTCTTCATGATTAGATATAAGGATATGCGAGTCGCAGATCTCAGCTTGTCTCCCCAAGTAGAGCCACTACTGCTCGACGACACCCTCAAGGTCGTACTGGACTTGCAGGAGCAATGGCGCAAGGCAGGCTGGGAACCCATTCGAGTTGCGTCCAACCCTCCGTTCGCCGATACCCCGGAATGGCGTGCCCGGCTGCGCAATGTGAACCGAGGCGGCACATCCTATTGGCGAGCGAGCGACAAGTATCAAGTGATGCTGGTGGTTGGGCGATTCAAGGACGATAGACGTCCCACAGAGGAGCGTTACCTCATGACGCTGCAACTGGCCGCGCCATGGGGCCCTCCTTAGCCGCCCCCGATAGACCTGTCACTCCTGATCGCGCCCATCCATGGGAACGATCCCTAAAGCGTCGCCTGGCGCACCTGTTTCTCCAATTCAACCTTCAAACCGGGCTCCAACTTGAGCTGTCGCGCCAGCTCATCCAGGTACGCCTTCTCCATAAAGTTCTCCTCATCCACCAGCATCACACTGGCGATGTACATCTCGGCGGCCATTTCCGGGGTGCCGGCGGCCCGCGCCACGTCGGCCGGGTCGAGGGGTTTGTTCAGCTCGCCGTGCAGCCAGCTTTGCAATTCACGGTCGTTATCCAGCTTGTTGAATTCACCTTCGATCAGCGCGCGCTCGCGCTCATCCACATGCCCGTCGGCCTTGGCCGCCGCCACCAATGCCTTGAGGATGCCCTGGCTGTGTTGCTCGACCTGAGCCGGTGGCAAACGGTCGATGGTCTGCGGCTCGCCTTGGGGCGCGCTGGCCTGCTGCGCCTGCCAGTTGCCATAGGCTTTGTAGGCGATCACGCCCAATGCCGCCAACCCACCATAGGTCAGGGCCTTGCCGCCGAATTTGCGCGCTTTTTTATTGCCCAGCAGCAGGCCCATGGCCCCAGCGGCCAGGGCCCCGCCGCCAGCGCCGCCGAGCAAACTGCCGAGCCCGCCACTGCCGAGCAGGCCGCCGAGGGCGCCTTTGTCGTCGGATTTGCGCTGGCCGCCGGCCTTGTTCTGCAACATGTCCTGACCAGACTTGAGCAGTTGTTCGAGTAATCCACGGGTATTCATGCGTAGCCTCCAGACACCAGGGTTCATAAGACCAATAGACTCCCAGCGTAAAACTTAGCGCCAAAAAACCCCTATCTAGAGTGCTTCCAGATGTAACGCGGCTATCCTTCGGTTAAATCGATATACACTCGAGCAAATCGATAAAAACACCCCACTGGTAACTCCAGCATGATGACCTTGCGTCAGATCCGCCACTTCATCGCCGTGGCCGAGACCGGTTCGATCTCCGCCGCTGCGCAAACCGCGTTTATTTCGCAGTCGACCCTGACCCTGGCGATCCAGCAACTGGAGCAGGAAATCGGCGTCAACCTGTTCAACCGCCACGCCAAGGGCATGACCCTGACCCACCAGGGCCATCAGTTCCTGCGCCAGGCGCACTTGATCCTGGCCACCGTCGACAACGCCAAGCGCAGCCTGCAGCAGAGCACCGACCAGGTGGCCGGGCAATTGATCGTCGGCGTGACCAGCCTGGTGGCCGGTTATTACCTGGCCGACCTGCTCACCCGCTTCCAACGCGCCTACCCCAATGTGGAAATCCGCGTGATGGAGGATGAGCGCCCGTACATCGAGCATTTGCTGGTCAGCGGCGAGATCGATGTGGGCGTGTTGATCCTCTCCAACCTCGAAGACCGCCACGCCCTGCAGACCGAAGTACTCACCCACTCGCCCCACCGCCTGTGGCTGCCGGCGCAACATCCGCTGCTGGAGCACGACAGCATCAACCTGGCCGATGTGGCGCGTGAGCCGTTGATTCAGCTGAACGTCGACGAAATGGGCCACAACGCTCAACGCATGTGGGCCTCTGCCTGCCTGCAACCACACGTCACTTTGCGCACCGCCTCCACCGAAGCCGTGCGCAGCCTGGTGGCCGCCGGCCTGGGCGTGTCGATCCAGCCGGACATGACCTACCGCCCCTGGTCCCTGGAGGGCGACATTATCGAAGCGCGCCCCATCGCCGACCTCAGCCAGACCCTCGACGTCGGCCTCGCCTGGCGCCGTGGCACCGCGCGCCCGGCACTGGTCGACCCGTTCCTGACCGTGGCGCGGGAACAGCCGCACCCGCGCAAGCCATCTATTTAATCGAATGCTGCATTCAGTATTTAGTATTTGTTGACCTCGCGCCTGACCTCTAGTCTCTGTGCATCCATAAGAGAAAGTCGGGCGCCTTGTAAGAGAACGCCCATGGCCACACAAGAAAAGAGATCGCGAAAAATGTCCGCTGCGCCCACCCCGCTGCTCACTGCGTTGCTGATCGACGGCGAACTGGTCCAGGGCCAGGGCTTTGTCGAACCGATTCTCAACCCAGCCACGGGCGAAGTGCTGACCCAGATCGCCGAAGCCAGCATCGAACAGGTCGAAGCCGCGATCCTCGCCGCCCACCGCGCATTTGCCGGCTGGTCCCGCACCACGCCGCAGCAACGTTCGAACATTCTGCTGGGCATCGCCGATGCCATCGAGCACCAAGCCGACTACCTGGCCCGCCTCGAATCCCTGAACTGCGGCAAACCGTTGCACCTGGCCCGCCAGGATGACTTGAGCGCCACCGTCGATGTGTTCCGCTTCTTTGCCGGCGCCGTGCGCTGCCAGACCGGCCAGCTCAGCGGCGAATACCTGCCGGGCTACACCAGCATGGTGCGGCGTGACCCGATTGGCGTGGTGGCCTCGATTGCGCCGTGGAATTACCCGCTGATGATGGCCGCGTGGAAGATCGCCCCCGCCCTGGCCGCCGGTAATACCCTGGTGTTCAAGCCGTCGGAACACACGCCGCTGTCGATCCTCGCCCTCGCTCCAGCGCTCAACCAGTTGTTGCCGCGCGGGGTGATCAACATTGTGTGCGGCGGCGGCGAAGGCGTCGGCAGCCATCTGGTCAGCCACCCGAAGGTGCGGATGGTGTCGTTGACCGGCGATATCGTCACCGGACAAAAGATCCTGCAAGCCGCGTCGAAAACCCTTAAACGCACGCACCTGGAACTGGGCGGCAAGGCGCCAGTGATTGTGTGCAACGACGCCGACCTGCAAGCCGTGGTCGAAGGCGTGCGCGCCTACGGTTACTACAACGCCGGCCAGGACTGCACCGCCGCGTGCCGTATCTACGCCCAGGCGGGGATTCACGACAAATTGGTCGCCGACCTGGGCGCGGCGGTCAGCAGCCTGCGCTTTGCCGGCAAGCGCGATGCCGACAACGAACTCGGCCCGCTGATCAGCACGCGCCAGCGCGACCGCGTCGCCAGCTTTGTCGAACGCGCCCTCGGCCAGCCGCATATCGAACGCGTCACCGGCGCCGCCGTGCATTCCGGCGCGGGCTTCTTTTATCAGCCGACCTTGCTCGCCGGCTGTAAACAAAGTGATGAAATCGTCCAGCGCGAAGTGTTCGGCCCGGTGGTCACCGTGACCCGCTTCGACGAACTGGAACAAGCGGTGGACTGGGCCAACGACTCCGAATACGGCCTGGCCTCGTCGGTATGGACGCAGAACCTGGACAAGGCCATGCAGGTCGCGGCGCGCCTGCAATACGGCTGCACCTGGATCAACAGCCATTTCATGCTGGTCAGCGAAATGCCCCACGGCGGCTTGAAGCGCTCCGGGTATGGCAAAGATCTGTCCAGCGATTCGCTACAGGACTACAGCGTGGTGCGGCACATCATGGCCCGCCACGGCCAGCACCTTTAAAACAACAACTAAGCTCAAGCGTCACCGGCTGCAAAAAACTGCCCCGACCATAATTAAAGAAGAGGGATTCCCCATGTCCGCGCATAAGACCGCACTGCTCAGTGCCCTGACCACCGCGCTGCTGGCCAGCGCCAGCCTGCAGGCCGCCGAACCGCTCAAAGCGGTAGGCGCCGGCGAAGGCCAGCTGGATATCGTCGCCTGGCCCGGCTATATCGAACGGGGCGAAAGCGACAAGGCTTACGACTGGGTCACAGGTTTCGAGAAGGAAACCGGCTGCAAGGTCAATGTGAAAACCGCCGCTACCTCTGACGAAATGGTCAGCTTGATGGCCAAGGGCGGTTACGACCTGGTCACCGCGTCAGGCGATGCGTCGCTGCGGTTGATCGTCGGCAAGCGGGTGCAGCCGATCAATACCGCGTTGATTCCCAACTGGAAGACTATCGACCCGCGCCTGAAAGACGCGCCGTGGTACGTGGTCGGCCAGCAAACCTACGGTACTCCGTACCAGTGGGGGCCGAACGTGCTGATGTACAACACCAACGTGTTCAAGACCGCGCCCACCAGTTGGAATGTGCTGTTCGAAGCGCAGAACCTGCCGGACGGCAAGCCGAACAAAGGCCGCGTGCAAGCCTACGACGGCCCGATCTACATCGCCGATGCGGCGCTGTACCTCAAGTCGACCAAGCCGGAGCTGGGCATCCAGAGCCCCTACGAGCTGACCGAAACCCAGTACAAAGCCGTGCTCGACCTGTTGCGCGCACAGCAACCGTTGATCCACCGCTACTGGCACGACACCACCGTACAGATGAGTGACTTCAAGAACGAAGGCGTGGTCGCCTCCAGCGCCTGGCCGTATCAGGTCAACGGCCTGATCAACGAGAAGCAGCCGATTGCCTCGACCATTCCCAAGGAAGGCGCCACCGGCTGGGCCGACACCACCATGCTGCACAGCGAGGCCAAGCACCCGAACTGCGCCTATAAATGGATGGACTGGTCGCTGCAGCCGAAGGTCCAGGGCGATGTCGCCGCCTGGTTCGGCTCCCTGCCGGCGGTGCCGGCGGCCTGCACCGGCAGCGAATTGCTCGGCGCCGAGGGCTGCAAGACCAACGGCTTCGACCAGTTCGACAAGATCGCCTTCTGGAAAACCCCGCAGGCTGAGGGCGGCAAGTTCGTGCCGTACAGCCGCTGGACCCAGGATTACATCGCGATCATGGGCGGGCGCTAATCCCCCCTGTGGGAGGGGGCTTGCTCCCTCCCACATTGACCGCATTCACAGATGTTCTGTTTTTTCAGAAGTCCAGGCCGGGCCGCTGCGACGACCCGCGCCTTTTGGGAGCACCGCACCATGACGCTTGCAGTCCAATTCACCCACGTTTCCCGTCAGTTCGGCGAAGTGAAAGCCGTTGACCGGGTTTCCATCGATATCCAGGACGGCGAGTTCTTTTCCATGCTCGGCCCTTCCGGCTCGGGCAAGACCACCTGCCTGCGCCTGATCGCCCAGCCGAGCGCAGGCTCGATCCGGATTCATGGCGAGGAAGCCGCCGGCTTGCCGCCGTATCAGCGTGACGTCAACACGGTATTCCAGGATTACGCGCTGTTCCCCCACATGAATGTGCGCGACAACGTGGCCTACGGCCTGAAAGTCAAAGGCGTGGGCAAGACCGAGCGCCTCGACCGCGCCGAAGAAGCCCTGACCATGGTCGCCCTCGGCGGCTACGGCGAGCGCAAGCCGGTGCAGCTCTCCGGCGGCCAGCGCCAACGGGTCGCCCTGGCCCGCGCTCTGGTCAATCGCCCGCGCGTGTTGCTGCTGGATGAACCGCTGGGTGCCCTCGACCTCAAGCTGCGCGAACAGATGCAAAGCGAGCTGAAAAAGCTGCAACGCCAGCTCGGCATCACGTTTATCTTCGTGACCCACGACCAGACCGAAGCGCTGTCGATGTCCGACCGCGTGGCCGTGTTCAACAAGGGCCGCATCGAACAGGTCGACACCCCGCGCAACCTCTATATGAAACCGGCCACCGCGTTCGTCGCCGAATTCGTCGGCACCTCCAATGTGATTCGCGGCGATTTGGCCCAGCGCCTCAGCGGCAGCCCGCAGCCGTTCTCGATCCGCCCGGAGCACGTGCGCTTTGCCGAAGGCCCGCTGGCGGCCGACGAAGTGGAAATCAGCGGCCTGTTGCATGACATCCAGTACCAGGGCAGCGCCACCCGCTACGAACTGAAACTGGCGAACGGCCAGGCGTTGAACATCAGCCAGGCGAATAACCAGTGGCTGGACATCAGCAACGGCTATCAGGTCGGCCAGCCCATCACCGCACGCTGGGCGCGGGCCGCCATGACCACCCTGACCGACCACGCAGGCGAGGTGTGACATGAGCCTGACCCAAGCGCCGATGCGCAGGTTTTCCAACCTGCTGTATCGCAGACCCAACCTCTACCTGGCAATGCTGCTGATACCGCCGCTGATCTGGTTCGGCGCGATCTACCTGGGCTCGTTGCTGACCTTGCTGTGGCAAGGCTTCTACACGTTCGACGACTTCACCATGGCGGTCACGCCGGACCTGACCCTGGCCAACTTTGCCGCACTGTTCCAGCCATCGAACTTCGACATCATCCTGCGCACCCTGAGCATGGCGATCGTGGTGTCGCTCGCCAGCGCCATCGTCGCCTTCCCCATCGCCTATTACATGGCGCGCTACACCACGGGCAAGACCAAGGCGTTCTTTTATATCGCGGTGATGATGCCGATGTGGGCCAGCTATATCGTCAAGGCATATGCCTGGACCCTGCTGCTGGCCAAGGGCGGCGTGGCGCAATGGTTTGTGCAGCACCTGGGGCTGGGGCCGCTGTTGCAGTTCGTGCTGGGGATCCCCGGCGTGGGCGGCAGCACCTTGAGCACCTCGCACCTGGGGCGGTTCATGGTGTTCGTCTACATCTGGCTGCCGTTCATGATCCTGCCGATCCAGGCGTCGCTGGAGCGTTTGCCGCCGTCGTTGCTGCAAGCCTCGGCCGACCTGGGCGCCAAGCCGCGCCAGACCTTCATGCAGGTGATCCTGCCGCTGTCGGTGCCGGGGATTGCCGCCGGTTCGATCTTCACGTTTTCGCTGACCCTGGGCGACTTCATCGTGCCGCAGTTGGTCGGGCCGCCGGGTTACTTCGTCGGCGGCATGGTGTACGCCCAGCAAGGCGCCATCGGCAACATGCCCATGGCCGCGGCGTTCACCCTGGTGCCGATCGTGCTGATCGCGGTTTACCTGTCCATCGTCAAACGCCTGGGGGCCTTCGATGCACTCTGAGAAATCATCCATCGGCCTGAAGATCGCGGCCTGGGGCGGCTTGGTGTTTCTGCACTTCCCGATCCTGATCATCTTCCTGTATGCCTTCAACACCGAAGAGGCGGCATTCAGCTTTCCACCCCAGGGCTTCACCCTGAGGTGGTTCAGCGTGGCCTTCGCCCGCCCCGACGTACTCGAAGCGATCAAGCTGTCGCTGCAGATCGCGGCGATCGCTACCCTGATCGCCATGGTGCTCGGCACCCTCGCTTCAGCCGCGCTGTATCGCCGCGAGTTCTTCGGCAAGCAAGGCGTGTCGCTGATGCTGATCCTGCCGATCGCGCTGCCGGGGATCATCACCGGTATCGCCCTGCTGGCGACGTTCAAGACGCTGGGCATCGAGCCGGGGATGTTCACCATCATCGTCGGCCACGCGACCTTCTGCGTGGTGATCGTCTACAACAACGTCTGCGCCGCACCTCCCACAGCCTGATCGAAGCCTCGATGGACCTGGGCGCCGACGGCTGGCAGACCTTCCGCTACATCATCATGCCCAACCTCGGCTCGGCGCTGCTGGCCGGCGGCATGCTGGCGTTTGCGCTGTCATTCGACGAAATCATCGTCACCACCTTCACCGCCGGGCATGAGCGCACCTTGCCGCTGTGGCTGCTCAACCAGTTGAGTCGCCCACGGGATGTGCCGGTGACCAACGTGGTGGCGATGCTGGTGATGATCGTGACGATGTTCCCGATTCTGGGTGCCTATTACCTGACCCGCGGCGGTGAAAGCGTGGCAGGCAGTGGCGGTAAATAATGTGGGTATTGGAGAAGTGCCCCCCCACACTCAGAGCCGGTTTCTTCAGGGCAATAACAACAGTTTTTTGGAGGAGTGAACCATGCAAACCAAACTCTTGATCAACGGCCAACTGGTCAAAGGCGAAGGCCCGGCGCAGGCCGTATTCAACCCGGCGTTGGGCCGTGTGCTGGTGGAAATCAACGAAGCCAGCGAAGCCCAGGTCGACGCCGCCGTGCGGGCCGCCGATGCAGCGTTTGAAAGCTGGTCACAGACCACGCCCAAGGATCGCTCGCTGTTGCTGCTGAAACTGGCGGACGTGATCGAAGCCCACGGCGAAGAACTGGCCAAGCTGGAATCGGACAACTGCGGCAAACCCTACAGCGCCGCACTGAACGACGAGATCCCGGCGATTGCCGACGTGTTCCGCTTTTTTGCCGGTGCCAGCCGCTGCATGAGCGGCTCGGCCGGCGGTGAATACCTGCCGGGCCACACCTCGATGATCCGCCGCGATCCGGTGGGCGTGATCGCCTCCATCGCCCCGTGGAACTACCCGCTGATGATGGTCGCCTGGAAAATCGCCCCAGCCCTGGCCGCCGGTAATACCGTGGTGCTCAAGCCGTCGGAACAAACCCCGCTGACCGCATTGCGCATGGTCGAACTGGCGTCGGAGATCTTCCCGGCCGGCGTGCTCAACCTGGTCTTTGGCCGTGGGCCCACCGTGGGCAGCCCGTTGGTGAACCACCCGAAAGTACGCATGGTGTCGCTGACCGGCTCCATCGCCACGGGCGCCAACATCATTTCCAACACCGCCGACCGCGTGAAGCGCATGCACATGGAACTGGGCGGCAAGGCGCCGGTGATCATCTTCAACGACGCGGACATCGACGCGGCGGTGGAAGGCATCCGCACCTTCGGTTTCTACAACGCCGGCCAGGATTGCACCGCGGCGTGCCGTATCTATGCCCAAGCGGAAATCTACGATGCGTTCGTCGAGAAGCTCGGCGCGGCAGTTGCCAGTATCAAGTACGGCTTGCAGGACGACCCGACCACCGAGCTGGGCCCGCTGATCACCGCGCAACACCGCGACCGCGTGGCCGGTTTCGTCGAACGTGCCGTGGCGCAGCCGCATATCCGTCTGGTGACTGGTGGCAAGGCGGTGGAAGGCAATGGCTTCTTCTTTGAGCCGACGGTTTTGGCCGATGCGCAGCAGGACGACGAAATCGTGCGCCGCGAGGTGTTCGGGCCGGTGGTGTCGGTGACCAAGTTCGCCGATGAAGCACAGGTGCTGGGCTGGGCCAACGATTCGGACTACGGTCTGGCGTCATCCGTATGGACCGCCGACGTGGGACGCGCCCATCGCTTGGCTGCGCGCTTGCAGTATGGCTGCACCTGGGTGAACACCCACTTCATGCTCGTCAGCGAAATGCCTCACGGCGGTCAGAAACTGTCGGGGTATGGCAAGGACATGTCCATGTACGGGCTGGAGGACTACACCACCGTGCGCCATGTGATGTTCAAGCACTGAACCTCGCCCTGACGCCTTGACTGTAGGAGCAAGCTTGCTCGCGAAGAACGCCAACGATAATGCGGGGCATCCGATTAAACGCGGTGTCCAGGCGCCTGTCGCGAGCAAGCCCCCGCCCACATTGGATCTTCATAATTCCTGGGTAATGTGCTCACTTAAAGCCCGGAAATGTCTTGTCTCATTTGCCAAGCCATCATCCCGCCATCAATCATTTTTCCTACGCCATCGAACCGCTTAAGCTATGCGGCGTCTGTTTAATGTCCGTTGCGTTTGGCCGAAGGCATGTCCGAACCGTTATCTTTGATCCAGCACGCGCCAGGGCCGGCGCGGGATTTGCTCACGACAGGTTGTCTCTATGCACCGCAGGAATTTGCTTAAAGCGTCCATGGCCATTGCGGCTTACACCGGTTTATCGGCCAGCGGCCTGTTGGCTGCGCAAGCCTGGGCCGGGAACCGCGCCGCCGACGGCAAGGCCGTGGCGTTCGATTTCGAAACGCTGAAGACCCAGGCCAGGCAACTCGCCGGGACCGCGTATAAAGACACCAAACAGGTGCTGCCGCCCACCCTGGCGACCATGACCCCGCAAAATTTCAACGCCATCGGCTACGACGGCAAACACTCGCTGTGGAAGGAAGTGAACGGCCAGTTGGACGTGCAGTTTTTCCACGTCGGCATGGGCTTCAAGACGCCCGTTCGCATGCACGCCGTCGACCCCACGACCCGCGAGGCCCGCGAAGTGCATTTCCGCCCTTCGCTGTTCAACTATGAAAAAACCACGGTCGACACCCAACAACTGACCGGCGACCTGGGTTTCTCCGGCTTCAAGCTGTTCAAGGCGCCGGAACTGGATCGCCATGACGTGCTGTCGTTTCTCGGCGCCAGTTACTTCCGCGCGGTGGATTCCACGGGGCAATATGGCCTTTCCGCACGCGGCCTGGCGATCGATACCTACGCGAAAAAGCGCGAGGAATTCCCCGACTTCACGCAGTTCTGGTTCGAAACCCCGGATAAAAATGCCACGCGCTTTGTGGTCTACGCCCTGCTCGACTCGCCGAGCGCCACCGGCGCCTACCGTTTCGATATCGACTGCCAGGCCAACCAGGTGGTCATGGCAATCGACGCCCATATCAATGCGCGCACCGCCATCGAACAACTGGGCATCGCGCCGATGACCAGCATGTTCAGCTGCGGCACCCACGAGCGGCGCATGTGCGACACCATCCACCCGCAGATCCACGACTCGGACCGCCTGGCGATGTGGCGCGGCAACGGCGAGTGGATCTGCCGCCCGCTGAACAACCCGGCCAAGCTGCAATTCAATGCGTTCGCCGACACCGACCCGAAAGGCTTCGGCCTGGTGCAGACCGACCATGAATTCGCCAGCTACCAGGACACCGTCGACTGGTACAGCAAGCGCCCAAGCCTGTGGGTCGAACCGACCACCGCGTGGGGCGAAGGCTCGATCGACCTGCTGGAGATCCCGACCACCGGCGAGACCCTGGACAATATCGTGGCCTTCTGGACCCCGAAAAAACCCGTGGCCGCCGGTGACTCGCTCAACTATGGCTACAAGTTGTACTGGAGCGCCCTGCCACCGGTGAGCACGCCGTTGGCGCAAGTCGACGCCACGCGTTCAGGCATGGGCGGCTTCACCGAAGGCTGGGCACCGGGCGAACATTACCCGCCAGTCTGGGCGCGGCGGTTTGCCGTGGACTTCAAGGGCGGCGGCCTGGATCGCCTGGCAGCCGGCACCGGGATCGAGCCGGTGGTGACCTGTTCCCACGGCGAGGTGAAAGACTTCAGCGTGCTGGTGCTCGACAGCATCAAGGGCTATCGCATCCTCTTCGACTGGTACCCGACCAGCGACAGCGTGGAGCCAGTGGAACTGCGCCTGTTTATCCGCACGCAGGACCGCACCTTGAGTGAAACCTGGTTGTATCAGTACTTCCCGCCGGCACCGGAGCAGCGTAAATACACCTGACACCGTGACCGACCATGTGAGAGCGGGCTTGCCCGCCCCCACATGGGGTCACCGCCCGCTCAGAACCGCGATACACTCTTCATCGCCCCAATCAAATAGCGCATCGCCACCTGATCGTTCTCGGTCAAGGCGCGATACTGCGCGAGCAATTCAGCTTCATCGGAACTCAACCTTCGGGCACGCAAGGACACCCTGCGGGTCAGAAAAGACGCCACCACACCCGCTACACCATAGGACTTGGCCATGGACTGTTTCTCCTGATATCGATCAAAAACTCCGTGTGCCCATTACCCGCCTGCCGTGAAGCGCAATGCCCCGGTAGACAAACCGACTGACTCCCTGGGCCAGAAATCAGACGTACCCTAAGCGTAGAAACAATCTCATGACGTGTGGGATTTTTTTAGAGTATTCACTTAAATAATTGGGTCAGGAATAAATACCTACAGCCCTATCCCACAGCGCCTGGCAAAAAAAACCCACCGGATAAGGGTGGGTTTTGTTGGAACCTAAGAAGGCTCAATCCCTGAGATCAGACTCATGAATCGGCTGCTCCCGATGGGTCGCCCGCTGGTACTGGGCCGGCCAGGTCGCCTTGCGCCCGCCCAGGTCATCGTCGGCATGCAATGGCCAATACGGGTCACGCAGCAGCTCGCGGGCGAGGAAGATGATGTCGGCCTGGCAGGTGCGCAGGATGTGTTCGGCCTGGGCCGGCTCGGTAATCATGCCCACGGTGCCGGTAGCGATGCCCGACTCTTTGCGCACACGCTCGGCAAACCGCGTCTGGTAGCCGGGGCCGATGGGGATCTCGGCGTTGGCGGCGGTGCCGCCGGAGGACACGTCGATCAGGTCGACCCCCAAAGCTTTCAGGCGACGTGCCAGTTCCACGGTTTCATCGGGGTTCCAGCCGTCCTCCACCCAATCGGTGGCTGACACCCGCACAAACAGCGGCAGGTCTTGCGGCCAGACTTCGCGCACCGCTTCGGTGACTTGCAGCACCAGGCGGATACGGTTTTCAAAGGTGCCGCCGTACTGGTCCTGACGCTGATTGCTGATGGGCGAGAGGAATTGATGCAGCAGGTAACCGTGAGCGGCGTGGATCTCCACCACTTTGAAACCGGCGGTCAACGCGCGCTTGGCGGCGGCGACGAAGTCGGCGATCACTTGCTCGATCTGCGCCTCGTCCAGCGACCTGGGCTGCGTATGGTTCGGGTCAAAGGCAATCGGCGAGGGCCCCACCGGCACCCAGCCGCCGTCTTGCGGCTTGAGGCTGCCGTGTTTGCCGATCCACGGCCGATGGGTGCTGGCCTTGCGCCCGGCGTGAGCCAGTTGAATCCCGGCCACGGCGCCCTGGGCAGTGATAAAGCGCGTGATGCGTTGCAGCGGGGCGATCTGTGCGTCGTTCCACAGGCCCAGGTCTTCGGCGGTGATACGGCCCTCGGCGGTCACGGCGGTGGCTTCGGTGAAAATCAGCCCCGCCCCGCCGACAGCGCGGCTGCCGAGGTGGACCAGGTGCCAGTCGTTGGCCAGGCCATCGACGCTGGAGTACTGGCACATCGGCGACACGGCAATGCGATTGAGCAGGGTCAATTGGCGCAGGGTATACGGTTCGAGCAACTGACTCATGGCGCACCTCTTCTTGGCTTTTTGGGCACTTCTGTAGGAGCGAGCTTGCTCGCGAAAGCCTCATGGGCACCGCGTTTATCCAGGATCGACGCGTTACCGTTAAGGTTTTTCGCGGGCAAGCCCGCTCCTACACAACAGTGCTTAGAGCCTAGTCGACAACGAGGGATTGCACAGGGTTCAGAAGACAAAGCGGGAGCCGATTGCCGGCTCCCGTCCAACAACCGCTTACATTTCGACCTGGGTACCCAGCTCGATCACCCGGTTGACCGGGAGTTTGAAGAACCGCAGGTTGCCGTTGGCGTTCTTCAACATGAACGCAAACAAGCCTTCGCGCCAGCGGGCCATGCCTTTGATGCGCGAGGCGATGACCGTTTCGCGGCTGAGGAAGTACGTGGTACGCATCGGGCTGAAATCCAGATCATCCAGGTGGCACAGCTTCAGCGCTTCGGGCACGTCCGGCTCATCGGTGAAACCGAAGTGCAGGATCACGCGGAAGAACCCTTCACCGTAGGCATCCACCTCGAAGCGCCGTGCGGCGGGAACGCGGGGAATGTCTTCGTAGACCACCGTCAGCAACACCACTTGCTCGTGCAACACCTGGTTATGCAGCAGGTTATGCAACAGCGCATGGGGCACCGCGTCGGGCCGCGCGGTGAGGAACACGGCGGTGCCCTGCACGCGATGGGGCGGCTGCACGCGGATACTGCTGATAAAGATCGGCAACGGCAGGCCGCCCTCGTCGAGGCGGTCCATCAGCAGTTCCTTGCCGCGTTTCCACGTCGTCATCAGGATAAACAGCACAATCCCCGCCAATACCGGGAATGCACCGCCCTGGACGATTTTCGGCACGTTGGCGGCGAAGAACAGCCCGTCGACCAACAGGAAACCGATCAGCACCGGAATCGCCAACACCGGTGGCCATTTCCACAGCAACAGCATCACTGCCGACACCAGGATGCTGGTGATCAGCATGGTGCCGGTCACCGCCACGCCGTAGGCCGAAGCCAGCGCGTTGGACGACTCGAAACCCAGCACCAGCAGGATCACGCCGACCATCAGCGACCAATTCACCGCGCCGATATAGATCTGGCCCTGTTCGGCGCTGGACGTATGCTGAATGTGCATGCGCGGGATGTAACCCAGTTGGATCGCCTGACGGGTCAGGGAGAACGCGCCGGAAATCACCGCCTGGGACGCAATCACCGTGGCCAGGGTAGACAACACCACCAACGGAATCAGCGCCCAGCTCGGTGCGAGCAGGTAGAACGGGTTACGCGCCGCTTCGGGGTTTTCCAGCAGCAACGCACCTTGGCCGAAATAGTTGAGCACCAGCGCCGGCAGCACCAGGGCGAACCAGGCACGCGCAATGGGTTTGCGCCCGAAGTGGCCCATGTCGGCGTACAGCGCTTCGGCACCGGTCAATGCCAGCACCACGGCGCCGAGAATCGCCACACCCATGCCTGGGTGGACTATGAAGAAACGCACACCCCACACCGGGTTCAATGCGTTGAGCACTTCCGGATGCTGGCTGATGCCATGCACGCCCAGGCCCGCCAGCACCAGGAACCACAACACCATGACCGGCCCGAACAGCTTGCCGATACGGTCGGTGCCATGTTTCTGGATCAGGAACAGCCCCACCAGCACCACCAGCGACAGCGGTACGACCCAGCGTTCAAGCCCTTCGAAGGCCAGTTCCAGGCCTTCTACCGCCGAGAGCACCGAGATTGCCGGGGTGATCATGCTGTCGCCGTAAAACAGCGCCGCGCCGATCAACCCGAGAATCACCAGCACCGAACGCAGCTTCGGATACGGCGACGCCGCTCGCCGCGCCAACGCGGTGAGGGCCATGATCCCGCCCTCGCCCTGGTTGTCGGCGCGCAGGATGAACAACACGTACTTGATCGAAACGACCCAGATCAGCGACCAGAAGATCAGCGCCAGTATCCCGAAGACTCCGTCCTGGTTGACCTGAACCCCATACCCTCCACCGAACACCTCTTTAAGGGTATAGAGCGGGCTGGTCCCGATATCGCCATAAACCACCCCGACCGCTGCCACCAGCATGCCAATCGGCTTGGCATTGGAATGCTCGGCACCCGCTGCCTGACTACTTGCCTGACCCATCAACCACTCCTGCCCTATACCTGAGGTCTCTTATAAACAACGCATCTAAGCGGACCTTAGCATGCGCTGTTTTACTTCTCGTAACAGACGTTTTGTTGACCCAAGGATTTCACCCGTTCGCAACGGCGCGAAGCATAGCGCAGCACTCGTCGTATTTCCCTGCATAAAGCTGGTCAAGTGCGTTGCCCGTCGCTAGAATTGCGCACTTTTTGATCAGAGGCACAAAAGCATGCTCTTTTACGAGCGCGCCAAGTGCCCGTCTACCGCCTTGTCGTGCCCGACTGGCGGCGTCATTCAATACCGAGGTTAGACATGTCCACCACCATCGCAAAAGCCAACCCCAAGGTCGGCTTTGTTTCCCTGGGTTACCCCTAAGATCTTTACTCTACACCTTCATTTTCTTGATCTTTAGTGACAAACCCTTAAAGGCAAGACCATAGGCGGTTCGCAAAAATGGGATAGAATGAAGGCTGACGGAGGGATACAGCGTGAACAAAGCAGCTCAGCAAAAAAAACATACCCGAATTACGCACGGCAAAATGGTGTCCGTGACCATTCGTGGCCGGGACGGAAGCTTCAAGGCTCTCCTTTCAAGCGCGGACGATGTGGTTGAACGGCATGTCACGAAAAGCCTCTCGAGCAGCGTGTTGAGTCAAAAAGACTCAACGCATCGTCCAGTGCGTGCGCCCCACCTGTCGGGCCTTGAACGCGATCTGGAAGAGCTGAAGAAGGTTGTTGCGGCACTGGCCGTGCGTTCTGTTGCGCATGAAGAGAAGGCCGCTGATTTTGATGTCGAGGGCATAACCGTGCTTGACGCCAACACAGCGTACCAACTACTAGATAATCCCCCTGAGCCCACTGACACACTTCGCAACCTGCTTGCCTTGCGCTAAGGGCTTTCAATGGACTTCATCACCGTCGACTTCGACAAGTCGATTGATCGCTCTGCATTTGATTGCAGGGCGCACCCAGCCTTGAACACGTACATAGCCCAGCACGCAGGGCAAGACCAAAAGCGAAACGTCTCCCGCACATTCATGTACGTCCAAGATGGAGCGCTGTTGGGCTATTACACCCTAGCGAATGCCTCTGTAGCCCTTGAAGAGCTAAGCGATGACCAAAAAAAGAAAATGCCTCGGTATCCTATGCCGGCAGTGCTTTTGAGTCGTCTGGCGATCGACAAGGGTACTCAAAGCAAGGGGCTCGGCCAGAGATTGATGTCTGACTTCTTCCGTCGCGTGTACACGGTTTCCAAGCAGTCTGGTGTAGCTTTTGTGATCGTCGATGCGAAAGACCAAAATGCTGCGGATTACTACCAGCGTAAGTTAGGGTTTGTGCCATCCACGAATAACCCCCTTCGCTTGGTACTTTCTACCGCAACCTTCATCCAGACGTTAGATGCACGAAAGTAACCCCCCACAGATATAGCTCGTACCTGGTCATACACAGGGCAGCAGTGTGCACATTTGTGCAAACCGGTGAACCTGGACGATTTGGCCGTAGCCCACGTAAACCGTGGCATTCCTTCTCCCAAGCCATCTACCAAGCTTCGACTTAGAGCGACTTTCCGCAGAGCGACGCTGATTTGGAAAACTTCAGTTCTTGATGGTTTTTCAATTTTCCGCCCCGGCAAGCCGGAGGCTTTAGGAATCTGCGCCTCTCAGGGTCTGAGTGCTCACTGTGCTACCGCGCGTCATTTCCTTGCAAAACTCTACAAACTGCGAAATTACCGATCCCCTGCAGAGCCCCCCCGGCCCGCTTGAGCTGCAGGTTCTTTTGCGCTACATCCCGCTTTGCACAAAAAAAGGACGCAAACCCCGTCGGCGGGAGGGGGATAAGTGCTTTTTCATCTGTTTTTTTCTTGTCGTGACGATTTTTTTCGGCGACCGCTTGTATCGCCGAGAATTTCACCCTGGCCAGCACCAGGTGTAAGGTTCGGACCCAACCATCACCAGCTCATGGGCAAAACATGAAGAGCAAGCCGGCACTCCCTAAAATTGAAGTCATCAAAGTAGGCAAGCGTTTTAAAGTCGATTGGGACTTTCAGGAAGCGCCCGAAAGCAGAGTGTTACTCCGTGAAAACGACCACTTAACCACGTTCATTGACGGCGTTCTGGTCGGAATGGGCATCACAGAAAAACAGGTCAGTTGCGCTTCCGGCCGGACAGGAACAGTTAACAGGCTGGACGAGGCCACGGCCATTAGGTTGGCTAGTATCCTCAGCGATCTGCTACTCCCGTTGGTTACCAAAGAGCACAAACGTCTCGTCGCTCAAGCAAAGCTCCCTGAGCATCTTAGGGATGCTCCACGGGACTAATGGCCCCCGGCCCTCCATTCGCGAACAGATGTTGCATCGCGGATCATGAGCCGCTACTCTCAGCAGTACGCCAATGACGGATAGCGCATTAAGATGATATTCATTGAGTCCCCCATCTTCACGGAAGATCTTGGCGAGCTTCTGAGCGATGAAAGCTACCGCGAATTTCAGGAATACCTAGCCGAAAATCCAACGGCTGGTGTAGTGATCCAAGGCACCAACGGATTGAGGAAGGTCCGCTGGAGCGCGAACGGGAAAGGTAAGAGCGGTGGGGTTCGGGTGATCTACTTCCACCTATCGGCGGCTTACCAGATCAGGCTGATCCTGATCTACCGTAAGGGGATAAAAGACGATCTATCCCCAGCGGAAAAGAAAGTACTGGCAGAGTTAAACAAAGGGTGGAAATGATGGAAAAGAATCTGTTCAACCGCCTGGTCGAAAGCATGACCCAGATGGACGAGATTGACCGTGGCGAACGCCCGCCGTCCCGTGAGTTCCATGTGGATGCGGTGAAGGTCAAAATGATCCGCAAGGCCACAGGGCTTTCTCAGGCGCGCTTTGCCAAAGCGATCGATGTTGCAGTGGGAACGCTCCAGAACTGGGAGCAAGGTCGACGGGAGCCAGAAGGCCCCGCACGGGCTCTCCTGCGTGCCATACACAATGACCCAGAGCACGTGTTGGCGGCTCTTGAGCAACGCTAGGGCGTTGACCTGAGTTCTTGCGAAGGGCGCCGATCGGTGCCCTTTTTCTTTACAGCGTGAGGGGGTATCACATGGAAAGTGCATTAATCGGCATCATCGGTGTAATCATCGGCATCATTGCAAATGAACTCATACGGCGAAAAAGTCGTATAGAAAACTATGCTCAAAAAACGTTCGATAAACGCCTAGAGATATTTAACGAGCTATATCAGCGTGTAAGCGCTTGTGGGAAAGTTGGGCAGCAGCTCATCGCTGATACAGAGCTTTCTCTGGCGGAGCGATTAGAGGTTGTGAGTGGCGAAGTTTTTGAAATTTCGGACTGGTGTGACCTCCATGGCATGTATTTAGAGGACGAAGTAACTGTCCATTGCGTGACGCTTTTGATGGGGCTTGAAGATGTTCAAGAAATGGAAGATGAAGAGCAAAGAATGGAACGTGTAAATAACTTTCAAGAACAGCTTCGATATGCGAAAGAAATGATTAAAAAAGAGTCCGGAATAAAGGACGTTAACAAGTCATTTACCTCCATGACAAAAGCCAAGTACAGCAGCCCAGTCATTGATTACTATCGAAAACAAAAGAAAGCTATGCTCAAGTCAAAAAAAATAACAGCCTGCCATTAGCGGACTGTAGAGTTATAGAGATTAGAGAGTAATTGGTCTTAACTTGGCAGCCAGTACAGTCGCCGTGCCCGCGTTGGTTGTGAACGCCGCCGAGTTTCCTGGTGCGGGCGTCGGTCCATGGGTATGGCTGGCCAATTGGGTGTTCATCTGTTGCACCAGGTCGAGCAAATCACACACCACTTGGAAGATGCTCACGCTCTCAGACCCTACATGGTTTTTTGGCACGATCATCTGCAGGCTGACCCCGGCCACGCTCTTGCGCAGCCCCTCAATCCTTTCCTCCATATCGCCGCCTACCGTGACGTTGTGCTTTTGCCCCACCACCAGGTTCAAATCGCGCCCGGTTGCCTGATGCAGATCATCCACTGCCGCGAGGCTTGCAGATCCACCCGACAGCAGCTTGAGCGCGCCCAGTGCCTCGATCGTCTTGATGCCCCCCACTGACTCGGTGGAATGGTCGTCCACCGTCCTGGTGTGATTCTGGAACGTCTCCGTGTTCCCCGTCGCCTCTACTTCCCGATCGATCGCCTTGTCCCTGATCTTGCCGTCCGTTTGGCGCAGCCAGTTGCCGTCAGCGTCGACACGTTGCTGACAGGCTTCGCTGTGCTGCCATACCTGGTCGCCTTTCGGCACCCTGGGCATGCTCAGGCCATGGGGCAGGATTGTTTGGATATAGGGCTTATGCGGCAGGCCGTAGGCAAAGCACACCACAACTTGGGTGCCCTCTTCCGGGAACGCATAGATGCCCATCTCTTCGCCACCGGTGGGCAGTGGCAGCGGCACGCCGGCCAGGATTGGCAGCTTGGTGTCTGGCTCGCCATCCGGCCCCATGACCTCGATGTCGACCGCATAGCGCGACCGAAAGTCGTCACAGATGCCGGTGCCGGCCGGGGCATCGGCCACGGCGACAACCCGGGCAAAGCGTGGCAGGTGGTAACCGCCGGTGAGTTCAGGAAATTGTCGTTCTACGCTGCGGCGGATTGCGTCGTCCATCGGATGGCCATCTGGTTGTCGATGAGCGCCACACTGGTGATGCGCTCGCCGTGGTTGATTGTTGCACCTGGTCGCAACCCGGGAAGGGCTGCAATCATTGCGCTTTGGTTGCCCTGGAAGCCGTCGAACAGCTCCACCGGCAGTTGCAGCGGCGAGCGAACGCCAAAGAAGCTGTCGGCCCAACTGCCCACGAACACTTCGCCGTCACCCTGCTGCTGCCAGATAAAGTCGGGGATGTTGAAAACCCGGGCCAGGCTGTCCATGGCTTGGTATCCGGCAGCCAGGCTGTAGAAAAACGGCGCTTTGACGCCGGCGTAAGGCCGTTCCGGGACGCGAAAGCGAAGGCCGGTGTGCTGGCTGATTTCGACCAGGACGGCGCGTAGGTCGACGTGGCGCAAGTTCAGCGGCAGCGGGTTACCGGTGACTTTGAGGTTCTTTCCGCGAACCTCTTGCCCGTCGAGCAACAGCGTCATAGGCCCACCAATTCACGAACGAAGCTCAACCCTTTCTCAGATCCCACCAGCAGCGCGCCGGCACACAGCACCCATTCATGCCCTGGCGCTACGCCGGCCAACAGCGCCTGGCGTAGCTCGGTGGCGTTGCCTGGACCGATCAGACGGGCTGCTGTCCGGGTTACCGCCGGCAAGCAGGGCTTTCAGATCGGTCAACTGCTGATCACGGCCCTGCTGTTGAGCCGCCTTGCGGGTGGCCAGGGAGGCAAGATCCGCCATGGGCGAACTGTCGGCGGCGTAACTCTCCAGGACGGCGATCTGGCCGGCCATGGATTACGAATGAAGGCAATGGGCGAGGTGCCGCTTTCGTCCGCCAGTAAGGCATCAGTTACTTTCCCTAGCTGTGTAGTGACCTTCTCCAACCCGGCACGGGCAACAAGCAACTTTTTGCGGACACCATTGCCGTCATCGCCCACTTCTAAGAGACGTTGCAAATTGAGCTGGTCAGAACAGAAGCTCAACAAAGCACGCTCAATAGGTACAACACTGCAACTGAAAACCCTCTTCATGCATGACTGTTGCCGCACGACCAGCCCCGAGCCTCTGGCGATAAAGCTCAAGCGCACGTTTTACGGCCGCGACACGCTCGGGGATGAATTCCCATCCGTCACTGGTCAGGCGTACCCACTGGGGATCTTTACCGTTGCGGATCAATCCACGGAATGAACCAGGCAGCCTTCACACTGACGACGGATTACTGCTTTAACACGCTCGCTCTTTGTATCGGACTCTTCATGCAGCCTTATCGCTCACCAGGAGCGAATAAACCAATTCCATGGGTTGGGCCTTCAAACCCGCCAGGTTGTATTCCCGGCCATCGCTGGCGGTGACGACTGTTAAGCCCGCATTGATGATTTGCGCCAACTGAGCCTGGGCCTGGATCGGCTCCGCTCGACTCAAGCGGTCTAAGCCTTCAATGACCAAAACCGACCCACTAGCGATTCGGCCACCCTCGATCGCACGAAGGAAGACTCCCTGCGCTCCTTGTTTGACATGACGCTGGTGATAGGCGGATAAACCTTCATCTTTCAAAGTTAGCGTGGCATCCAGTGCAATATCCCACTGTGCTGCCCAAGACGCAGCATAAGCAAGCTAACGATCTGCGCTACTTCCTGTTGCTTGGCGGGGATCAGAAAACCGTAGATAGCTATAAACCTGGCCGGTATTTTTCAAAATGAAACACCAGCACTATTGCCACGTCCAAAGATGCCCTTCTGAAAACTGCGAACGATACTCGTTTGCGACAATTGTTTTTGCGCATTATTTGATCAACGCTTAGAATCGCGCGCCACGAAATTCGACCAGGGCTAACCCTGCAGGCTATGAGTATATGAGTAATAATCCACGTGTAGGGTTTGTATCGTTAGGCTGCCCGAAGGCTCTGGTCGACTCCGAACGCATCCTGACGCAACTGCGCATGGAAGGTTATGACGTCGTGTCCACTTACCAGGACGCGGACGTGGTGGTGGTCAACACCTGTGGCTTCATCGACTCGGCCAAGGCGGAATCCCTGGAAGTGATCGGCGAGGCCATCAAGGAAAACGGCAAGGTCATCGTCACCGGCTGTATGGGTGTGGAAGAAGGCAATATCCGCAACGTACACCCGAGCGTGCTGGCCGTGACCGGCCCGCAGCAGTACGAGCAGGTGGTCAACGCCGTGCATCAAGTGGTGCCGCCGCGCCAGGACCACAACCCGCTGATCGACCTGGTGCCGCCGCAAGGCATCAAGCTGACCCCGCGCCACTACGCGTACCTGAAGATTTCCGAAGGCTGCAACCACAGTTGCAGCTTCTGCATCATCCCGTCGATGCGCGGCAAGCTGGTCAGCCGCCCGGTGGGCGATGTGCTGGACGAAGCCCAGCGCCTGGTCAAATCCGGCGTGAAAGAACTGCTGGTGATCTCCCAGGACACCAGCGCCTACGGCGTCGACGTGAAATACCGCACCGGTTTCTGGAACGGCGCGCCGGTGAAAACCCGCATGACCGAGCTGTGCGAAGCCTTGAGCAGCCTGGGCGTGTGGGTGCGCCTGCACTACGTGTACCCGTACCCGCACGTGGACGAGCTGATCCCGTTGATGGCCGCCGGCAAGATCCTGCCGTACCTGGACATCCCGTTCCAGCACGCCAGCCCGAAAGTGCTCAAGGCCATGAAACGCCCGGCCTTCGAAGACAGGCGCGCATCAAGAACTGGCGCGAGATCTGCCCGGAACTGATCATCCGTTCGACCTTCATCGTCGGCTTCCCGGGCGAAACCGAAGAAGACTTCCAGTACCTGCTCGACTGGCTGACCGAAGCCCAACTGGACCGCGTCGGCTGCTTCCAGTACTCGCCGGTCGAAGGCGCCCCGGCCAACCTGCTGGACCTGGCCGTAGTACCGGATGACGTCAAGCAAGACCGTTGGGAGCGCTTCATGGCGCACCAGCAGGCGATCAGCTCGGCGCGCCTGCAACTGCGCATCGGCAAGGAAATCGAAGTGCTGATCGACGAAGTCGACGAGCAAGGCGCCGTAGGCCGCTGCTTCTTCGACGCCCCGGAAATCGACGGTAACGTATTTATCGACGATGCCAGCGGTTTGAAACCCGGCGACAAGGTCTGGTGTACGGTGACCGATGCCGACGAATACGACCTGTGGGCCGAAAAGCGCGACTGATCGCATCAGGCGCGGATAAAAAAGTGAAAAAGCCCTGCTTCTGGACAAGATGCGGGGCTTTTTTAGGTCTATCGTTTTGCCCATCGACACCGAACATCCACAAAGGGCAGCGGGCATGCGTCAGCATTCGGTTATCCACACCCCTAAAACCAGCGACTACGCCGAGTTGGCGCGGATCTGGGAGGCGTCGGTGCGCGCCACCCATGACTTTCTGCCGGACAGCTACATCACGCTGCTGAAAAACCTGGTGCTGACCCGCTACCTCGATGCGGTGATGCTGATCTGCACCAAGGACACGCGCCAGCGCATCACCGGGTTCGCCGGGGTGGCCGCGGGCAAGGTCGAGATGCTGTTCATCGACCCGCAGCACCGTGGCCAGGGCCTCGGCCGGCAATTGCTGCGTTACGCGATCGAGCGCATGAACGCCGATGAGCTGGACGTCAACGAACAGAACCCGCAGGCGCTGGGCTTTTACTTCAAGCAAGGCTTCGAAGTCATCGGCCGCACGGAGCATGATGGCCTGGGGCAGCCTTATCCGCTGCTGCACATGCGTTTGCGCCAGGTGCAGCAAGAGGCGCGTCGGGGCTAAATGAAATGGGGCCGGGATTAACCGCGCCCACACAGGTACAATAGCGGCCCCCTTTTGCTACGGCCCTTGTCATGACTGACCCCATACGCCTCTCCAAACGCCTTATCGAACTGGTCGGTTGCTCCCGTCGGGAGGCTGAGCTGTTTATCGAAGGCGGCTGGGTCTCGGTGGACGGTGAAGTGATCGACGAGCCACAGTTCAAGGTCACCACCCAGAAGGTCGAACTGGACCCCGAGGCCAAGGCCACCGCGCCAGAGCCTGTGACCATCCTGCTGCACGCGCCGGTGGGCGTGGATGCCGAGACGGCAATGGCGTCGATCAGCGCCGAAACGCTGTCGGAAGAACACCGCTTCAGCAAGCGCCCGCTCAAGGGCCACTTCCTGCGCCTGACCGCCAGCGCTGACCTGCAAGCCAAGGCCAGCGGCCTGCTGGTGTTCACCCAGGATTGGAAGATTCTGCGCAAACTGACCGCCGATGCCGCCAAGATCGAGCAGGAATACGTGGTGGAGGTCGAAGGTGACATGGTTGCTCACGGCCTGAACCGCCTCAACCATGGCCTGACCTACAAAGGCAAAGAGCTGCCGCCGGTGAAAGCCAGCTGGCAGAACGAAAACCGCCTGCGCTTTGCGATGAAAAACCCGCAACCGGGGGTGATCGCCTTGTTCTGCGAAGCTGTCGGCTTGAAAGTCATCGCCATCCGTCGTATCCGCATCGGCGGCGTGTCCATCGGCAAGGTGCCGGTCGGCCAATGGCGTTACCTGTCCGGCAAAGAGAAGTTCTGAGCCACTCCCCCTTTTTCGACACCGCCTGCGTGGGCGGTGTCCACCGTTGAAAACCAGGATTGCCCACCATGATTCACAACGACGTACTGCGCAGCGTGCGCTACATGCTCGACATCAGCGACAACAAGATGGTCGAGCTGATCAAACTCGGCGGCATGGACGTGACCAAGGAAGACCTGCTGACTTACCTCAAGAAAGACGAGGAAGAAGGCTTTGTGTTCTGCCCGGACGAGGTCATGGCGCACTTCCTTGACGGCCTGGTGATTTTCAAGCGCGGCAAGGACGACAGCCGTCCGCCGCAACCGATCGAAACCCCGGTGACCAACAACATCATCCTCAAGAAGCTGCGCGTGGCCTTCGAACTGAAGGAAGACGACATGCACGCCATCCTCAAGGCTGCCGAGTTCCCGGTGTCCAAGCCTGAGCTGAGCGCGCTGTTCCGCAAGTTCGGCCACACCAATTACCGCACCTGCGGCGACCAGTTGCTGCGCAACTTCCTCAAGGGCCTGACCCTGCGGGTTCGCGCGTAAGCCATGAGTTACCAGGTCTCGCCCGTCGGCTTCGTGCGCTCCTGCTTCAAGGAGAAGTTCGCCATCCCGCGCCAACCGCAACTGGCGCCTGCCGCCCGCGGCGTGCTGGAGCTGGTCGCGCCGTTCGACCACGGCGAGGCGGTGCAGGGCCTGGAGCAGGTCAGCCATGTGTGGCTGCTGTTTCTGTTCCACCAGGCCCTGGAAGATAAACCTCGCCTGAAAGTGCGTCCGCCCCGTCTGGGCGGCAATAAGTCCATGGGCGTGTTTGCCACCCGTGCGACCCATCGGCCCAACGGGATTGGCCAGTCGGTGGTGAAGCTGGACAAGGTCGAACCGGGCCGGTTGTGGATCTCCGGGATCGATCTGCTCGATGGCACGCCGGTGCTGGATATCAAGCCGTATGTGCCGTATGCCGACATTGTCGACAACGCCACCAACGGCATCGCCAATGGCACGCCGCCACTGATTCCCGTGCAGTGGCTGAAGACGGCTCTGCACCAGGCGCAAGGCCACGCTCAGCGCCTTGCTGAACCGCTGGTGGCGTTGATCGAACAGTGTTTGGCGCAAGACCCGCGGCCGGCCTATCAAACGCCCGGGCCCGAGCGTGAATATGGCGCGCAGTTCTGGGACGTGGATGTGCGCTGGCACTATCCCGAGGCGGGCGTCATCTGTGTGCTGGAAGTGATTGCAGCTAAATAAACCGAAAACCAATGTGGGAGGGAGCTTGCTCCCGATAGCGGCGGGTCAGTCACCGGATGCATTGACTGACACTCAGCAATCGGGAGCAAGCTCCCTCCCACATTTTTTTGACCGCGCTTACTTCTCGACGAAGGCGCGTTCGATCAGGTAGTCACCCGGTTCACGCATGCGTGGCGAAACTTTCAGGCCGAAGCTGTTCAACACTTCGCTGGTCTCGTCCAACATGCTTGGGCTGCCGCACAGCATGGCGCGGTCGTCCTGGGGGTTGATCGGTGGCAGGCCGATATCGCGGAACAGCTTGCCACTGCGCATCAGGTCGGTCAGACGGCCTTGGTTTTCGAACGGTTCGCGGGTCACGGTGGGGTAGTAGATCAACTTTTCACGCAGGGCTTCGCCGAAGAATTCATTCTGCGGCAGGTGCTTGGTGATGAATTCGCGGTAGGCGACTTCGTTGACGTAACGCACGCCGTGGCACAGGATCACTTTTTCGAAACGCTCGTAGGTTTCCGGGTCCTGGATCACGCTCATAAATGGCGCAAGGCCGGTACCGGTGCTGAGCAGGTACAGGTGTTTACCCGGCTTCAAATCGTCAAGCACCAGGGTGCCTGTCGGTTTTTTGCTGATGATGATCTCGTCGCCTTCCTTCAGATGCTGCAACTGGGAAGTCAGCGGGCCATCAGGCACCTTGATGCTGAAGAACTCCAGATGCTCTTCCCAGTTCGGGCTGGCAATCGAATAAGCGCGCATGAGCGGGCGGCCGTTGGGTTGTTGCAGGCCGATCATCACGAACTGACCGTTCTCGAAGCGCAAGCCCGGATCGCGGGTGCACTTGAAGCTGAACAGAGTGTCGTTCCAGTGATGAACACTGAGGACACGCTCGTGGTTCATGTTGCTCATGTACGGGGGACTCCTGGAGATGGGTCTGCGCCAAAATGATAAGTGCGCAATTGCACAGCATTCTAATGGCGGCGACAATATCTGTTAACTGGATTATTAAGATAAGGGTTATCGGTTATATCGATATGCGATTTACTCTCCGTCAACTGCAAGTCTTCGTCGCCGTCGCCCAGCAGGAAAGCGTCTCACGCGCTGCTGGCCTTCTGGCCTTATCTCAATCCGCCGCCAGCACCTCAATCACCGAGCTGGAGCGTCAATCCAGCTGCCAGTTATTCGACCGGGCGGGTAAACGCCTGAGCCTCAACGCCCTCGGCCGTCAGCTGTTGCCCCAGGCGGTAGCCCTGCTGGACCAGGCCAAGGAGATCGAAGACCTGCTCAACGGCAAGTCTGGCTTCGGTTCACTGGCCGTCGGCGCCACGCTGACCATCGGCAATTACCTGGCCACGCTGCTGATCGGCAGCTTCATGCAGCAGCACCCCGAGAGCCAGGTGAAGCTGCACGTGCAGAACACTGCACATATCGTGCACCAGGTTGCGCATTATGAAATTGACTTGGGTCTAATCGAAGGCGACTGCAGCCACCCGGATATCGAAGTGCAGACCTGGGTGGAAGATGAGCTGGTGGTATTTTGCGCGCCTCAGCATCACCTGGCCCAGCGCGGCGTAGCGACCATGGAAGAATTGACCCATGAAGCGTGGATTCTGCGCGAACAGGGCTCGGGCACGCGCCTGACCTTTGATCAGGCCATGCGCCATCATCGCAGCGCGCTGAACATTCGCCTCGAGCTGGAACACACCGAAGCGATCAAGCGTGCGGTGGAGTCGGGGCTGGGGATTGGCTGCATTTCCCGGCTGGCGCTGCGCGATGCTTTCCGCCGCGGCAGCCTGGTGCCGGTAGAAACTCCGGACCTGGACCTGGCCCGGCAGTTCTACTTCATCTGGCACAAGCAGAAGTACCAGACCTCGGCGATGCGCGAGTTTCTCGAGCTGTGCCGCGCCTTCACCGCCGGGGTTCAGCGCAGCGACGAAATCGTGCTGCCGAACATTGCCTGAGGCTTAGATCAGGATCACGGCCCACACCAGGGTGATCATGGTCAGTGCCACGAATTGCGCGGCGCTGCCCATGTCCTTGGCGTTTTTCGACAGTGGGTGACGGTCCAGGGAAATGCGGTCGATGGCCGCTTCCACGGCCGAGTTGAGCAACTCGACGATCAACGCAAGCAGGCACACCGCGATCAACAGCGCCCGTTCGACGCGGCTGACATGCAGGAAAAAACTCAGCGGGATCAGGATGACGTTCAGCAACACCAACTGACGGAACGCCGCCTCACCGGTGAAGGCTGCGCGCAGGCCATCCAGGGAATAGCCCCCTGCGTTGAAGATACGTTTGATACCGGTTTGACCCTTGAAAGGCGACATAAATGTAGGCAACTGAACCAAAGAAGTGGGAAAACTAGATCACGCGAAGTCAAAAAAGCGTGAATCGACAATAGCTTAATGCTGCGAAATTGACTCAAGTTGTTGCAAGAGCAACGCCGCCTGGGTTCGCGTTCGCACCCCCAGCTTGCGAAAGATCGCGGTGACATGGGCCTTGATGGTCGCTTCCGACACGCTCAACTCGTAGGCGATCTGCTTGTTCAACAAGCCTTCGCAGACCATGGTGAGCACCCGGAACTGCTGGGGCGTCAAGCTGGCCAGGCCATCGCGGGCAGCCTTGGCTTCGTCGGACACGTTGATCTCTTCAAACGCTTGCGGCGGCCAGGACACATCGCCCTCCAGCACCGCGCGCACGGCTTTCTGGATCTCTTCCATGGAGCTCGACTTGGGAATGAAACCGCTGGCGCCAAACTCCTTGGAGCGCACCACTACATCGGCTTCTTCCTGGGCCGAGACCATCACCACGGGAATCTGCGGGTATTGCCCGCGCAACAGCACCAGCCCCGAAAACCCATAGGCGCCAGGCATGTTCAGGTCGAGCAGCACCAGGTCCCAGTCGGATTTTTCGGTGAGGCGGGTTTCCAGCTCGGCAATGCTGGCCACTTCAACCAGACGGACATCGGGGCCCAAGCCCAGCGTTACTGCCTGATGCAGCGCACTGCGAAACAGCGGGTGGTCATCAGCTATCAGGATTTCGTATGTGGCCATTGATTAAATGATCCTGTTTTTTATGGCAGCCCTGATGGGTTCAGGGTTCGCCAATACACAAGGTAACGGCCAGGCAGCCATCACCACAGGGCATGCTCAACGTCAAAAGCACCTGAAACGACGTTGGAAATTCACGGTTGCGCCCTGATCGGCGCCCAGCATGCCCAGCGCAGCCTGGGTGGTCAAGCACTACGCCAATGGGCAGTTTAGCGGTTGTCGGATTTACGGTGCCATCATGCAAACGTCGTCTGGTTATACCGCCGGGATGTAGGGCGCTAGACGAGTATGGACGATATCCGTCGAGTCCAGCGGTAACTGGAACTTGGCGGCCAGATAATGGGTGCTGAACACGTCGAGGTAAGCGTCCAGTACTTCGCTGGCCGCGCCGTCGTCGGCCAGCTCCAGGCACAGCGCGGCGACTTCAGCGGTGCAGAAATGATCATCCCGCTTGGAACGACGCAGTTTGTAGCGCGACAACTGCTCGGGAGCCAGGCTGAGGACCGGCAAATGCTCCAAATAGGGACTTTTGCGGAACATCTTGCGCGCTTCGCTCCACGTGCCGTCCAGCAGGATAAACAGCGGGCGCTTGCCCTCCCCCACCTTGACCTCACTGACAACCCGTTCCGGCGCGACGAATTCGCCGGGGAACACGATGTAGGGTTGCCACTGCGGGTCAGCCAGCAAAGTGAGCAGCCCGGGGTCGACCTCGGTGCGTGACCAGGCGAACGCGCTGGTGTCGTCAATCACATCGGCGATCAGCCAGCCGGTGTTGCTGGGCTTCATCGGTTCGACGTCGTGCATCAACAGGCACATCGCAGACCGGGCCTGGACCTTGGGCCGCCAGGCACACAAGCAATACGCGGGGATCACCCGGCAGCCGGGGCAGCGCTCGGCACGCGAACCCCGATTGACGAAAGGCCTGATGGCGCGCGCCAGGCGCTGGGTACGCAGACGAGAGACGGCGTGGCTCATCGGATGCGCCGCACGGAAAGGAAAATCGACACTGGGGGAACTCGAGGAAGGCTTAAGTGGCCGCAGTTTACCAGAGCCACACGCACTTCCCAGCAATACGCCTGGCTGTACCGGCCAGGGCTCACCTATAATTGCGCGCCACTGAACGCACAGCCCAGTGGCTGGTCTATGCACCAGTAACCGAATCAGGAGAGTTTCATGCTGCGTTCCATGCTGCGTCTTGTCGCCCCATCCGTCGCCCTCGCGCTGGTCTTGCCTGTTGGCGCCCAGGCGGCCTCGCTGCTGGAGGCCCAAATGAACAAGAAGCTGCAAAGCGTCGCGGCTGAAAGCAACAAAGACCTGCCCCGGGAAATCGATGAAAAAACCCTGGAAGTGGCCTACACCGTTGAAGGCATGCAGTTGATCGATCACCTCAGCGTGCAGCCTGATCGTGCCGAACAGATGCGTGCCAACCCCAAGGCGGTGTATTTCCAGCTCGGACAAAGCGTGTGCCTGAACCACGGCTACCGCGAGCTGATGGCCAAGGGCGCGGTGATGCGCTACGAGATCACCGAAAACAAGACCAACCGCCCGGTGGCTTCGGTGAAATTCGTCGAAGCAGACTGCCCGGCACCGACTGCGGCGAAGAAGAAAAAGTAACTCGCGCATGCCCCCCGCGCGCTGCTGTCCAGTGGCGCGCAATTCCCTCGTTTGTGTTTGCCGCCGAACGCTGCACGCTGTGACGTGAGACCAATAAGCGGTTGCCAGCCAAGGGTTTTTCGGCCCATGATCGTCTCATTCCCACAACCCGCTCAGCCCAGTTCCCATGCTGTTCTGTAACATTTTCAGGGCAAAACAGAGTTGTCCTCCTGCCATGTGCAGTGCAAAGGTTTTTAAATCACAAGGAACATACAGAGTCGCGCTTTGCCGCTTGGCGAACACTGTGCAATGCCATGGGCATGCAGCGACACATGCAGTGTCGTGGCCACGGACGAATATTTCGCCGCCCGCCCAGGCTCTGTGAAGAAGGAGAAGTTGAATGCCTTACGAACCGAATGACCGCCTGCTCCAGCATTTTGAAGCAAACGGGGTCGACCTCACGCAGCAGGTCGAAGCTCAACTCCAGTTGATCGCACCCAACAGCCCGAATATCCCCCTTTATCGCGACATGATCCTCACCGCGCTACGCATGGCACAGGACGACCGCAGCCGCTGGAACGCCAAAATCACCTTGCAAGCCATCCGCGAACTGGACCACGCCTTCCGCGTGCTGGAACAGTTCAAGGGGCGGCGCAAAGTCACGGTATTCGGCTCGGCGCGCACGCCGGTGGAAAGCCCGATCTATGCCCTGGCCCGGGAAGTGGGCGCGGCACTGGCGCGCTCCGATCTGATGGTGATCACCGGCGGCGGCGGCGGGATCATGGCCGCCGCCCACGAAGGTGCCGGCCTGGAGCACAGCCTGGGCTTCAACATTACTCTGCCGTTCGAACAGCATGCCAACCCGACCATCGACGGTACCGAGAACCTGCTGTCGTTCCACTTCTTCTTTACGCGCAAGCTGTTCTTCGTCAAGGAGGCCGATGCGCTGGTGTTGTGCCCCGGCGGTTTCGGCACCCTGGATGAAGCGCTTGAAGTACTGACGCTGATCCAGACCGGCAAGAGCCCACTGGTGCCGGTGGTGTTACTCGATGCGCCAGGTGGCGGTTTCTGGCAAGGCGCCCTGGACTTTATCCGCAGCCAGTTGGAAGCCAATCGCTATGTGCTGCCTACCGACCTGAAGCTGATGCGCCTGGTGTACAGCGCTGAAGCCGCGGTAGACGAGATCAACCAGTTCTATGCCAACTTCCACTCTACCCGCTGGCTGAAGCGTGAGTTTGTGATACGCATGAATCATCCGCTCAGTGAGCGGGCGCTGGCTCAGGTGCAAAAAGAGTTCGCCAGCCTGCGACTGAGTGGAGACTTCCAGCAACTCGCCTACACCGGAGAAGAGCACGATGAGCCGCAGTTCAGTCATCTGACGCGACTGGTGTTCAACTTCAACGGGCGTGATCAGGGCCGGTTGCGGGAGTTGGTGGATTACATCAACTTGCCGGAGAACTGGGCGCAGGCTCAGGGCAAGACACAACAACGGGTGGCGCCGGAGCCGGCGTGATTTTTGAGCAAAAAAAAAGGCCCGCTATTTTCATAGCGGGCCTTTTATTTTTTGCGTTGTTCAGTCGTCCATGTCCCGACCGCTGAACAACCGGTTGATCATTTCCATCGAAAACCCGCGATAACTCAGGAAGCGCCCTTGTTTGGCGCGTTCCCTGGCATCAATCGGAAGATGCCCAGAGAACTTGCGACGCCAGGTATCTTCCAGCTGTGACTGCCAACTGATCCCGCACTCGCGCAGGGCGAGGTCGATGTCGGCGCGTTGCAGGCCGCGCTGGCTCAGCTCTTCACGAATTCGCGCCGGGCCGTAGCCGGAGCGCGCTCGGTAGGACACAAAACTTTCGAGGTAACGGGCTTCCGACAACAGCCCTTCTTCCGTCAACCGGTCAAGGGCCGTGTCGATCATCTCGGCGGACGCACCGCGCTGACGCAGTTTACGCGTCAGTTCGACTCGACCATGCTCGCGACGCGCGAGCAGGTCCATCGCAGTGCGCCGAACGGCGACGAGTGTATCCAGCACAACGGTCATCGTTTGGTTCAGACGTCAGTGTCGACTTCTTCCATTTCGTCAACCGGCGCACGGTTGGCTGCAGCTTTCACGTCCGGCGCGGGGGTCAGCAGCTTGTCGCGGATCTGCTTCTCAAGCGCGGCGGCGACATCCGGGTTGTCCGCCAGGAACTTGGCCGAGTTGGCCTTGCCCTGACCGATCTTGCTGCCGTTGTAGGCATACCAGGCACCGGATTTCTCGACGAAACCGTGCAGCACGCCCAGGTCGATCATCTCACCGTTCAGGTAGATACCCTTGCCGTAGAGAATCTGGAACTCAGCCTGACGGAATGGCGGGGCCACTTTGTTCTTAACGACTTTGACGCGGGTTTCGCTACCGACAACCTCGTCACCTTCCTTCACCGCGCCGGTACGGCGGATGTCCAGACGGACCGACGCGTAGAACTTCAGCGCGTTACCACCGGTGGTGGTTTCCGGGCTGCCGAACATGACGCCGATCTTCATCCGGATCTGGTTGATGAAGATCACCAGGCAGTTGGCGTTCTTGATGTTACCGGTGATTTTACGCAGCGCCTGGGACATCAGACGGGCCTGCAGGCCGACGTGCATGTCGCCCATTTCGCCTTCGATTTCAGCTTTTGGCACCAGGGCCGCCACGGAGTCGACCACGATCACGTCGATGGCGTTGGAGCGCACCAGCATGTCGGTGATTTCCAGGGCTTGCTCACCGGTGTCCGGCTGGGAAACCAGCAGGTCGTCAACATTCACGCCCAGCTTGCCGGCGTATTCAGGGTCCAGGGCGTGCTCGGCGTCGACGAACGCGCAGGTCGCGCCCATCTTTTGCGCCTGGGCAATCACCGACAGCGTCAGGGTGGTTTTACCGGAAGATTCAGGACCGTAGATTTCAACGATACGGCCTTTTGGCAGGCCGCCAATGCCGAGCGCGATGTCCAGACCCAGAGAGCCAGTGGAAATAGCCGGGATCGCCTGAATACGCATTACGGCACCCTTGCCGAATTGACGTTCGATCTGACCCAGGGCCGCAGCCAAGGCTTTCTTCTTGTTCTCGTCCATTAAAGTCCTCACGTAATCAATAAGGCCTGACGGCCAACACCTGTATAAGTAGACAGTATTGTTCCACAAAGATCGGAGATCGCCTACCCCTGATTTTCTATTTCTGCTGCAGCTCGTCGCAACAAGCCCTCTAGCGCGGCCTTTACCGTTTGTCGGCGGACCTCATCGCGGTTGCCGGGGAAGTGCTGGCGCTCGGCCGTGACCTCGTCACCCACGCCGAACGCCAGCCATACCGTGCCCACCGGTTTTTCCGGCGAGCCGCCATCGGGCCCGGCCACGCCGCTGACCGCCACGGCAAAGCGCGCCAGGCTTTTTTCCTGGGCGCCCCTGACCATGGCCTCCACCACCTCGCGGCTGACCGCCCCCACTTTGCCGAACAGTGCCTCCGGCACATCCAGCTGCCGAGTTTTCTGCCGGTTGGAATAGGTGACATATCCCGCCTCGAACCACGCCGAACTCCCCGGTATGCGCGTGATGGCTTCGGCGATGCCGCCGCCGGTACAGGACTCGGCGGTGGTGACGTGGGCATTGAGCACCTGTAGACGTCGACCCAGTTCAGCGGCCAGTTGGGTGATTTCTTTCACGGAGGTCTCCTGGAATGAGCGGGCATTGGCCTACCCTACATGAGCCCATCGGCCATGCAAGTTGCAGCGTGCATCAAGACACTAACGCACGATGGCCCGCACATACGCCTGACAGGCGCGCAAGGCGATCACGGCGTTATCCGCGTCGTCGGTGATGGCGATAATTCGCTGAGCATGCGCCGGGTCAAGTCGGGCTCGCGGGGCTGCATGAACCACGCCGCCGGCGGCGGTGGCGGCAGGCATCCACTGGCGCTGTCGCTGGCGTCGAGAAGGACTGACAACCGCACATCAGCAGTGGCCAGGCGATCGCGCAGAGCGGCCTGATGACGTTGTGCATCGCTCAACTCCCGAGCATGTTGTTGGTCGATGGCGCTGAGTTGTTGCTCAAGCGCCAGCCGTTTGTCCTGCTGCGCCTGTTGCTGGCGCAAAGCTACCTGGCTTTGCTGGCTGAGCGCCTGCGCCTGGGCCGCCGATTGCGCCTCAAGCTGCGCGCCATAACGCCAGGCTTGCACCTGCCACACGAGCGCGCTCAACAGGCACACGCCGATCAGGCGCCAGGCCGCTAGGAAACGCATAGCACCGCCTTCGCACGCGTCCACAAGCGCAAACGCTCCTCCAGGCCGTTGAGACCGCCGTTGATGCGTCGGGTGATGGTGGTGAACTGGTCGTTGTCCGCCAGTTCGTTCAGGCCGTTGCTGTGCCAGAACCAGGCGGCGGATTCGGCGGCCCATTGCGGCTGTTCCAACAGTTCCGGTTGCAGCAGCAGGCGCTCATCGCCAAACAGCACTTGGCTGCAGATTAAATAGTTGCGACGCCCGGTGACCTGAATCAGCCCCCTGCCCCGGTACTTCTGGCCGTCGCCATCCGCGTCGGCGGTGTTACCCAGGCGAACGGCCAGGGGGCCGGTGTCGTATTTGCTCAGGTATTGATCGCTGCCCAGTTCGCGGACGTAGCGCAATTCGCCGGATTCATGGCCGATCTGGGCGAGGCAGGCGGCGAGGCGTTTCGGATTGTCGATCGCGTAGCGAGCGAATGCCACATTTAACGGGGATAGAAAAATGCCCGCGCTGAGGCGAGCGCCCGGCATGATGTAAAGAAGCTGGGGCAGTGTTATCAGCATGGTGCCTACTCCGTAAAAGGTACTACGCCGACAACCCGCCGGCCGTGACCGAACTGCGATAGCCCGTCACCGGGTCGCCGACATGCGTCACCTTGGTGATCGACCAGCGCCCCTGCATGTAGGAAGGCCAGGTGTCATCCAGCAGCAACAGCCCTTCGGCCGATAACAGCGGGTTCGATCTGCAGCTTGAGGTCTTCACGACCCACGCGGCGCAATTCACCCTCAGCCACCGCCCGCGCCTCGGCTTCGTTCTGGCAGCGCTGGCGCAAGGTCTTGAAGGGCGCAACCCCGACCTGAACCACCCGCTGCTTGCCCGCGGCGGCATCCCACCAGGTGACGCGGCTGCCCTGGTATTTGGCGCGCGAGGTTTCGTCGAGCTTGGCGGTGATGAATGCTTGATCGCCGGGGCGATTGTCCTCGGTAACCGACAGTGTCACGTCCGGCAGTTGCTGGCCGGAAAGTGACTTGACCTGCCCGGCCTCGGCGAGCACGTACAGTTCGTTGATCGGTTTGGTGACGGCGCCATAACGTTTGGCAAGGCGGGTGATGAACGCCATGTCGCTTTCATTGGATTGGTCGATGTGGGCAATCGCAATGCCCTCCAGCGCCGGTGCCACCCGCGGCGAATAGCCGTGGCGGCTGACCAGTTGGCGAAACAGCGCGCCCAGGGTGATCGGTCCATAACTGGCGGATCGACGCTGGCGGTAACCACTGGCATCGCCCGCGCTGAAGGGCGCCGCGGTGGCGACGATCATCAAGCGCATGGGAAACAGCACCGGCGTGCGCTGGGTAATGACAAATTCGCCTTTTTCCACCAAGCCGGACTCTTGATAACCGACACGCAAACCGATCTTGCCACTCAGACTGGGCAGGCCCTCCAGGCCCTCGATGTTGAGCGTCAGTTCAAGGCGGTCGGACTCAAGGCCCGCCGCGTCGGTATGGCTCCAGTGCATCAGACGTTGATTGAGCAGCGCCGCGTTGGCGCCATAGAACTCCACAATGGGCGTAAATCCCTGAGCCATGTAGCCTCCTTCTTAATCCCACGCCGAAACGAGGCGCAACGCCGCCGGCCGCGAAGCCATTTCGGGCACGATCACCCACACGCCAGCCGGCAGCAACGGGCCGTATTCGGCAAGCGTGGGGTTCAAGCGCCAGAGGGTTTCTTCCGCGGCATCATCGCAACGCCCCAGCTCGCGGTAGAGCAGCAGGTTGACCGAATCACCGGCAATACTTCGCACTCTACGCATTGATGAATTCCTCCAATTCAAGGCTCCAGGTCATGAGCATGGCGGTACCGTCATCGATCACGTTGCTTTGGGTTTCCATCACCGAATTGATCCGCCACAGGCCCCAGTTGCGGCCGATGCCATCCACCAGAGGCAGCGGCACGCGTTGATTTTGCAGGGCGCGCAACTCGTCCAGGCGTTGCATGCCCACGCCGTACATCGCCGTGCCGCTGAAGGTGAGTTTTTCCAGCTTCTGGCCGTTCTGCCGCGACTGCGGTTTGCTCGCGATAATCGCCAGGTCAGCCCAGCCGCCGTCGCTGTTACGGGTCAGCGAGGAATAGGCAAACCCACGGGCGAGCCCAAAAATGAAATCGCCCAGCACCATCTGTTGTCGCATCAATCACCTCCTGGATCGGCCAGTGCCGCATTGCGCCGAACCCCGAGGGTGTCGGAGAGCATCGGCAGGCATTGGAATTGCAGAGCCTGGATCACCTGATTGACCACCTGCTGGGCATCGGCGGGGTTGACGCCGGTGATCTGGATGCTGGGGGCCAGGGTGACTTGCACATTGTCCGTGCATGCGCTGTTGAGTTCCTTGCTGACGGCATTGGGTGCGGGCAGGCGGTCAGCGGGGCTGAACAGTTTGTCCCCAAGCCAAGCGCCCGCTTCGCTGCCGAGCAAGCCGCCGATTGCGCCGCCTACAGCCGTGCCGATGCCAGGCAAAACCAGGGTGCCAATGGCCGCGCCGGCAGAGGCGCCGGCCCAGGCACCACCGGCCGTAGACAGGCCGGTGGTGACTGCTTTTGCGTCGCCATCGCGTATACCCTGGATCACATTGATGGCGGTGTCGGCATACTTCAACGGGCCGAGGCCACGGGGGACGGGCAACTCCCGCCACCGCGTCGACTTGGCGGTTTTTTTCGCGGAAGTCTTTTTCCCGCCAGAACGCTCATAGCCAGGCGGCAAGATGATGCTCGGGGTAACGGCGCCACGAAGAGACTCGCCGCTGCAGCAGCAGTCCTTGTCCTTGTCTTTGTCTTTGTCTTTGTCTTTGTCTTTGTCTTTGTCTTTGTCTTTGTCGTCTTTAAGCCACTTGCCGGCTTTGGGAAACTTTTGCGCCAGTGCATCGATGGCCTTGCCCGAGACCCTGCTCTTGGCCGTATCCCACAAACTCGAGCCCACATCCTTGGCAATGGTCTTCGCCGCATCGGCCCCGAACTGCAGGCTTTTGTCGACCCAGGAGTCGGCGGCCGACGGCGGCTCCTTGGCTTGACTGTTCTGCGCCTGCGAGACGGTCTCGACCGTCCTGAGCGCCAGTGAATCACTGGTAATGAATAATGTGCTGTTGAGCGTTTCCAACGTCTCGCGCAACCGCACTTGCTCAAGGGTCAAGGCGTTGATATCCAGGCTCACCGTGACCAGCGCCAGGCCGAGTTCCGACGATGGCTGCGGTTCGGCATCCAGGCTGGAAGGCCCGACAAAACTATCAGGAAGGGGGGTCAGCACACTGTTGAGTGTCGCCTCGTTGGACAGGGCCGCAAAGGTCATCCAGCGCTTGTCTTCTTCGGCGAGCCTGATCTCGTATTGAGTCTCTTGCATCCCGCTCTACTCCTGTTTGACGCCAAGGCGAGTGATCGCGATGTCGTAGCGGCGCAGTGCTTTTCCGGCGTCCCAGTCGAGGATTTCCGCTTCATTGACCGAGTAAATCAGCGGCACCACGTCGAGGATTACTTCGATGTCGCGCTCCGAAAGAAGTCCGCCGGTTTGTTTAAAAAATCATCGATGCGCTCCTGCAATTCCGTCCAGTCAGGCACGGTCAGGCCGGCCAGATCGGGGATCATCAGGCCAGTGCAGTGGGCGGTGATGAACTCGGCGCGCTCTTTGTTGGTGGCGAGTTTTTTCATCACTTTGGTCGCGCGCAGGGCGGGCATTTCCAGGGGCAGCTCGGTCCAGGTGCGGCCGGCCGCGTCGAGGGGCAACAGCAGGTGGACGGGCTGGTCGTGGGTCGCAGCTTCGGGCGCTTGCAGGAAGAATGACGCCGGGCGCGTCGACATCTCATGTACGTATTGGGCGATGCTCACGTAGTCCGGGCGCTTGAGTTGGTCGAGCTCTTTTTCCGACAGGCCGGTGGCGAGTTTCGCCAGTTCGAAGAACTGGTCGTCCTCGTCATCACCGGCCCGGGCCAGCGCGTCTTTTTGCGCGGCGTAGTACAGCGGTTTGAGTTGCACCTGCTCGATCGTCGCGCCGGTGTCGGCGGTGATCGGGGCCAGCAGGAGGTGCAGCGGTGGCATCCAGGCCATGGGGCAATTCCTTGGTCAAGTATGGGGGCGAGCGAGCCCGCCCCCGAGGGGTTACGGCATCAACACCGCGCGGCGGGCGTCGCCCAGAATATCGACGCCGTTGAGGACGAACTTCTGGGTACGCACGTCGATGTCGATCACCGAAATGCCGTTTTCCAGGCGGTTATAGGTGCGGCAGGACAGCTCCAGCGTGGTGGTGGCCTTCTCGCCCATCTTCAGCTTTGCCTCCTCCAGGGATTTGAGCTTGCCGCCCACGGTGTGGTAGGTGAAGTAGGTCTTGCCGTCCTGGTCCTGGCCGGCTTCACGCACGTTCAGCAGAATGTCGTCCCCCATCCGCACGCCCAGGGCCAGCATGATTTCCGGGCCGGCGCCTTGCAGGATCAGCTTGGCGTTGAGCACTTTGCCGCTCTTGGCCATTTCCTCGGCAATGAAGCGCCCGCCGGACATGGACTCCATGTCGAACTCGATCTTCGGCGGGGTGAACTCTTCCACGGTCGCGGACAGCGGCAGGCCTTGGAGGGTGGCCGCAATGGCCTGTCTGACTCGGTTGGTAAACATTAGAGAACGTCCTCCAGGAACTGCTCGATGATTTCATCGCTTGATAAATCATGTGTTCATTGGGCGCATAGCGGCCGTAGTCGATAACGATGAACCAGGTGCCGTTCTTGTACTTCTCGACACTGTTCAACTCCGGGTGCAGGTACACACTGCCGCCGGGGATGGTTTCGTCGGCGACCAGGGTTTGCAGCCAATCGTTGATGCGCTTGACCTCCTGGTCCATGAAGGACTTGGTGAGGTTCTTGGCCATGGCCTTCTGGCCGGCCTTGACCAGCTTGCGGCTGATGGCGTCTTCCAGGCCGACGTAGCTGATGAACTTGCCGGTGATGGAGCGGTTACCCAGCAGCGAAAAACCGCCGAGGATGGTGCGGGCGTAGTAGCTCACGCCGTAGCGGTTGAGCAGGTCGCCTTCGGTGGACGTGTCGAGAATGTTGTACTCGACCACGCGGGAAACGTCCTCGGCGAAGGTCACCTGATTACCCGGGCTTTCCCACTGCTTGACCTTGGCCAGTGCAGCGATGGCCAGGGACGACGGCGAAAGAAACACGTTCTTCTTCGCGGCCTTGGAGTACACCGACGGCATGTTGTGTACCAGCAGGCAGCGGTCGAAACCGAGATCGGCACCGCCCAGTTCGCCGCTGTAGGTCACCTGATCGGCAACAGAGGCGTCCTTGCCATCCAGCACCACACGGGCCTTGATGCGCTTGCCGAAGGCGGCGAACTCGCTCGCCACGGCCTTGGTGCCGGTGAAGCCTGGGGCGCCGATGATGGTCAGGTCTTCCGGCACACTGCTCAGGGCCGCCAGGCCAAGTTTGCGCCCGGTGACCGGTTCGTTACCGCCGATCACATGGTTGATCGTGTCAGCCGGGGTTGCGCCCTCCTCCACGATCACCACGTAGACCGGTACCTTGACCACTTTGAGGATCTGGTACACCGCCTGAAACAGCGTGCCCGCCTCACTGCCGGTAGGGTCCAGCAGCGCCTGGGTGGTGAAGCTGTTGATGCGGAACGGGGCGTTTTTCGGGATCGACGCGTGGGCATTCGGCGCGGTGCCGACCAGGCCGATGACGTTGTCGCCAAGGCCGCCCATGGCCTCGGGGGACTCAGTTGCGTTCACAGTGATGCCGTTGTGCTCGAAGTTCAAAACCTCAGCCATGATTATTCAGCCTTCTTGGGGGTGGTATTGAGGACG
>LNAP01000624.1_pt1 | contig 42480 bp, 46 predicted proteins | sample 602601 | NCBI WGS metagenome assembly LNAP01 (sample SAMN02440304, study PRJNA202911) | soil metagenome | biome: Subtropical and temperate rainforests or woodlands; isolation source: soil samples (1 kg each in a 20% v/v slurry with milli Q water) were... ...
ACCTGATTGCCCAGTCGTTCGGACAGCTGACGAGCGCCGTGCAGCGGGGTTTCCACGGCCACGTCGTAGACGCGGGAGGTGAGGATTTTCTTGACGTACTGTTCAAGCATCGGGGAAACATCACTGGCGAAAAAGGGCAAGGCCTCGAAGTCTACCGCGCACACTGATGGACGACCACACGAATGACGGGGTTTTACCGGCGGCATGTCGCTATAATGCTGGCCCTTTTGTGTACCAACACGCGCCTCCATGGAGCCCGCATGACCCAGGATCAACTCAAACAAGCTGTGGCCCAGGCCGCCGTGGACTTCATCCTTCCGAAACTGGACGACAAGAGCGTCGTCGGCGTCGGCACCGGTTCCACCGCCAATTGCTTCATCGATGCGCTGGCTAAACATAAAGGCGCCTTCGATGGCGCGGTCGCCAGTTCCGAAGCCACAGCGGCACGCCTCAAGGGTCATGGCATTCCGGTCTACGAGCTCAATACGGTCAGCGATCTGGAGTTCTACGTCGACGGCGCCGATGAAAGTGACGAGCATCTGCACCTGATCAAAGGCGGCGGCGCGGCGTTGACCCGCGAAAAAATTGTCGCAGCCGTGGCCAAGACTTTCATCTGCATTGCCGATGCCAGCAAGTTGGTGCCGGTGCTGGGCGCTTTCCCGCTGCCGGTGGAAGTCATTCCCATGGCCCGCAGCCACGTCGCCCGCCAACTGGTAAAACTGGGCGGCGATCCGGTTTACCGCGAAGGCGTACTGACCGACAACGGCAACATCATTCTCGACGTGTTCAACATGAACATCACCAACCCGGTCGAGCTGGAAATCCAGATCAACGCCATCGTCGGCGTGGTCACCAACGGCCTGTTCGCTGCGCGTCCGGCTGATTTACTGCTGCTGGGCACCAGCGAAGGCGTGAAGACGCTGACGCGGTAATTCATTAATCGTCAGGACCGGACTTGTCCGGGAAGCGATTGGCGCAGGCACCGGATTGGTCTCAGGCGGAATGATGCTGGCCCATCCGACGTCATCGGGGACGAGTCCCCTCCTACCGATTATTTGCGAACGAGGCCGGCTTCACTGCTTCGTGAACACATAAAACAGATTCGGCTCGCTGACCAGATACAGCGTGCCGTCGTCGCCCATGGCGATGCCTTCGGCTTGCGGCACATTTTTGCGCAAGCCCATCTGCCCGCTGCTTAGCGAGACATTGCCAATCGGTAGCCCTTCGGTATTGAGCTCGAGGATCTGCCGCGACTCATCCGACAGCGCCAGCAAATGCCCGCTGCGCTCGTCGAACTGCAAGCTCGACAAGTCACGCACGAACAACCCAGCATCGCGCCGCGCATTGGAGGCCACTTCGATGATGTTCGGTGTGTCGGTGCTGAGGTTGGGGAAACCGCGCACTTCGATGATCTGCACCGGCTTGCGCTCTTTGGCGACAAACAGGCGCTGGCCTTTGGTGTCGTAAGCCAGGCCTTCGAAACCACTATTGCCGCCGGCATCGATGCCCAGGGTCAGTTGCTCAGCGTCCGCCGCGTCGAGAAACAGCGTGTCATCGTCCACATGCACCTTGATCAGCCGTTGTTGGTATTCATCGCTGATGACGTAAATACCCGGACTGATGTATTCCACCGCTTCGGCATCGCCAAAACCGGTCAGCGCGATGCGGCGCAGAATCCGGCCGTCAAGGCTCAGCTCGACCATCTCCGCGTTCTTGTTGGTCACAGTGAACAGGCTTTTGCGGTCCGGATCGTAGCTGAGGGCGGAAACGTCATCGTCGAGCCCTATGATGGGCTGGGCCTCGATGGTTACGCGGTAGTCGCCAAGCCCGACCGTCGCGAGATCATTTGCTTGCCACAGCACATGCCAATTGAACCAGGCACGCTCCATCACCCGATATTCGCGGCCAACGAAAAACATCAGCAACGCCAGGAGAATCAGGACCGGGTAGACAATTTTTGCAGTGAAGAAGCGACGCATGCAGAGGGCTCGACGATCAGACGGGCAGCATAAATACCACGCTAAACTGAATTAAAGCTTAATAGCTTTGAGCCATTACAGATTTGTGGGATTTTTTTTCACTGCTTCTTGAACGAATAAAACAGATTCGGCTCGCTGACCATGTACATCGTGCCGCTTTCATCGACTGCAACACCTTCGGCACGTGGAATGGTCTTGTTCAGGCCATTGAAGCCGCCCAGCAGGGTCATGAAGCTGACCTGCTCGCCCTTCTCGTCCAGTTCCAGCAGCAAGTGCGAGTCAGCGGACAGTGCCAGCGTGTGGCCGGTACGCGGCTCGACGCTGAGTGAAGACAGGTTGCGCATATTCAGTACCAAGCCTTCGACTTTCTGTTTGTCGCCCTCAAGCAGTCCGCTGCCATCACTGTTCCAGGTAAACATCGCTGCCGGACGCTCTTCGCCGAGCAGGATTTGCTGACGGCGCGGATCCCAGGCGATGCCTTCGAAGCCTTTATTCTGGTCTTGCGACGGGCCGAGGTCGTATTTCATGGCCTCAGCGATGTTTAACGTCGTGGTGTCCGGCGCTACCTTGACGATGGTCAACAGGTGCTGGCGCTCATCGGTGATCGCGATCAAGCCATTCTCCAGCACCGCGATGCCCTCCGGATTGCTCCAGCCCACCAAGGGAATCTTGCGCAGCACATCGCCTTTTAACGTCAGCTCGACGAGAAAAGGGTTCTTGCCCATGACCGAAAACAAGGTTTTGCTCGCTGGGCTGTAGGACAGATCCGAAGCCTCGTCTTTCTCCATGCCCGGCAGCAGCTTGGCGTCGATATCGACTTTATAGTCGGGCAACCAGACGCTGGCGGCTCGCTCGGACGGGCTTTCCAGCGTTTCGTTGATCCACAGCATGCCGCGATCATCCCAATGCAGCAGGAAAGCCACGCCGTAGCCGATCACCGCGACCAGCAGCAATCCCGCATACCAGCGCATGCGCGACAGGCGGCCTTGGGGTTTCAACAATCGGGAGCGGGTGGACATGGAGGACATTCCTGAGCAGATACGGCGTCTGGTTGCGCGATGCCCCCGAGCAGGGCCGAGGCGGGATTATCCAGATCAATTGTGAAAAAAACGCCAATTGAACGGATCAGTGCCCAGCGGACATAAAAAAGCCGCCTGCGACAGCATCGCAGACGGCTTTTCAGGTTCAGGTCAGTATCACCGAACGCTGCTTTCGAAACGGCTGTGGCCGGTCAGCTCCAGCACCAGATCGTCGCCAGCCTGGAACGGACCGACGCCGGCCGGCGTGCCGGTCATGATCAGGTCACCGGCCTGCAGCGAGAAGCACGCCGCCATGTGCTGAATCATCGGCACGATGGGGTTGAGCATGGAGCTGCTGTTGCCGTCCTGGCGAACTTCGCCATTGATGGTCAGACGAATGCCGATATCGGTCAGGTCGTCGTAGGTTTCGGCCGGGACGAAAGGCGCGATAACCGCCGCGCCGTCGAACGATTTCGCCAATTCCCACGGCAGGCCTTTCTCTTTCAGCTTCGACTGCAGGTCACGCAAGGTCAGGTCCAGGCCCGGGGCGAAGCCGGAAATGGCATCCAGCACTTCCTCGCGGGTCGGGCTCTTGGTCAGCGGCTTGCCGATCAGTACGACGATTTCGGCTTCGTAATGCACCGAACCGCGATCAGCTGGAATCGTGAAACCACCTTCCAGCGACACCACGCAACTGCCCGGCTTGATGAACAGCAGCGGCTCGGTCGGCACCGGGTTGTCCAGTTCCTTGGCGTGTTCGGCGTAATTACGGCCGATGCATACCACTTTGCCCATTGGAAAGTGGATGCTGGTCCCGTCGACATACTTGTGCTGATAGCTCATGGCTGCTCCTGGCTCTGATCGTTGTAGGTGTTGCCACTATAAACAAATAGCGAAGGCCGCTTAAACCGCGAAGATTTTGCCCGGATTCATGATGCCGTTCGGGTCGAATACGGCTTTGACGGCCTTCATGTATTCGATCTCCACCGGCGAACGGCTGTACGTCAGGTAATCACGCTTGGTCATGCCCACGCCGTGTTCGGCGGAAATCGAGCCGTCGTACTTCTGCACGATTTCGAACACCCACTTGTTGACCGTGGCGCACTTGGCGAAGAACTCGTCCTTGCTCAGGTTTTCCGGCTTGAGGATGTTCAGGTGCAGGTTGCCATCACCAATGTGGCCGAACCAGACGATTTCGAAGTCCGGGTAATGTTCGCCGACGATAGCATCCACTTCAGCCAGGAACGCCGGGACTTTGGAAACGGTCACCGAAATGTCGTTCTTGTACGGCGTGAAGTGCGAGATGGTTTCCGAGATGTATTCGCGCAGCTTCCAAAGATTGTGCAGTTGCTGGTCACTCTGGCTCATCACGCCGTCCAGCACCCAACCCTGCTCGACGCAGTGCTCGAAAGTGGCCAGCGCATCGTTGGCGATTTCTTCGGTGGTGGCTTCGAATTCCAGCAGCGCATAGAACGGGCAGTCGGTCTCGAACGGCGACGGCACGTCACCGCGCGCCATGACCTTGGTCAGCGCCTTGTCGGAGAAAAACTCGAATGCAGTGAGATCCAGTTTGCTCTGGAACGCATGCAGGACTGGCATGATGGCGTCGAAATCAGCAGTACCCAGCACCATCGCAGTGAGGTTCTTCGGCGCACGGTCCAAGCGCATGGTCGCTTCAACGACAAACCCGAGCGTACCTTCGGCACCAATGAACAGCTGGCGCATGTCATAGCCGGTTGCGTTCTTGATCAGGTCCTTGTTCAGCTCAAGGATGTCGCCCTTGCCGGTGACGACTTTCATGCCCGCAACCCAGTTACGGGTCATGCCGTAGCGAATGACCTTGATCCCGCCGGCATTGGTGCCGATATTACCGCCAATCTGGCTGGAACCCGATGAGGCGAAATCCACCGGGTAATACAAACCCTGTTCTTCGGCCAGGTTCTGCAATTGCTTGGTGACCACGCCTGGCTGGCAACGCGCGGTGCGGTCCGTGAGGTTCAGTTCCAGAACCTGATTCATGTAATCGAACGAGACAACCACTTCACCATTGGCGGCCACTGCGGCGGCGGAAAGCCCGGTGCGCCCGCCCGAAGGCACCAGCGCGACGTGGTGCTTGTTGGCCCACAGGACGATGGCCTGCACCTGCTCGATGGTCTTGGGAAAGACAATCGCGGTCGGCGCGGGGGCGAAATGCTTGGTCCAATCCTTGCCATAAGCCTCAAGGGAGTTGGCATCGGTCAGCACTTTGCCAGGCTCAACCAGGGTCTTCAGCTCATCTATCAGCGCAGGATGGGTCATCGACGGAACTCTCGAACAATTCATGGTCATCCTGAGAACGCTTCACGTCCAGGAATGGGGTTTCGCGGGGTGCATATGCTAGCATACGCCCCCCGCTAATCGAGCTTTCGGGCCGATAAAGCGAAGGCTTCACTTCCTGCCATTTTTCTCCGGGACACAGGTTTAAGCAGATGAACAAGACTTCCCTCGACAAGAGCAAGATCAAGTTCCTTCTTCTCGAAGGCGTCCATCAATCCGCTGTGGACGTCCTCAAGGCAGCCGGTTACACCAGCATCGAGTACCACACCAAGTCTCTGCCGGAAGCCGAACTGAAAGAAAAGATCGCCGACGCTCACTTCATCGGCATCCGCTCCCGCACGCAACTGACTGAAGAGCTGTTCGACAACGCCAAGAAACTGGTCGCGGTCGGCTGTTTCTGCATCGGCACCAACCAGGTCGACCTGAACGCTGCCCGCGAGCGCGGTATCGCCGTGTTCAACGCGCCGTACTCCAACACCCGTTCGGTTGCCGAGCTGGTGCTGGCCGAAGCGATCCTGCTGTTGCGCGGCATCCCTGAGAAGAATGCATCCTGCCACCGTGGCGGCTGGATCAAGAGCGCGGCCAACTCCTTCGAAATCCGCGGCAAGAAGCTCGGTATCGTCGGCTACGGCTCGATCGGCACCCAGCTTTCCGTGCTGGCCGAAGGCCTTGGCATGCAGGTTTACTTCTTCGACACGCTGACCAAGCTGCCATTGGGTAACGCGACGCAGGTTTCCAGCCTGACCGAACTGCTGGGCATGTCGGACATCGTGACCCTGCATGTGCCGGAAACCGCTGAAACCCAGTGGATGATCGGCGAAAAAGAAATCCGCGCCATGAAAAAGGGCAGCATCCTGATCAACGCGGCGCGCGGCACCGTGGTTGAACTGGACGCCCTGGCTGACGCGATCAAGGACAAGCACCTGATCGGCGCAGCCATCGACGTGTTCCCGGTTGAGCCTCGCTCCAACGACGACATCTTCGAAAGCCCGCTGCGCGGCCTGGACAACGTGATCCTGACCCCGCACATCGGCGGTTCCACTGCTGAAGCCCAGGCCAACATCGGTCTGGAAGTGGCAGAGAAGCTGGTCAAGTACAGCGACAATGGTACGTCGGTGTCGTCGGTCAACTTCCCGGAAGTTGCGCTGCCGGCTCACCCTGGCAAGCACCGTCTGCTGCACATCCACGAAAACATCCCGGGTGTGATGAGCGAGATCAACAAGGTCTTCGCCGAAAACGGTATCAACATCTCCGGTCAGTTCCTGCAGACCAACGAGAAAGTCGGCTACGTAGTCATCGACGTCGATGCCGAGTACTCCGATCTGGCGCAGGAAAAGCTGCAGCACATCAAAGGCACCATCCGCAGCCGCGTGTTGTTCTAAGCGTTCAGCGTCAACCAGAAAGGAGACCTTCGGGTCTCCTTTTTTGTGGCCGCTCCCGGATTGTGTTGATTCGGCAGGACCGGACTTGTCCGGGAAGGCGTCGGCGCAGACGCCATCGGGGACGAGTCCCCTCCTACCGATTTTTCGCGAAGCCCATTTGATTATTTAACATTCACCGTAATCGCCTTCGACTCGACCGAAGGGTTGAGCGGGATGTGGCTCTTGTCGCCGACCATCAATTGCAGGGTGTGGCGACCCGGTGCCAGGGTGACTTCGGTTTCGGTCTGGCCTTTGCCGAAGTGGCGGATGTTATCGCTCACCGGCAATGGCGCATTGAGGTCAGGCTGATCTTTCACGTCAATCAGCAAATGGTGGTGACCGGTATCGGGAACATCCACGCCTGCCGGCGCCACGCCCATGCCTTTAAGACCGAACTGAACCTTGAACGTACCCGGAACGGTCGCGCCGTCCTTGGGCGAGATAATGTAAACCTCGGCGCCCGCAGGCGACGCGGTGTGCGGAACGTCGGCAGCGTTGGCGAGAAGAGAGGCGCTCAGCAAGAGGCCTGTGAGAGCAGTTTTTACCAGCAAGGTCTTCATGTTTTCTCCAGATTTTTTTTGAGACTCAGCCATCGGACCTTGGATCCGTGGCTTCGGCTCAAGCCGCGCAAAGGCTCAAGCTTGATCCTTACCATAGCGCGGCACTGGATTTATCGTTGAACGAAGTGCCTTTATGTCAGAGATTTCATGTTGCGGCGGCGGCAATCAAACGCCGCCCAGACGCCAGGCAGCCAGCCCGAGAATCGCCCAGCCGATCAAAAACGCCAGCCCGCCAAACGGCGTGATGATGCCCAGCTTGCTGACTCCGGTCAGCGTCAGCAGATAAAGGCTGCCGGAAAACAGCAGGATGCCGATGGCGAACGAGTAACCGGCGAGGGTCATCAAGCGGCCGGGAATCTGCGCGGCGAGCAACGCCACGCCCAGCAACGCCAGCGCATGCACCAGCTGATAGAGCACGCCGGTATGGAAAATCGCCAGGTATTCAGCGCTCAAGCGGTTTTTCAGGCCATGGGCCGCGAACGCGCCCAAGGCCACGCCGGTGAAACCAAAGAAGGCGGCAAGCATTAAAAAGCTACGAAGCATCGAGAACTCCAGTCAAAAATCGTCCAAAGGCGCACGGTCTGTATAATGGCCCGCTCAACGGGTTCGGCCAAGCCATCTCTATGCTGCGTTTAATTGTGCAACGGTTCATCAAAGGCCTGCTCTGGTTTGCAGCAGGCAGCGTCGTTCTGGTTTTGATCTTCCGTTTCGTGCCGCCGCCCGGCACTGCCCTGATGGTCGAGCGCAAGGTTGAATCCTGGTTCGACGGCCAGCCCATCGACCTGCAACGCGACTGGGAACCGTGGGAAAAAATCTCCAACAACCTGAAAATTGCGGTGATTGCCGGCGAAGATCAGAAATTCGCCGAGCATTGGGGGTTTGACGTCGGCGCCATTCAAGCGGCTATCAGCCATAACGAGCTGGGCGGCTCGATTCGCGGCGCGAGCACCTTGAGCCAGCAGGTGTCGAAGAACCTGTTCCTGTGGTCCGGCCGCAGTTATCTGCGCAAGGGCCTGGAAGCGTGGTTCACCCTGTTGATCGAGATGCTCTGGTCCAAAGAGCGGATTCTTGAGGTCTACCTGAACAGTGTCGAGTGGGATGAAGGCGTGTTCGGCGCCCAGGCGGCGGCAAAGCACCACTTCGGTGTCAACGCCAGCGCCCTGTCCACGCAACAGGCGAGCTATCTGGCCGCCGTCCTGCCCAACCCCCGCAAATGGAGCGCAAGCCGCCCGAGCAGCTATGTGCTGCGCCGTGCCGGCTGGATCCGCCAGCAGATGCGCCAGTTAGGCGGGGATGAGTATCTGACCGGGCTGAATCATAGCCGGACGTTTTAACGACAAAAATTGCCTCCAATAAAAAACGCCCCTTTCGGGGCGTTTTTTTGTTCGGCTACCGGTTACGCGGCAATCGACAATTTGAGCTTGTTCATCGCGCTTTTTTCCAGCTGACGAATACGCTCGGCGGAGACGTTGTACTTCTGCGCCAGGTCATGCAGCGTGGCTTTCTCTTCAGCCAGCCAGCGCTGATAGAGAATGTCGCGGCTGCGGTCGTCCAGCACTTCCAGGGCCTGATGCAGATTGGCCGTGGAATTGTCGGTCCAGTCGGAATCTTCCAGCTGACGCGCCGGATCGTAACGGTGGTCTTCCAGGTAATTGGAAGGCGACTGGAACGCGCTGTCGTCGTCGGCTTCAGCTGCCGGGTCGAACGCCATGTCGTGACCGGTCAGACGACTTTCCATCTCGCGCACTTCACGTGGCTCGACGCCGAGGCTTTCCGCCACGCGATGCACTTCTTCATTGTTCAGCCAGGCCAGACGTTTCTTCTGGCTGCGCAGATTGAAGAACAGCTTGCGCTGCGCCTTGGTGGTCGCGACCTTGACGATGCGCCAGTTGCGCAGGATGAACTCGTGGATTTCCGCCTTGATCCAGTGCACGGCGAAGGACACCAGACGCACACCCATTTCCGGGTTGAAGCGCTTCACGGCTTTCATCAGGCCAACGTTGCCTTCCTGGATCAGGTCAGCCTGGGCCAGACCGTAGCCGGAATAGCTGCGTGCGATATGCACGACAAAACGCAGGTGGGCGAGGACCATCTGCCGAGCCGCCCCCAAATCCTGCTCATAATACAAACTCTCAGCCAGTTCACGCTCCTGCTCCGGCGTCAGCAAAGGGATGCTGTTCACGGTGTGCACATAGGCTTCCAGGTTTGCGCCTGGGGCTAATGCATAGACAGGTTGCAAAGAAGTGGTCATACGAAACGATACCTCCGACACATGACTCGTGCAGTTCAGCACTGCGAAATTGACCGGGAACCGCTAGACAAGTTCCCTAAGCTGAAGAAGTCAATAGATGAAGAAAAATTTACCGAGGTGCCAACTCACTCAAATGGCGTGCTACTGCAATCCACGCACCGATATACCCCAAGAGCACCGCTCCAAGCAAGAGCGAAAGGCCATCTGCAAGCGGAACACCGGCCAGCGCAAAGTCACTTCCATACAGCCCGGCCAGCCCGACAACCGCGTCGTTGAGCCAGTCTAGACCAAAAGCCAGAACCCCCCAAGACAGAAACCCTGCCCCGAGACCATACAATGCACCCATATAAAGGAAGGGACGCCGTACATAACTATCGGTGCCGCCTACCAGCTTAATGACCTCGATTTCCGTGCGTCGGTTCTCGATGTGCAGACGAATGGTGTTACCGATCACCAGCAGCAAGGCCAGCACCAGCAACACAGTCAGGCCAAACACAAAGCGGTCGCCCAGCTTGAGGATCGCCGCCAGACGCTCGACCCAGACCAGGTCCAGTTGCGCCTGCTGTACTTTCGGCATTTCTGCCAGCCGTGCGCGCAGTGCTTCCAGCGCGGGCTTGTCGACTTCGTTTGGCGTGACCAGCACGACGCCCGGCAACGGGTTTTCCGGCAGCTCCTTAAGCGCTTCACCCAGGCCCGATTGCTGCTGGAACTCGGTCAAGGCCTGCTCGCGGCTGATGTATTCAGCCTCGGCAACACCCGGCATCAGTTTGATTTCGTCGCGCAGCTTGTCGCCTTCACTGGCGCTGGCATCGAGCTTGAGATACAGCGAAATCTGCGCCGCCCGCTGCCAGGAACCGCCCAGACGCTCGACGTTGTTCAACAGCAACGACAAGCCCATCGGCAAGCTCAAGGCGATAGCCATGACCAGACAGGTAAAGAAGCTGCCAATCGGCTGCTTGCCCAGACGACGCAAGCTGTCGGCCAGACTGGAGCGATGGCTTTCCAGCCAGGCGTTGAACAGCGTGCCAAAATCCGGTCCGTCGTCATCGTGGCTGTTTTTCTTGGGTTTCTTCTGCGGCGTCGGTTCCGCAGCCTTTGGCGCGACGCGATCGGAAACCTTGGACGAACGTGTGGCACTCATACCCCAGCCTCCCCGTCGCCGATCAAGCGGCCGCGCTGCAAGGTCAGCATGCGATGGCGCATGCGGGCGATCAAAGCCAGGTCGTGACTGGCGATCAGCACGCTGGTGCCCAGCCGATTGATATCTTCGAACACGCCCATGATTTCCGCCGCCAGACGTGGGTCGAGGTTACCGGTCGGTTCGTCGGCCAGCAGCAAAGCCGGGCGATGCACGATGGCGCGAGCGATGCCGACGCGCTGCTGCTGACCGGTGGACAGGTCGCCGGGATACAAATCGGTCTTGTCCGACAGCGCCACGCGTTCCAGCGCGGAATCGACACGCTTGTTGATCTCGGCCTTGGACAAGCCAAGAATCTGCAACGGCAAGGCAATGTTATTGAATACAGTGCGATCAAACAGCAACTGGTGGTTCTGGAACACCACGCCGATCTGCCGACGCAGAAACGGAATCTGCGCCGTGGTGATCTGGCCCAGGTCCTGACCGGCCAGCAGCAGTTTGCCGGTGGTCGGGCGCTCCATGGCCAGCAGCAGGCGCAACAAGGTACTTTTGCCAGCACCGGAGTGACCGGTGACGAACAAGAATTCACCGCGACGTACTCGAAAGCTCAGCTCATGCAAGCCGACGTGTCCGTTCGGATAGCGTTTACCGACCTGTTCGAAACGAATCATGTGCGCTCCCGCTCCGCAAACAGAGCCTGGACAAAGGGTTCGGCTTCAAAAGTGCGCAGGTCATCAATGCCCTCGCCCACACCGATATAGCGAATCGGTAGCCCGAATTGCTTGGCCAGCGCGAAAATCACGCCGCCCTTGGCAGTGCCGTCGAGCTTGGTCAAGGCCAGACCGGTCAGGGAAACGGTCTGGTGGAACTGTTTGGCCTGGTTGATAGCGTTCTGGCCGGTACCCGCATCGAGTACCAACAGCACTTCATGCGGCGCGTCGGCGTCGAGCTTGCCCATGACCCGCCGAACCTTTTTCAGCTCTTCCATCAGGTTGTCTTTGGTGTGCAGACGCCCGGCGGTGTCAGCGATCAGCACGTCAATGCCACGGGCCTTGGCGGCCTGCACGGCATCGAAGATCACCGAAGCGGAATCGGCGCCCGTGTGTTGGGCGATAACCGGAATATTGTTGCGCTCACCCCAGACCTGCAACTGCTCAACGGCGGCGGCGCGGAAGGTATCGCCCGCAGCCAGCATGACTTTCTTGCCTTCCAGCTGCAGCTTCTTGGCCAGCTTGCCGATGGTCGTGGTCTTGCCAGCGCCATTCACACCGACCACCAGAATCACGAATGGCCGGCGGCTGCTGTCGATGATCAGCGGTTGTTCAACCGGCTTGAGCAGCGCGGCCAGTTCGGCTTGCAAGGACTTGTACAGCGCATCGGCATCGGTCAGCTGCTTGCGCGCGACTTTCTGCGTCAGGCTTTGAATGATCACGCCGGTGGCTTCGACGCCGACGTCGGCAGTCAGCAGACGGGTTTCGATTTCTTCCAGCAGATCATCGTCGATGACTTTTTTGCCCAGGAACAGGCTGGCCATGCCTTCGCCAAGACTGGCGCTGGTTTTCGACAGGCCTTGCTTGAGGCGGGCAAAGAAACCGGCTTTGGCGGCTTCAGTCACGGGCGCTACGGCTGGCGGCGCAGGTTCTGGCTCAGGAGCGACCACAACCGGCACGATCACTGGCGCAGCAGCAGGCGCGACCGGAACGATCACCGGCGCTACGGCGACTGGCTCTGGCTCTGGCTCTGGCTCTGGCTCTGGTGCAATGGTCGACTCGGGCTCGACCATTGGCACGTCAATTCGCGGCTCTGGTTCAAGCGCAGGCTCTGGAGTCGGGACCGGCTGCGGATGGAAAATCACTGGCGGCGCAATCGGCGGCGTGACGTGCGGCTCAAGCTCGTCGATCAGCGCCACCGACTCTTCGGCAACCGGCAAGGTCAGCCACGGCTGGGCCTGGGCAGGCGGATTGATCGGCTGCGGCTCGGCATGGAAGGCTTCGCGCACAGGTTCAGGCGTTGCCGCCGGGACGAACTGCGGCTCAGCGACCAGCGGAGTCGATTCGACAATCGGCTCAGGCGCGGCTGCATCTGTAGGGAGCTCTTGTGGCTGTTCGACTACGGTTTCCTGCGGCTTCTTGCGCAGCCATCCGAACAGGCCTTTCTTTTCGCCAGCCGGGGCTGGGTTCTTCTTGTCGTCGTTGGAACCAAACATGGAGGACGGCTATCTCAAGGTAGCGACGCGCCAGAGCGGCGCCTCTGAAAATTCTGACATGCAAAACAGACTACGTTTGCGACTGCTTGTTCACCCTTCAGCTCTTTATACGGGTACCGTACGAGCCGATTTGAGCAGGTTTCGTCAGATCCGAAACGTTGATGGCTGTTTCAGCCGTGGCTCCGGACTCAACGGACCAGTATCCTAACACCCCCGCGCCCGCCGACGCTAAGTTCACGCGGGCCGTCCTACAGGTTCAAATTACGAATGAATGCTTTAGCCCGCCGCGCCGCAGGCCTGCTGCTCAGCACAATTTGTCTGCCCCTGACAGTATTGGCCGCCGACCCGCAACCCACCCATGAATTCATGCTCGATAACGGCCTCAAAGTGGTCGTACGCGAAGACCACCGCGCGCCGGTGGTGGTTTCGCAGGTCTGGTACAAAGTCGGCTCCAGCTACGAGACGCCCGGCCAGACTGGTCTGTCCCATGCGCTGGAACACATGATGTTCAAGGGCAGTTCCAAAACGGGCCCTGGCGAATCCTCGCTGATCCTGCGCGATCTGGGCGCCGAAGAAAACGCATTCACCAGCGACGACTACACCGCTTATTACCAGGTGCTGGCCCGCGACCGCCTGAGCGTTGCCTTCGAGCTGGAAGCCGACCGCATGGCCAGCCTCAAGCTGCCGCCTGACGAGTTCAGCCGCGAAATCGAAGTGATCAAGGAAGAGCGCCGCCTGCGCACCGACGACAAACCGAACGCCAAAGCGTACGAGCGCTTCAAGGCCATGGCCTACCCGGCCAGCGGCTATCACACGCCGACCATCGGCTGGATGGCTGACCTGGACCGCATGAAAGTCGAGGAGCTGCGCCACTGGTATGAATCCTGGTACGTGCCGAACAACGCCACGCTGGTGGTGGTCGGCGACGTAAATCCGCAGGAGGTCAAAGCCCTGGCCGAACGCTTCTTTGGTCCGATTCCGCGTCGTGACGTGCCGCCGGCGAAAAAGCCGCTGGAACTGGCCGAACCCGGCGAACGCCAGATCACGCTGCATGTGCAGACGCAAATGCCGAGCCTGATGTACGGCTTCAACGTGCCGAGCCTGGCCACTGCTGAAGACCCGCGTTCGGTCAACGCCCTGCGCCTGATCGCCGCCCTGCTCGACGGCGGCTACAGCGCGCGTATCCCGTCGCGCCTGGAGCGTGGCGAAGAACTGGTCTCCGGCGCTTCGTCCAGCTACGACGCGTTCGCCCGTGGCGACAGCCTGTTCATGATCAGCGCCACGCCCAACGTGCAGAAGAAAAAATCCCTGGCCAATGTCGAAGCCGGTATCTGGAAACTGCTCAACGAGCTGAAAACCAAACCGCCTTCTGCCGAAGAGCTGGAACGGGTCCGCGCGCAGGTTATCGCCGGACTGGTCTACGAACGCGATTCCATCACCAGCCAGGCCAGCACCATCGGCGAGCTGGAAACCGTCGGCCTGTCGTGGAAGTTGATCGACGAAGAGCTGGCGGCGCTGCAAAGCGTCACCCCCGCCGATATCCAGAAAGCCGCGAGCACTTATTTCACCCGTGAGCGCCTCAGCGTTGCGCACGTTCTGCCTGAGGAGAAAGCAAAATGAGTGAGCGCAACGGCCCACGTAACACGCTGTTTGGTCTGTTGTTGACCACCGGCCTCAGTGTTTTCACGGCACAAACGGCGTTGGCCGAAGACGCCGTCAAGACCGACGCTCCCGCGCAACCTGCACTGCAATCGCTGAAAGAGCTGGACGGCAAGGCACCGGCACGCCGCGCCTTGAACATCCAGACCTGGAAAACCGCCGAAGGCGCGAAAGTGCTGTTCGTCGAAGCCCGCGAGCTGCCGATGTTCGACCTGCGCCTGACCTTTGCCGCTGGCAGCAGCCAGGATCAGGCCACGCCCGGCATTGCCGTGCTGACCAACGCCATGCTTAACGAAGGCGTCAAGGGCAAGGACGTCAGCGCCATCGCCGAAGGTTTCGAAGGCCTGGGTGCTGATTTCAGCAACGGCGCCTATCGCGACATGGCCGTGGCTTCGGTCCGCAGCCTGAGCGTGCCTGATAAACGCGACCCGGCGCTGAAGCTGTTTTCCGAAGTGGTCGGCAAGCCAACCTTTCCAGCCGATTCGCTGGCGCGGATCAAGAACCAGCTGCTGGCCAGCTTCGAATACCAGAAACAGAACCCCGGCGCGCTGGCGGGCAAAGAGCTGTTCAAGCGCCTGTACGGTGATCACCCTTATGGCCATCCAAGCGAAGGTACCGCGCAGACCATCACGCCGATCACTCTGGCGCAGCTCAAGGCCTTCCACGCCAAGGCTTATGCCGCTGGCAACGCGGTGATTGCCCTGGTGGGCGATTTGTCCCGCGACGAAGCGCAAGCCATTGCCGCACAGGTCTCGGCTTCGCTGCCAAAAGGCCCGGCGCTGGCGAAACTGCCAACGCCTGTTGAGCCCAAGGCCGGGGAAACGCACATCGAGTTCCCGTCCAAGCAGACTCACCTGATGCTCGCGCAGTTGGGCATCGACCGTAACGATCCGGATTTCGCCGCACTTTCACTGGGCAATTCAGTGCTCGGCGGCGGTGGTTTCGGCAGCCGCCTGATGACCGAAGTGCGCGAGAAGCGCGGCCTGACCTACGGCATTTCCTCGGGCTTTACCCCGATGCAGGCCCAAGGCCCGTTCATGATCGGTTTGCAGACCCGCGCCGAACTCAGCGAAAACACCCTGAAACTGGTGCAGGACATCGTGCGCGACTTCCTCGCCAACGGCCCGACCCAGAAAGAACTCGACGATGCCAAGCGCGAACTGTCCGGCAGCTTCCCGCTGTCCACCGCCAGCAACTCGGCTATCGTGGGGCAATTGGGCGCCATCGGCTTTTATGACCTGCCGCTGACTTTCCTCGAAGACTTCATGACCCAGTCGCAGGAAGTCACCGTCGAGCAGGTCAAGGCCGCCATGAGCAAACACTTGAGCGCCGACAAGATGGTGATCGTCACTGCCGGGCCGACGGTCCCGCAGAAACCTCTGCCGCCACCTACCGAAAAACCTGCAGAACGACCTCTTGGGGTCCCGGAGCATTAATGGCCAATCCACGCCCGAAGGGCCATAACGGCCTGGGCCAACTACGTATCATTGGCGGGCAATGGGGCAGTCGCAAGTTGACTTTCCCCGATGCTCCGGGCCTGCGCCCGACGCCGGACCGGGTGCGCGAAACCCTGTTCAACTGGCTGGCAACGCACATCGAAGGCGCCCGCGTGCTGGATGTGTTCACCGGCAGCGGCGCGTTGTTCTTCGAAGCGCTGTCCCGTGGCGCGAGCCAGGGTCTGGCGCTGGATAACAGCGCGGCGGCTATCGCCAGCCTGCGGCAGAACCTGACCATGCTGGGCTGCACGACGGGCCAGCTGTCCCATACCGACTCGCTGCGTCACCTGGAAACCCAGGCCGCAGAGCCGTATGACGTGGTGTTCCTCGACCCGCCGTTCCATCAGAACCTGCTGGCCTCGGCCTGCGCCCTGCTGGAATCCCGCGGCTGGCTGGCGGAAAACGCCTGGATCTACACCGAAAGCGAAACGCCGCCTTCCACCACCGGCCTGCCGGGCACATGGCGTTTGCACCGGGAGAAAAAGGCCGGTCAGGTGTATTACGCGTTGTGGCAGCGCGGGTGATTTGATGTGTTGCTCGCAACACTCAGTGGGACCGGCTTCAGCCGGGAAGGCGGGATTCGTGACGACGAATATGCAATGGATGTACTGCCCTATTCCCGGCTAAAGCCGGTCCCACACAGCCTGCATAGCGCTGAACGCGGGCGCGGGGTCGCTTACCACTCAGCAATAACCCGCTTACATCGCATCCCACTTGTGGCAACTTACGCTTATCCAGCAACGTCACTTGCCGGAGGACGACCGTGATCACTCAACTCGCCAATTCCTCGTTTTCCAATCGCTTCGTCCCCGCCTCGGGCCTGGGCAATCCGCATCTGCAAACCTTGTGGGGGCCGCTGTGGCGTCGGGTCAGGCCGATGGAGCGACCGCGCGAGCGGGTCTGGCTGGATGATGGCGATTTCCTCGACCTGGACTGGTACGGCCCGCATCAAGTCGATGCACCACTGGTGTTGGTGCTGCACGGCCTGACCGGCTCGTCGAACTCGCCTTATGTGGCCGGACTGCAACAGGCGTTGGCTCAGGAAGGCTGGGCCAGCGTGGCGCTAAACTGGCGCGGCTGCTCTGGCGAACCCAATCTTCTGTCGCGCAGCTATCACTCCGGCGCCAGCGAAGACCTCGCTTCGGTGGTTGCCCATCTGCGCGCGCTGCGTCCATTGGCGCCGCTGTACGCCGTTGGTTATTCGCTGGGTGGCAATGTGCTGCTCAAGTACCTTGGGGAATCGGGCACCAACAGCGACCTGCTCGGTGCCGTGGCGGTTTCCGTGCCGTTCCGCCTGGACGAGTGCGCGGATCGCATCGGCATGGGTTTTTCCAAGATTTACCAGCGGCATTTCATGCGCGAGATGCTTACCTATATCCGCGACAAACAGCGCCATTTTCAGCATGAAGGCATGAGCGAAGGCCTGGCCGAGCTGTCGGCGCTCGGCTCACTGGAGAACATGCGCACGTTCTGGGACTTTGACGGCCGGGTCACCGCGCCGCTGAACGGCTTTGTCGATGCCAAGGATTACTACCGGCGCGCTTCGAGTCGCTATTTTCTGGGAGAAATTCGCACGCCGACGCTGATTATCCAGGCCGAGGACGATCCTTTCGTCTTCAAACACAGCCTGCCCGAAGCCGATGAGCTGTCGTCCAGTACGCAATTCGAGCTGCAGGCCAAAGGCGGGCATGTGGGATTTGTCGACGGAACCCTGAGAAATCCCGGTTATTACCTGGAACGGCGCATTCCGTTATGGCTGACCACCACGCATCGCGGCTAACCCGACACTCTTTTGCTGGAGCAAGAATCCCAAATCTGATGGCTGTGCAGGACACCTGAGCTAAGATGCGCGACATAAGGAGAACCCTAATGTCCCGCACCCAACTGTATCTTCAAGGCCTTCGCGACAGCGTGCCGATGATTGTCGGCATTATCCCTTTCGGTATTATTTTCGGCACGCTGGCTGGCGTAGCGGGGCTGTCGCTCTGGCAGGCCGTTGGCATGTCGATGTTTGTCTACGCCGGTTCCGCGCAATTCATCGTGATCAGCCTGATGGGCGCCGGGGCTGGCGCGGCGGTCATTCTGCTGACGACCTTCATTGTCAATCTGCGCCATGTGCTGTACAGCGCCACCTTGCAGCCGCAAGTATCTGAATTGCCGCAACGCTGGCGGCTGTTGCTGGCGTTCTGGCTCACCGATGAAACCTTCGCCGTGGTGCAACGCTTTTACCTCGTCCACGGGCGCACGCCGCTGGCGCACTGGTATTGGCTGGGTGTGGCCAGCGCGCTGTATGCCAGTTGGGTGCTCAGCTCGCTGGTGGGCGTGTTGTTCGGGCAGGCTGTGCCGGACATGGCCAGCTGGGGGCTGGAATTCGCCATGCTTGCGACCTTCATCGGCATTGTCGTGCCGTTATTGCGCAACAAACCGCAGATTGCCGCCGCGCTGGCCGCAGCAGCAGTGGCGCTCATGACTTACGCCTGGCCCTACAAACTCGGGCTGATGGCTGCGGCTTTCAGCGGGATTGCGGTGGGCGTGATTCTGGAGCGGGTGCGGGCAACGGCCGACTCGGAAAGGACGACCAAGGAGGTTCGCTCATGAGTTATTGGTGGCTGATCCTGGCGATGGCGGCAATCACCTTTCTGATGCGCTACAGCCTGTTCGCCTGGCCGAACCTGCGCTTCCCGCCCGTGGTGCGCCAAGGCCTGCATTACGTGCCGACCGCTGTCCTGACCGCGATTGTCGTGCCCGGCATGTTGCTGCCCGACGGCACGCATTGGCAGCTGAGCCTGGATAACGCTTATCTGCTGGCCGGATTGGCCTCCATTGCCATCGCCGCGCTTAGCCGCAATCTGCTGGCGACCATTGGCGGCGGGCTGTTGGTGTTTTTCCTGCTGCGCTGGATTTTGTAGGAGCCCTTACTCGGCGCCAGTCGCCACTTCCCGCGCGGGATCGGTAATCCACTCGCTCCACGACCCTGCGTACAACTTGCCTAGCGGATAACCGGCCAGGCACAGCGCGAACAGGTTATGGCAGGCGGTTACGCCTGAGCCGCAATAAGCGACGAGCTTCTCAGGCGCGCGACCTTGCAGTTTGGCGGCGAAGCGTTGCTTGAGCTGATCGGAACTCAGAAAGCGTCCGTCGGGCCCAAGGTTTTCGTTGAAAGCCGCGCACTGCGCGCCGGGAATATGCCCGGCAACCGGGTCGATGGGTTCGACTTCGCCCCGGAAACGCGCCTCGGCGCGGGCATCGATCAACGTCATGTCCGGATTGCCCAATCGCTTCTGCAGGTGCTCGGCGTCAATCAGCAACGACTTGTCCGGCTGTCCGCTGAAATGACCGACTTTCTTGTCCGGCGCGTCAAGACTCAACGGTAAACCCGCCGCATGCCAGGCTTTCAGGCCGCCATCAAGAATGAACACGCCATCGCGCTTGCCCAACCAGGCCAGCAGCCACCAGGCGCGGGCCGCAAATGCACCCGGTCCATCGTCGTAAAGCACGATATCGCTGTCTGCGTTCACGCCCAGAACCTGCAATCGCTGCACCAGCGTATGCGGATTCGGCAGGGGATGGCGTCCGGTCTTGCCCTTGCTGACCGGCCCGCTGAGGTCGCGCTCCAGGTCCGCAAAACAGGCGCCGGCGATGTGGCCTTCGGCGTAGCTGCGCTGCCCATATTCCGGATCTTCGAGGGCGAAACGGCAATCGAGAATCACCAGCCCGCCTTGCTCTTGGCGCTCGGCCAGTTGAAGTGGACTGATCAGTTGCGCGATAGACATGACTGGCTCCTTAAATTGTTCATTATTTGATCGAAATCTGGAAAGCCTTGAATCACCTATTGTGCCAACGCCTCGTGCAGCGGCACATAGAACTCCGAACACAGGGCGGCCACTTCATCCCGGGCCTGCGCGGTGACATAGCCGAGCTCCAGCATCAACACCTGGTAAACCCCGCGCCGCATGGCGTTTTCATTCAAATGACTGCTGTTCTCCCGGGTGGTGCAGAGAAAGCGCACCCAGGATGTCAGGATGATCCAGGTATTGAGGGTCAACGACTCGATCTGGACCTTATCCATTTCCAGAATGCCAGCCTCGACAAAACCGCCATAAATAGCCATGGCCTGGATCAAACAATGCTGGGAAAAACGCCGATAGCGGTCGGCGAGTTCTGGATCGGTATCGAGCAAGTGTTCCAGATCGCGATGCAGGAAACGGTAGCGCCACATGCCGTCGAGTATTTCCAGCAGGTAATAACGCTTGTCTTCGACCGTCGGCAAACGCCCGCCGGGTGGACGCAGAAAGGTGTTTACCAGGGTTTCGTATTCGCTGAACAGCTCGGCGATGATCGCCTGCTTGTTGGGGAAGTGGTAGTACAGATTGCCCGGCGAAATCTCCATGTGCGCAGCGATGTGATTGGTGCTCACACTGCGTTCGCCCTGCAGATTGAACAGCTCAAGGCTGTTCTGCACGATGCGTTCACGGGTCTTGATGCGTGGGGCCATGCTCAGCTCGGTCGCTCGGGTGTTATTGGAATGTGACGGATGTTAACGCAAGTGTCGGCCGATCGCTGCCTCGTGGGGCCGGCGAATCCGTGCCCAATGTACAAATTGACTTTATAGAGCAACCACTCTAGAACCACGGCATAACGTCGATAAAGGAAATCGCGCATGTCCGCCGAACCCGCCTGGAAGCACGCAACGCAACAGCCGCTCAGCGAGCTGGATCAGCTGCTCGCGCTGCAACGCAAAGCATTCGCCGCCAATCCCATGCCCACAGCGGGCCAGCGCCGGCAATGGCTCAACAATCTACGCGACCTGCTCAGCGCCGAGCGGGAAGCGCTGATTGCGGCGATCAGCAGCGATTTCAGCCACCGCAGCGCCGATGAAACCCTACTCGCCGAATTGATGCCTTGTCTGATGGGCATTGATGACGCGCGCAAGAACCTGACCAAGTGGTTGAAACCGGCGCGGCGCAAGGTCGGCATGGCGTTTCAGCCGGCGTCGGCGAAGGTCGTGTATCAGCCGCTGGGCGTGGTTGGGGTGATCGTGCCGTGGAATTACCCACTGTTTCTTGCAGTGGGGCCGATGATCGGTGCGCTGGCGGCCGGCAATCGGGTGATGCTCAAGCTCAGCGAGTCCACGCCCGCGACCGGGGAACTGCTCAAGCGGCTGTTTGCGCAGATATTCCCGGAAGACCTGGTCGCGGTGGTGCTGGGCGAGGCCGAGGTCGGCATCGAGTTTTCCCGGCTGGCGTTCGATCACTTGCTGTTTACCGGCTCGACCAGTATCGGCAGGCAGGTGATGCGCGCTGCAGCCGAAAATCTCACGCCGGTGACATTGGAGTTGGGCGGCAAGTCGCCAGCTATCGTTGCCGCTGACGTACCGCTCAAGGACGCCGCCGAACGGATCGCCTTCGGCAAGACCCTGAACGCCGGGCAAACCTGTGTCGCGCCGGACTACGTGCTGGTCCCGGAAGATCGCGTCGAGGGTTTCGTCGAAGCTTACCGGCAAGCCGTGCTCGGGTTTTATCCGACGCTGACTGACAACCCGGACTACACGGCAATCATCAATCAGCGACAACTGACGCGGCTGAACAGCTACCTCGAAGACGCCACCAGTAAAGGCGCCAGGGTCATTGCGCTGTACGAGCAGGGTCAGGACCGGCGCATGCCGTTCAGCCTGCTGCTCAATGTCAGCGACGACATGCTGGTCATGCAGGATGAAATCTTCGGACCATTGCTGCCGATCGTGCCGTACAGCCGCATCGACCAGGCATTTGCCTACATCAACCAGCGCCCTCGTCCGCTGGCCTTGTATTACTTCGGCTACAACAAGGCTGAACAACAGCGCGTACTGGAACAGACCCATTCCGGCGGCGTATGTCTGAACGACACGCTGCTGCATGTCGCCCAGGACGACTTGCCTTTCGGCGGCGTCGGCCCTTCCGGTATGGGCCATTATCATGGCCGCGATGGGTTTCTGACGTTCAGCAAGGCTAAAGGCGTGTTCATCAAACAACGTTTCAACGCCGCCCGACTCATCTATCCGCCGTACGGCAAGGCGATTCAACGGTGGGTTTATCGGTTGTTTATTCGCTGAATGCTGCCCCTCTGACCATCGCGCGACGTCACCTTTTCGAGGGCAATACGACCTTTGCCTCTGACACGCCGACTTGGCCCATGGGGATTGCTGCGCTACCATCCGATTCCCCAAGGACTCCGACCAGGACGACGCGATGAACCGAGTGTTGTATCCAGGCACCTTCGACCCGATTACCAAGGGCCATGGCGATCTGGTCGAACGCGCCTCGCGCCTGTTCGACCAAGTGGTCATTGCCGTGGCCGCCAGCCCGAAGAAAAACCCGCTTTTCCCGCTGGAACAGCGAGTGGAACTGGCCCGCGAGGTCACCAGACACCTGCCCAATGTCGAGGTGGTGGGCTTTTCAACGTTGCTCGCCCACTTCGCCAAGGAGCAGAACGCGAATATTTTCCTACGTGGACTGCGGGCAGTTTCCGACTTCGAGTACGAGTTTCAGCTGGCGAACATGAACCGCCAACTGGCACCGGACGTCGAAAGCCTGTTTCTTACGCCGTCCGAACGTTATTCGTTCATATCCTCGACATTGGTCCGTGAAATTGCGGCGCTGGGCGGGGATATCACTAAATTTGTGCATCCGGCTGTCGCCCAGGCGCTTACCGAACGTTTCAAGCGCTAAGCTCCTAATCGGCAACGCCAGGTGCATCGAATCGACTAATGCGGCACAATTCGCCGCATTAGATTTCATATGCCCCGGCGCTGTCCGTGGCAGGAGTGCTTCATGTCCCTGATCATCACTGACGATTGCATCAATTGCGACGTTTGCGAACCCGAGTGCCCGAACGAGGCGATTTCTCAAGGCGAAGAGATCTACGTGATCAATCCGAGCCTGTGTACCGAATGCGTTGGCCATTACGACGAGCCGCAGTGTCAGCAAGTCTGCCCCGTGGATTGCATCCCGCTGGATGAAACCCATGTCGAGAGCAAGGATGAGCTGATGGAAAAATACCTGATCCTGACCAGCAAGGCGTAGTACCGGCATACGAGTTCTCGCCGAAACCGGGCTGTTCAGCCTGTCGACCAAAAGCGAGAGCCGAATGATTCGAACGCAACAATTGCAGCACTATTTGTCGAGCGCCCTGGTCGCGCTGTGTCTGCTTACCGCACAAGTTGCCCTTGCCGCTGATTCAACTCGCTCTGCACAACACGCCGCCATTGCCAGTCCACACCCTGAAGCCACCGCCGCCGGTCGGGAAATCATGGTTGCGGGTGGCAACGCCTTCGACGCGGCCGTGGCTGTCAGTGCGGCGTTGGCGGTGGTTGAACCCTACGGGTCAGGCTTGGGCGGCGGCGGATTTTTCCTGCTGCGCCAGAGTGGCGAACAGCCTCGCTATATCTTTCTCGATGCCCGGGAAAAAGCGCCACTGAAGGCCACTTACGATCTGTATCGCCGTGACGGCAAAGTGCAGCCATCGTTGTCGCTCAATGGCCCGCTGGCCGCAGCGATACCGGGTTTACCCGCAGCTTTGGTTGAACTGGCCGAACGTTACGGCAAGCTGCCGCTGAGCATTTCCATGGCGCCGGCTGTTCGCCTGGCCTACAAAGGCTTCGCCGTCGACTCGATCTATCGCCAGCGCGCCACCGCCCGCCTGTCCGCTCTGCGCGACGATCCTGAAAGCGCGCGCCTGTTTCTTCGCGGCGGTGAAGTGCCAGCCCTGGGTGAAATCATCAAGCAGCCGGAACTGGGCGCGACGCTGAACCGCCTGGCGGATCGTGGTCGCGAAGGCTTCTATAACGGATTGACCGCGCAATCGCTGATCAACGGCGTGCGCGCGGCAGGCGGGATCTGGTGCCTGGACGACATGGACCGCTACCGGATAGCCACTCGCAAACCGCTGCGCTTCAAGCTGGACGAAAAACGCGAGCTGATCAGCGCCCCGCCACCTTCGGCCGGCGGCATTGCCCTGGCCCAGAGCTTGACGATGCTCGGCCAATTGCCGTGGCGCGAGGCCGATAAGGTCCAGCGTGCCCATTACGTGGTGGAAGTGCTGCGCCGCGCGTATCGCGACCGAGGTTTGCTCGGCGATCCGGATTTTGTCGCCAACCCCATCAGCCATTTGCTGGACCGCGAATACCTGACGCAATTGGCCAGCAGCATCTCCCCGCGCGATGCCACGCCCAGCAGCAGTCTGCCACCGTCACCGCAGTGGCGAGAGGGCGAGCACACGACGCATTTTGCAACGCTGGACCGCGACGGCAACGCGGTGGCGGCCACGCTGTCGGTGAACCTGCCGTTTGGATCGGCCTTTACGGCGCCGGGCACAGGCGTGGTATTGAACGATGAAATGGACGATTTTGCCGCCGACCCGCATGGCATCAATGCTTACGGGCTGGCGGGCAGTCAGGCCAACTCCATTGCGGCAGGCAAGCGGCCGCTGTCGAGCATGAGCCCGAGCTTTATTGAAAGCCCGACTGAATTCACCGCCTTCGGCACCCCTGGCGGCAGCCGCATCCCGAGCATGGTGTTGCTGTCGATGCTGCAATATCTGGACGGCCAACCCATCGCGACCTGGCCCGCAGTGCCGCGTTATCACCATCAGTATCTGCCCGACGTCATCGAACATGAACCGGGCGCGTTCAGCACCGGGGAAATGATTGATCTGCAGGCGCGCGGCTACACGCTCAAGGACATCAAGCATGTCTACGGCAATCAACAGGTGGTGTTCTGGCACAAGGACAGCGGCAAGGTCGAAGCTGCGAGTGATCCTCGCGGTCTTGGGGTTTCGCAGCAATTCGATCCGAAGGTCTGGGAAGTTTCGCCCTGATTTACAGGTTATTCACGCTTGTTGTAGCCGTCGCCGGTGCAGCCCAGGCAGCGTACGAATGCGGCTTTGCCTGGATCGACGACCAACGCCTTGCCCGTGTCGCCAATACCGCCGCCCATTGCCGTGAATGGCAGCGCGACCACAAATAACCCGGCGCCCACGACGGTCGCGACGATCAACAAGGGCCGAGCGATCAGCAGATCGCCGATCATGGCGAAGGCCGGGGGATTCTGGATGCTGTAGACCGGATCGCCGCTGCCCTGAGCGGGCGGCTGCGCCAACGCTGGCATTGCCTGCAATCCGAAGAGCAGCGTCAGAGTGGCGGCAAGAATACGAAACGGCTTCATGGCATGGTCCTTCAGGCGCAGCGGATTGGGATGCTGTTCACTATAAACAGCGATGGGGCTTAAGCAAGGGGCACAAGTGTTGCGAGGGTTGATCAGGTCTACCCCAATCAGGCAGGACCGGACTTGTCCGGGAAGGCGTACGATCAGGCAATGAAGCAGGGCTGGCTGAGTGCAGGGCTTGGGCTGGCCTCTTCGGGGACAAGTCCCCTCCTACCAGATGGTGGGAAAACGTCACCCGAACGCAAGGCAACCCAAATCAGCAGGTATGAAACGTAACGCCAACGCAAGGCAAACCCCAATCAGGTAGGACCGGACTTGTCCGGGAAAGCGTCGGGTCATGCAATGAATCAGGTCTGGCAGATGAGGGGTCAAGCCGGCCGCTTCGGGGACAAGTCCCCTCCTACAAACGCCATGTCAGTGCTCAGATCATCTCTGGCACTTCGGACAATACACACTTGCCCGCTGCCCCAGTTTGATCTCCCGCAGGGTTGTGCCGCAGACCTTGCATGGCTGATCGCCGCGACCGTAAGCGAACAGTTCCTGTTGGAAGTAACCCGGCTTGCCGTCGCCGCCGGTGAAGTCGCGCAATGTCGTGCCGCCGCGCTCGATGGCATGGGCCAGGATGCGTTTGATTTCCATGGCAAGCACCAGATAGCGCGCTCTGGAGATGCTCTTGGCCTCCCGGCGCGGATCGATACCCGCAGCGAACAACGCTTCCGTCGCGTAAATATTGCCGACGCCAACCACCACGGCGTTGTCCATGATGAACGGCTTCACGGCAATGGATTTGCCACGGGAGCGTTCGAACAGGCGCTCGCCGTCGAATAGATCGGTCAGCGGCTCCGGCCCGAGCCGTATCAACAGTTCGTGGTTGAGCGGATCAAGGCTCCAGAGCATCGCCCCGAAACGGCGCGGATCGGTGTAGCGCAACGCCAGCCCGGATTCCAGCTCGATATCAACGTGCTCATGCTTGAGCGCGGGCAGCCCGACCTCAACCAGACGCAAATTGCCCGACATGCCCAGATGGCTGATCAAGGTGCCGACTTCGGCCTGAATCAGCAGGTATTTGGCGCGGCGCTCGACCAGCACGATTTTCTGACCCGACAGGCGCACATCAAGGTCTTCCGGGATCGGCCAGCGCAGGCGTCGATCACGGACGATGACGCGGCTGACCCGCTGACCTTCCAGATGAGGCGCAATGCCTCGGCGGGTGGTTTCGACTTCAGGTAATTCAGGCATGGGCAACTCGGTGGAGCGCGAGTGAAAGGCCGTCAGCACAACGTCAGTGTGCGGCCAGTTCGCGAATGCTTTCTTTGAGGTTTTCGAAATCGTAATCGGACAGACCGACGTAATCCAGAATCAGATGCCCGATCGCATTCCATTCGTGGTCTTCGCTCTGGTTGCCCAGTACGCGATGGGACGCGCAGATATGCTCGGCCATCTTCAATACCGCCAGCAGGTTCTTCAACGGAGCATTGCGCCCGGAATCATCCTCGAAAATCGCCAGTGCATTGTGATGGTTGGCAATCGCGTTGCTGACATGCTCCGGCAAACGCCAGGACTTGGCGGTGAAATAACCCACCACGGCATGGTTGGTATTCAACGTCTCGTTTTCAGTGTCCACCACGCGCGTCGTTGGGCCGGCATTGGCATAGCCTTGCTCAAGCACGTCCATATAGTTGGGGAAACGCTTGAGCATCAGCGGAATACCGCAATCGTGAAACAGGCCCAGCGCGTAGGCTTCGTCCACGGTTTGCGAGCCGATGCGCTTGGCCAGCGTCATGCTGGTATTGGCCACATCCTGCGCCGAGTCCCAGAAGCGATTCAGGGTCACGATGGTTTCGTCCGACATCTCACCCCTGATCGACAGGGCGTTGATCAGATTGATAACGGTGCGGCTACCCAGCAGATTCACGGCGCGCTGGATCGAGGCAATCTTGACGGTCAGCCCGTAATGCGGCGAATTGACGATTTTCAGGAGCGCCCCTGATAAACCGGGATCCTGGGAGATCAGGCGGGAGATCACGCCCAGATCCGGGTCCGGCATGTACTGTTCCATTTGCAAATCCACCATGATTTGCGGCTGCGGCGGCACGCTGATGCCTTGCAACGCCTGCTGGATTTGCTCTGGGGTTAGCTCTTCGGACATGGGTACGCACTCGGGGGCAGACAGGGATTCTACCCCCTGGGTCGCCAATGCCATAACCACTGATGCATAAGCTTTACAGGTGGACGCGTCAAGAATGCGTGCACGCCTGTGCCTTCCCGGCCAACGCATTCAATTCAATGACTAAATGCCTCTGAATTCCGCGCTGGGTGAAAGAAATTTCATGAGTTACAAAACGTGAGCTTCGAGGTCTGGAGTACCGCTAGCCGGTTAATTAGCGTGTTCCGGGCCCTGGACCGGCATGACGCGCTATAATCCCGCTCTTTTTTCCGGAGCGACGTCATGTCCCTGCCTAGCTTGCGCCTCAAAGCCAACGCCGACCGTCGCCTGCGCGCCGGTCACCTGTGGGTCTACAGCAACGAAATCGACGTAGCCGCGACCCCGCTGAACGGTTTTGCCGCAGGCGATCAAGCCCTGTTGGAAGCCGCCGGCGGCAAACCGCTGGGCATCGTGGCCATGAGCCCCAACAACCTGATCTGCGCACGCCTGGTTTCGCGCGACATCAAGTTGCCGTTGGACAAATCACTGCTGGTGCATCGCATTAACGTCGCGCTGTCGCTGCGAGATCGCCTGTTCGACAAGCCGTTCTATCGCTTGGTTTTCGGTGACTCTGACCTATTGCCGGGCCTGGTGGTCGATCGTTTCGGCGACATCCTCGTGGTCCAACTGGCTTCTGCCACCATGGAAAACCTCAAGGACGACGTCATTGCGGCGCTGGTCCAGGTGCTCAAGCCAAGCGGCATCCTGTTCAAGAATGACTCGGCTGCCCGCGACGCCGAAGGCCTGAATCGCTATGTCGAGACGGTTTTTGGCCTGGTGCCGGAATGGGTAGCACTGGAAGAGAACGGCGTGAAGTTCGAAGCGCCGGTCATGGCCGGACAGAAAACCGGCTGGTTCTACGACCACCGCATGAACCGCGCGCGCATTGCCCCGTACGTCAAGGGCAAACGCGTTCTGGACTTGTACAGCTACATCGGCGGCTGGGGCATTCAGGCGGCCGCGTTCGGCGCCACCGACGTGACTTGCGTAGACGCATCCTCGTTCGCCCTGGACGGCGTGGAGCGCAACGCTGCGCTGAACGGTTTCGCAGAAAAGATGACCTGCATCGAAGGCGATGTGTTCGAGGCGCTGAAAGAGCTGAAGGCCGGCGAAGAGCGTTTCGACGTGATCATCACTGACCCTCCGGCGTTCATCAAACGCAAGAAGGACATGAAGAATGGCGAAGGCGCGTACCGCCGCCTGAACGAGCAAGCCATGCGTTTGCTCAGCAAGGACGGCATCCTGATCAGCGCTTCGTGCTCGATGCACCTGCCGGAAGATGATCTGCAAAACATCCTGCTGACCAGCGCCCGTCATCTGGATCGCAACATCCAGCTGCTGGAACGCGGCGGCCAAGGCCCGGATCACCCGGTCCACCCGGCCATCGCCGAAACGCGCTACATCAAGAGCATCACTTGCCGGTTGCTGCCTAATAGCTGATTCGGCTGATAAATCCTTGCTCGCTGCAATGGCGGGCAGGGATGTTCGTTGGAGCGAGACTCCTCCTACCGCAAGTCCGAATTCCTGCACGCCTCGTATCCGTTAATGAACCTGAAACCATTCCCACTGTCTGTGACTTGGGGATAAAACGGATGGCGTGTCGGACGTAGAACCCAAAACGGGCTTCAGCCTTGCGTCAGCCCGTCGCCAGACTCCGCAGTAGTAGCAGCGATATGCATGGCAATCGTTGCCCCATCTTTACCGGCCCGTGCATCGGCGCCTTTATCTTTTCCTTTCATCGAAGATAACAATGTCTATGTCTATGTCTATGTCTCGTCACTTCTCTGCACTCCTCTCTCGAATCCCACAACTGCTGAACCAGCCGCGTCGTGCCATTGTTAGTGCCAGCTTGCTCGGCAGCCTGCTCGCCCTGTGCGGCCCAACCCACGCGGCTGAGACCAAGCCCAACGAACGTTGGGTCAGCGACAGCCTCAGCACCTTTGTCCGCAGCGGTCCAACCGATGGTTACCGGATTGTCGGCACCCTGAAATCCGGGCAGAAAGTCGAATTGCTCAATACTCAGGGCGACTACAGCCAGGTCCGCAGCGAAGGCGGCGGCAGCGTATGGATTCCAAGCAGCGACTTGCAGAGCATGCCAAGCCCCAGTGAGCGCTTGCCGGAACTGTCCCAGCAAGTGGCGGACCTGACCGGCCAGCTGAAGAACATCGACGACACCTGGAAGACCCGCGTGCAAGGCATGCAGGAGACGCTGGATACTCGCAAAAAGCTGATTGACGAACTTGAAGCCCGCACCAAGGACCTCAACGCGCAACTGGTCGATAGCCAGTCGGAACTGCGCAGCACGCAGGCCAGGCTGGGCGACGAAAACAAACAGGTGCTGATGCGCTATATGGTTTACGGCGGCAGCATCGCCGGCGCCGGTTTGCTGGTCGGCCTCATCATCCCCGCACTGACCCGTGGGCGTAAGAAGAATGATGGCTGGGTCTGATCGATTCGCGATTTGCAAATTAAGCCTCGGCCTGTAGGAGCGAGGCTTGCCCGCGAAGAGGCCGGTACATCCCCGAAGCTGTAAACCCGAGATGACGGCTTCGGGGACAAGTCCCCTCCTACCGAGGCGATGTTACTGGTCGTACTCGCCCGCCGCTTCCGGCTGATATTCCACTGCCAGCAACGTGAGCTTCAGGGTTTTGCCGCCCGGCGCGGGCCAGTCGATGTGCTGGCCGACTTGCAGGCCCAGCAAAGCGGTGCCCATCGGGGCGAGCACGGAAACAGTGCCCTCGGCGCCAGCGTCCTGCGGGTAGACCAGTTTCAGGTGATAATCCTTGCCACTGATTTCTTCGCGGCAATGCACGCGCGAATTCATGGTCACGACACCTGCAGGTACTTCATGGTGGTCAACCACCTGATCAGCGCGATCCAGTTCGGCTTGCAGCGCTTTGACGCCCGGCGCATTTTCGGCTTGCCCATCGATCAATTTCTCAAGGCGCTGCACGTCGAGTTTGGTGAGAGTAATCGAAGGTGCGGTGCTCATAGAGGCAGACTCCTTATTTTCTGCGCAACATAAAACAAAACCCCACCGGATTCGGCGGGGTTTCAGGACGAGCTTCAATGAATGAAGCATGTCTGGACACTAACACAGACGGACAAATACACAACCTGACGGGCGGGTCAGGCGAGCCTTAGCCTTCGGCGGCTTGATTTGGGTCAGACAATGCACGACGCGCCTGGGCGCTAGCGCAAATTTGCCGACGACGTTCATCGTCGGCCGAGCGCCATTCACGAATGTCTTCCACGTGGCGAAAACAACCCAGGCAGACTTTCTGCTCGTCCAGGCGGCACAGGCTGATGCACGGCGACGCCACAGCCGGGCTGATGTTGCTGAACAAGGGTTTCGGCGCACGCACTGGTGCGGTTGTAGCGGTATCAGTCACAATCAGATCTCGTCGAAATCGAGCTCGACGCCCGCCTGTTCAAGAGTGATGCGCGCCAGCATTTCGCTCAACAGCTCGTCGCTGGAGTCGCAACCCCAACGCTTTTCTTCTTCGTCGTAGTCGAAGTGAAAACCGCCGGAACGCGCGGCCAGCCACAGCTGACGCAACGGTTCCTGGCGACTGAAAATCAGTTGGCTGCCGTTTTCGAACTTGACGGTCAGCACGCCAGCGGAGTTTTCCAGATCAACGTCCAGACCACTGTCGTCGAAAATATCTTCCAGCGATTGCTGGGTGGCATCGACCAGATCGTGAAAACGGGCTTCGGTCAAACTCATTACGTGAACCTCGAAAAGTGTCTACTGACGGCGCAGCGACGCAAGATACGGTCGCTTAAACGTAAATGCAAAGCTTACCCGCTCAACGAGCATGGTAGACGCCAATAATCCGCACGCCAGGCCCAAACATGCCCCAACCGCGTCAAACCCCCGCCGGACGGGAAGCCGGCCACGTAGGCAAGCCGCTGGGTGGCCGGTATACTCGGGCGCAATTAATGCTTTTACAAAGGATTTCGCCATGAAGCGCCTGATCTCTTCGCTTGCTGCGCTTGTCGCGGTCGCCTGTCTTGTTGCCGCCTGTGGTCAAAAAGGCCCGCTTTATCTGCCTGACGACACCAAATCTCCAGACGAACAAGCCAAGTCGCAATCGCACAAGCATCTTTAAGGGAATTACATGGACGCCTTCAACTACCGCGACGGTGAGCTGTTCGCGGAGGGAGTAGCGTTGTCTGCCGTTGCCGAGCGTTTCGGCACGCCGACCTACGTCTATTCTCGTGCGCATATAGAAGCGCAATATCACGCGTTTGCCGACGCGCTGAGCGGCATGCCGCACCTGGTGTGTTTCGCCGTCAAAGCCAACTCCAACCTGGGCGTGCTCAATGTCCTGGCGCGTATGGGCGCTGGTTTCGACATCGTGTCCCGTGGCGAGCTGGAGCGTGTGCTGGCCGCTGGCGGTCAGGCCGACAAGATCGTGTTTTCCGGCGTCGGCAAGACCCGCGACGACATGCGCCGTGCCCTGGAAGTCGGCGTGCATTGCTTCAACGTCGAATCCACCGACGAGCTGGAGCGCCTGCAAATCGTAGCGGCTGAACTGAATGTTCGCGCGCCGATTTCCCTGCGGGTCAATCCGGACGTCGATGCCGGCACGCATCCGTACATTTCCACCGGTCTGAAAGAGAACAAGTTCGGCATCGCCATTGCGGACGCCGAAGACGTGTACATCCGCGCCGCACAGCTGCCGAATCTGGAAGTGGTGGGCGTCGATTGCCATATCGGTTCGCAACTGACCACGCTGGAGCCTTTCATCGATGCGCTGGATCGCCTGCTCGCGCTGGTTGATCGCCTCGGTGATTGCGGCATCCATTTGCGTCATATCGATCTGGGTGGCGGGCTCGGCGTGCGTTATCGCGACGAAGAGCCGCCGCTGGCGGCGGACTACATCAAGGCCGTGCGTGAACGCCTGGACGGTCGCGACCTGGCGCTGGTTTTCGAACCCGGCCGTTTCATCGTCGCCAATGCTGGCGTGCTGCTGACTCAGGTCGAGTACCTCAAGCACACCGAGCACAAGGATTTCGCCATCGTCGACGCGGCAATGAACGACCTGATCCGCCCGGCGCTGTATCAGGCCTGGATGGACGTCACGGCGGTTCGCCCGCGTGATACTGCGCCGCGCACTTACGACATTGTCGGCCCGATCTGCGAAACCGGTGATTTCCTGGCCAAAGGCCGCGAGCTGGCACTGGCTGAAGGCGATCTGCTTGCCGTGCATTCGGCAGGCGCTTACGGTTTTGTGATGAGCTCGAACTACAACACCCGTGGCCGCACCGCTGAAGTGCTGGTCGACGGCATGCAAGCTTTCGAAGTACGCCGTCGGGAAACCGTGGCCGAGCTGTTTGCCGGCGAAAGCCTGCTGCCGGAGTAACCCATGCTGCTGCGTTTTACCAAGATGCACGGCCTGGGCAACGACTTCATGGTTCTGGACCTTGTGAGTCAGCACGCACATATTTTGCCCAAGCACGCCAAGCAATGGGGCGATCGGCACACCGGCGTGGGCTTCGATCAGCTGTTGCTGGTGGAAACCCCGACCAATCCGGATGTGGATTTCCGCTACCGGATCTTCAATTCCGATGGTTCCGAGGTCGAACAGTGCGGCAACGGTGCGCGCTGTTTCGCCCGTTTCGTGCTGGATAAACGCCTGACCGCCAAGCGGCAGATCAAGGTCGAGACCAAAAGCGGGATCATCGAACTGGATATCCGCAACGATGGCCAGATCAGCGTCGACATGGGCCCGCCGCGCCTGATCCCGGAAGAGATTCCGTTTCAGGCAGTGGAACAGGCCTTGAGCTACAGCCTTGATGTGGACGGTCAAACCGTCGAGCTGGCTGCGGTGTCGATGGGCAATCCTCATGCAGTGCTGCGCGTCGACGACATCAACAATGCTCCCGTGCATACACTCGGGCCAAAAATCGAGCACCACCCGCGCTTTCCGGCGCGCGTGAACGTCGGTTTTCTGTACGTCGTGGATCGTCAGCGCGCACAGTTGCGGGTCTGGGAGCGCGGTGCCGGGGAAACCCAGGCCTGCGGCACCGGAGCCTGCGCGGCAGCCGTTGCAGCCATCAGCCAGGGCTGGATGGATTCGCCGTTGTTGATCGACCTGCCGGGTGGTCGTTTGTCCATCGAATGGGCCGGCCCAGGTCACCCGGTCATGATGACAGGCCCCGCTGTTCGGGTTTATGAAGGCCAAGTTCGTCTATAAGTGAGCAAATGCGATGACCGACAAGCCTCAGACTTCAACCGACACGCCCAGCGCATCGCCTGCCGATAACGCTGCGCCAAACACTGAAGCAGAGGCGATCATCGCTTTCCTGCTCGACCATCCTGACTTCTTCGCCGAGCACGACGAACTGCTGGTGTCGATGCGTATCCCGCATCAGCGCGGCGATACCGTCTCGCTGGTCGAACGCCAGCTCAAGCTGCTGCGCGAACGCAATATCGAGATGCGCCATCGCCTGTCGCAGCTCATGGATGTTGCCCGCGACAACGACCGTCTGTTCGACAAGACCCGCCGCTTGAACCTCGCCTTGATGGACGCCACCAGTCTCGAAGAAATCGTGATTGCCGTGGAGGACAGCCTGCGTCAGGAATTCCAGGTGCCGTTCGTCAGCCTGATCCTGTTCAGCGACAACGCCATGCCAGTCGGCCGCTGGGTCACCACTGCCGAGGCGCAGAAAGCCATCGGCGGCCTGATCGGCGAGAAAACCGTGTGCGGCGCGTTGCGCGAACACGAGCTGGCGTTTCTGTTCGGGGCAGAACAGAGCAAGGAAGTCGGCTCAACCGCTATCGTCACCTTGAATCACCTGGACCTGCATGGCGTGCTGGCCATCGGCAGTCGTGATCCGCAGCATTACAAGAGCTCGGTCGGCACTCTGTTCCTCAACTACATCGCCGACGTGCTGGGACGTTTGCTGCCGCGCTTCACCAATACGCTGCGCTCGGTCCGCTGATGGAGCGGCAGCTGGACGCTTACTGCACTCACTTGCGCAGTGAGCGTCAGGTATCGCCTCACACCCTCGAAGCTTATAGGCGGGACCTGAATAAAGTCCTCGCGTTCTGCGACAAGGAAAAAATCGCCAGTTGGGCAGCGCTGGACATCCAGCACTTGCGCAGCCTGATCGCCCGACAGCACCAGCAAGGCCAGTCGTCGCGCAGTCTTTCGCGGCTGCTGTCGGCGGTGCGCGGGCTTTACCACTATCTCAATCGCGAAGGCATCTGCGAGCACGACCCGGCCAATGGCCTGTCGCCGCCCAAGGGTGAACGCCGCCTGCCCAAGACGCTGGACACCGACCGCGCCCTGCAATTGCTCGATGGCGCGATTGAAGACGACTTCCTGGCCCATCGCGATCAGGCGATTCTGGAGCTGTTCTACTCGTCGGGCCTGCGTTTGTCGGAGCTGACCGGCTTGAACATGGAGCAGCTGGACCTCAGCGAAGGCCTGGTTCAGGTGCTCGGCAAAGGCAGCAAGACCCGCGTCCTGCCGGTGGGCAAGAAGGCCCGCGAGGCGCTGCACGCCTGGATTGCCTTGCGCACCCTGGCCAACCCCGAAGACGACGCGGTATTCATCAGCCAGCAAGGCCGCCGCCTGGGGCCGCGAGCGATCCAGAAGCGGGTCAAACTGGTGGGCGAGCGCGAACTGGGGCAAAACCTGCACCCACACATGCTGCGCCACTCCTTTGCCAGCCATCTGCTGGAGTCATCTCAGGATCTGCGCGCCGTGCAAGAACTGCTCGGCCACGCCGACATCAAAACCACGCAGATCTATACACACCTGGATTTCCAGCATCTGGCGACGGTGTACGACAGCGCCCACCCACGGGCCAAACGCAAAGGTTCTGACCATGATTAAGCTGATCACCTTCGACCTTGATGACACGTTGTGGGATACCGCCCCGGCCATCGTCGGCGCGGAGGCCACGTTGCGTGAGTGGCTGGCAGTCAATGCACCAAAACTGGGCCCGCTACCTGTCGAGCACTTGTGGGAGATTCGCACCCGCCTGCTGGAAGCCGATCCAACGCTCAAACACCGCATCAGCGCCTTGCGGCGTCGGGTTTTGTTTCATGCGCTGGAGGATGCGGGCTACGCCCACGACGTGGCGCAGGATCTGGCGGACCAGAGCTTCGAAGTGTTTCTGCATGGTCGCCATCAGGTGCAGATTTTTCCCGAAGTGCAGCCAATGCTGGAGATTCTCGCCAAGACGTTCACCCTGGGCGTGATCACCAATGGCAATGCCGATGTGCGTCGACTGGGACTGGCGGATTATTTCGCCTTTGCGCTGTGTGCCGAGGACCTGGGCATCGGCAAGCCTGATCCTGCGCCGTTTCTGGAAGCGCTGAAACGCGGTAATGCTGATCCGGCGCATGCCGTGCATATCGGCGATCACCCTGGCGACGACATTGCAGGCGCTCAGCAGGCCGGTATGCGCGCCATCTGGTACAACCCGCAGGGCAAACCCTGGGAAGCCGATAAATCCCCGGATGCCGAGATCAGCAGCCTGACGCAATTGCCAGATGTGTTGAAAGCCTGGGCTTAACCCTTGATATCAGCCCCGTGGGACCGGCTTTAGCCGGGAAGGCAGTATTCCTCACGGAAGAGTTTTGGTGGGATTGATGCCCTCTTCCCGGCTAAAGCCGGTCCCACAGGAGATCAGATGCGCAAAAAAAAAGCCCGCAGCGACAGCGGGCTTTTCTCATGCGGCAACAAACACCCTAGATCGGGCGGCTACCGTATTTGTTGTCAGGCTTCTTGGGAGGATCGGCGACCACGTTGGCTTCCACTTCCTGAACCTTGCCGCCCCGGGCGAGGAACTCTTCCATTGCGCGAGCCAGAGCATCACGCTCTTTGTTTTTGGCTTCTACGCTAGGCAGTTCATCAACCGAGACTGCAGCCTTGGCTTTTCCCTTGACTGGAGTGACGGATGCTTCGGCGCTGTCATCAACTTCAACGCCATCGTCTTCGGCAGCAGCTGCAAGCTCCTCACCGTCCTCTTCACCTTCCAGATCGTCAACCAGATCGTCGTTGTCGTCGTCGCTCATGTTCTACCTCATGACTTGCGAAAGCAGATTAGTTATAGCCCAGCTGCGCCCGTTTTCGAATGCGGCTGGAAAAAATTCAACAGTGCGCTGAAGATCAGCGATCACGCCTTCTCACCTTGCAAGGTGGCAAGGACGTTGCGAGCACCGCCAACATCGCGATGCTCACCTAGATAAACACCTTGCCAGGTGCCCAGCGCCAATCGCCCTGCCGTCACCGGCAACGTCAATTGGCAGCCCAGCACACTGGCCTTGAAGTGCGCCGGCAGATCGTCAGGTCCTTCGTCATCATGTTCAAAGCCGTCCACGCCCTGGGGTGCCAGACGGTTGAAATAACGCTCGAAGTCACGACGCACGGCCGGGTCGGCATTCTCGTTGATGGTCAACGAGGCCGAGGTATGCTGCAGCCACAAATGCAACAGTCCCACTCGACAACCGCGCAGCTCGGGCAAGCCTGCCAGTATCTCGTCGGTCACCAGATGGAATCCACGAGGCCTGGCCCGCAGGGTAATCCTGGTCTGTTGCCACATACAGTTCTCCGCACGTTCGGCGCGCATTCTAACGCGCTGGTAGAAAAAGCAAAGCGCGCAATAAACCGGCTTTTATGTAAGACATTCGCGATGCCCTCTATCGACAAACGCCAGACAAAAAAATGCCCGGCAAACCGGGCATTTTTTTTGCGCTGACTTACAAGTTGTAGCCACGCTCGTTGTGTTGCGCAAGGTCGAGGCCGACCGCTTCTTCTTCCTCGGTGATGCGCAGGCCCATGACCGCGTCCAGCACCTTGAGGATGATGAAGGTCACGATCGCGGTGTAGATGATCGTGAAGCCAACGCCTTTGCACTGAATCCAGACTTGCGCCGCGATGTCAGTCACGGTGCCGAAGCCGCCCAGAGCAGGAGCTGCGAATACACCAGTGAGGATCGCGCCGACGATACCGCCGATACCGTGCACGCCGAAGGCATCCAGGGAATCGTCGTAGCCGAGTTTGCGCTTGAGGCTGGTGGCGCAGAAGAAGCAGATCACGCCTGCAGCCAGACCGATGATCAGAGCGCCCATCGGGCCAACGGTACCTGCCGCAGGAGTAACCGCAACCAGACCGGCAACCACACCCGAAGCGATGCCCAGGGCACTTGGCTTACCGTGGGTCAGCCACTCGGCGAACATCCAGCCCAGAGCAGCGGCAGCGGTCGCGATCTGGGTAACCAGCATCGCCATACCGGCAGTGCCGTTGGCCGCAGCGGCGGAACCGGCGTTGAAGCCGAACCAGCCAACCCAGAGCATTGCAGCGCCGACCAGGGTGTAACCCAGGTTGTGCGGAGCCATCGGAGTAGTCGGGAAACCTTTACGCTTGCCCAGTACCAGACAGGCCACCAGACCCGCCACACCCGCGTTGATGTGCACCACGGTGCCGCCAGCGAAGTCCAGAACGCCCCAGTCCCACAACAGGCCACCGACGCCGCCCCAGACCATGTGCGCGATTGGCGCGTAGACCAGAGTGAACCAGATGCCCATGAAGATCAGCATCGCGGAGAACTTCATGCGTTCTGCGAAGGCGCCGACGATCAGGGCTGGAGTGATGATTGCGAAGGTCATCTGAAAGGTGACGAACACCGCTTCAGGGAACAACGCAGCGGGGCCAGTGATGCTGGCTGGCGTGATGCCAGCGAGGAACGCTTTACCCATGCCACCGAAGAAGGAGTTGAAGTTGACGACGCCGGCTTCCATACCCGTGGTATCGAACGCAATGCTGTAGCCGTAAACGACCCACAGGATGCTGATCAAACCAGTGATAGCGAAACACTGCATCATCACCGAAAGAATGTTTTTCGACCGAACCATGCCGCCGTAGAACAGCGCGAGGCCGGGAATAGTCATGAACAGCACCAAGGCTGTCGAAGTCAGCATCCAGGCGGTATCGCCTGAGTTGAGGACTGGAGCTGCCACTTCGTCCGCCGCCATGGCAAGGCCAGGGGTTACGAGGGACAACAGGGCTCCTAGCCCTGCGAATTGACGCAGAGTCATATTGTTTTCTCCTGGGGCGTTGGGGTTGGCGGCTTAGATTGCGTCGGTATCGGTTTCGCCGGTACGGATGCGAATAGCCTGTTCCAGATTGACCACGAAGATCTTGCCGTCACCAATCTTGCCGGTGTTGGCCGCTTTGGTTATCGCCTCGATAACCCGATCCAGATCCTTGTCATCAATGGCTACATCGATCTTCACCTTGGGAAGGAAGTCGACTACGTATTCCGCACCGCGATACAGCTCGGTGTGGCCTTTCTGACGTCCGAAGCCTTTGACTTCAGTGACGGTGATGCCCTGCACGCCGATTTCAGACAGCGACTCGCGCACGTCGTCCAGCTTGAACGGCTTAATGATTGCAGTGACTAGCTTCATGAAACTTTCTCCCGAATTGGTGGACTTGCCCCAGGAAAACAAACCCGACTCAAGTCTAAGCGCAGTGCCTGGCTTTGTAACGAATAGAGGCCCGACCGACCCCAGAAACCGCTTCTGACGAAACACATCCCCGCTCCGCCTGCCGCACTGCCTTCGTCACAGCGACTGCCTCAGTGCATGGGTCATAAGCGTCTAAGCAGAAAGCTTGCCATCTCGTGATTTTTCATTGAATACAGGCCCTTGACCCACAATCGCCCAGCCCCGGCCCCTTCCAGACGAGCGGAACGCACAACTACAGTGCGCGCGTGCACGCCACGATGCGCGATAACCGTGCATCCCTCGACCTGGATTGACTATAGACGCTGCGTGCTACACTGCCGCCCATCTGATTCCGGAACCTGACCATGCTCGCGCCCAAAGCTTTCCTCGATGCCCTGAGCGGCCACGCCTCGCGCTTGTTCAACGGCGAGACGCCCATCCCGCGCAATGAATTTGAAACCCAGTTCAAAGCCCTGCTGCAAAGCGGCTTCAGCAAACTGGATCTGGTCAGCCGTGAGGAATTCGACAGCCAGATGGCCGTCCTTGCCCGCACCCGAGCCCGCCTGGAAGCACTGGAAGCCAAGGTTGCGGAGATGGAAGCGAACGCTTCGCCAAAGAAGACGCCTGACGCATAACCATTCGTTGGAGCGAGGCTTGCCCGCAAATCAGGCGCCTCGGTGCACCAGATTCACCGCGTTATCGTTCTTCGCGGGCAAGCCTCCTCAAACGGCCGGTGTTGACCTACCTGGCAGGCACCAACAACTGCTCCAGCCTGCGCGTATAGGGCGCGAGGTCGCCAATGGTGCGCGCGACCCATTGCGGGTCGTAATACGTGTCCAGATAACGTTCGCCGCTGTCGCACATCAGCGTCACGACCGAGCCTTTCAAGCCTTGCTCCTGCATCTGCAGCGCCACTGTCAGCGCGCCCCAGACATTGGTGCCGGTCGAGCCACCGGGCTTTTTGCCGAGCAGCCGTTCGAGCCAGGCCAGCGTCGCAATGCTCGCGGCGTCAGGCACCTGCAACATATCGTCGATCACCCCTGGCAAAAACGAAGCCTCGACCTTGGGTCGACCGATACCTTCAATGCGGCTGCCATGCTGACTGGTCACGCTGGTACTGCCCGTTCGGAAGCTCTCGTAGAAGACTGAATTCTCCGGGTCGACCACGATCAGCCGCGTGTCATGCCCCTTGTAGCGGATGAAACGGCCAATTGTCGCCGAGGTGCCGCCGGTTCCGGCGCTCATCACAATTGCGGTCGGCACCGGATGCTCTTCGCCGCTTAACTGCTCGAAGATGCTGTCGGCAATATTGTTATTGCCGCGCCAGTCGGTGGCGCGCTCAGCGTAGGTGAACTGGTCCATGTAATGACCGTCGCCCGCGCTGGCCAGCCGTTCGGCCTCGGCATACACATCGCAGGCGCGGTCGACGAAATGACAGCGGCCACCGAGCAATTCCACCTGTTCGATTTTCTTGCTTGCCGTATGGCGCGGCATCACGGCGGTAAAGCTCAGCCCCAGCAGCTTGGCGAAATAGGCTTCGGAAACCGCCGTGCTGCCGGATGACGCCTCGACCACATGCGTGCCTTCACGAACCTTGCCGCTGCAAATGGCGTGCAGGAATAACGAACGCGCCAGCCGGTGCTTCAAACTGCCACTCGGGTGCGTGCTTTCATCCTTGATGTAGATGTCCACGTCTTTGAGCGCGGGTACATCCAGTTTGAGCATGTGCGTATCGGCCGAGCGCTGTTGATCGCAGGATATTTTTTTCATGGCCGTACGAATCCAGTCGCTCATTGCTGACATGCCTCTTCTCAAATGCGGTTTATCAGCAAATTTTACTGATATGCCGCGAAAAGAATTTTCCTTCGTCCTACCGCAGTGGCTAATCTGTAGAAAATATTTCTCCAAACCATCGGTAACGAAGAATGGACAGTTTTGACCGGCACATCCTGAGCCTGCTCCAGCGCGACGCCTCCATGCCGCTCAAGGATCTGGCCGAAGCGGTCAACCTCTCGACCACCCCATGCTGGAAGCGGGTGAAGAAGCTCGAAGAGGCGGGCTTCATCAAAGCCAAAGTGGTGCTGCTGGATGCCGAAAAGCTCGGCCTCGGCTTGTCCGTGTTCGTGCAACTCAAGACCCAGCGTCACGACAGCCAGTGGCTCGAACACTTCGCCCAGACCGTCATGCAGTTCGAAGAAGTCATGGAGTTCTACCGCATGGCCGGCGAATGGGACTACATGCTGCGCCTGGTCGTCCACGACATGGCCGCCTACGACCGCTTCTACAAAAAACTCATCAGCAGCACCGAAGGCCTGTCGACCATCACGTCGAGCTTTTCCATGGAACAGCTCAAATACACCACGGCGCTGCCGTTGCCGCGCGGTTGATGCTGTATTCGTTAAGCAGTAAAAAAACGCCAGTCATGTGACGGGCGCTTTTATGCAGTTAGAACAAGTTGAGACTCTTACCGTGTTCCTCAAAGTGATCCATCAAAGCGTCGTGTCCTGATAGTTTTAAACACGAGTACTCCTCTTCACCCAACGGAAGCACTAGTGCAAATGAAACATGGCCATCCTCAACCGAGTGACAGTCCGGTAATGAAACTAGAGCAGATGCGACAGAAACCCTTAAAAGAATCACAGCATGCAGGAAATGAGAATGACCGCCTTTTAGAAAATCATTGGGTAGCACAACTACTTCGCCAAGGCGTACGGAAAGTCCAGCTTTCTGCTCATAGTCCTCAAGATTAGCCAAGACCAATAAAGCGTCGTTGATATGATCTCCGACAAACGCAATAAATACCGTGCCCGAACGCGTTGGCAGATTTAGGACCAGACGCTCTGTTTCCCCAATATTGTTCATTTCGCAGGTAACAATAAGATGCTTGTTGCCTTCCATAGACCCGTCCAGTGAAAACTCCGAAATACCCGCGGGATCGACAATCGGTAGCAGGTCGTACAAATACTCCATAATTTGAGCTTGGAATCTCGTGGGCTTCATAAACACGCTCCTATAAATCTCGATGTCTCGGTGGAAACCAAGCTGAACCAAGGAAATTAGTACGCGAAAACCGCTGCGTGGTTTATTTTAAGAAACTTTTTAAGTAGTAATAATCTTGTCGACATGCAGGACGCGTCCTACATGCTAACAATCCCGATGATAAATATAAGGCTTGCAGATTTATAATTGCTTAAGAAGGCGCGGTCGAATATATTCGCCGGGCAGCCCTGACAACTCCACTCCCGGGATTCTAAAACGGTGATGAGCTCAGGTAAGAATATGGCCCCGCTTTGCGGGGCCAACTTGTTTCTGGCCCGCGTGTTTTATCGCCCAGCACGGCCAGCTTTCTCTGTCGTTAACACCCTGTATCCATTCATTCCCTCACGACGCTTCGCAATCGCGCAGGATGCGCAAATCGCATTCTCAAGGAAGAGTCCATGTCGCTCGCCATTGTTCACAGCCGCGCCCAGGTCGGGGTTGAGGCGCCTGCTGTTACTGTCGAAGCCCACTTGGCCAATGGCCTGCCCGCGCTGACGCTGGTGGGATTGCCGGAAGGTGC
>LNAP01000529.1_pt1 | contig 42472 bp, 38 predicted proteins | sample 602601 | NCBI WGS metagenome assembly LNAP01 (sample SAMN02440304, study PRJNA202911) | soil metagenome | biome: Subtropical and temperate rainforests or woodlands; isolation source: soil samples (1 kg each in a 20% v/v slurry with milli Q water) were... ...
GACGCGCTGCTCGACGGCGCCGTCGGCCAGGGCAAGAACGACTTCAAGATTCCGCTGGCCCGCAAGGCCATTGTCCGCGCATTGCAGCAGGCCGTCAGCGGCACGCCGCAATCGCAGACCGACAAGCGCGTCGCCTGAGGAGACATCCATGAACATCCGTGTAGAGACGGTCGGCATCGGCAGCGCCATCAACCGCGTCGACGGCCTGGCGAAAGTCACCGGTCGCGCCCGCTATGCCGCGGAGTACGCCACCCCCGGCATGCTCTATGGCTGGATCGTCTCCAGCGCCATCGCCAAGGGCAGGATCGTCGCCATCGACGAAACCGCCGCCCGCGCGGTGCCGGGCGTGGTGGAGATCGTCACCCACAGCAACCGGCCGCATGTGGCCTGGCTCGACCGTTCCTATCCGGAAGAAGCCGGCCCGCCCGGCGAACCCTTTCGCGCGCTCTATGATGACAGGATTTTGTTCAGCGCCCAGCCGGTGGCGCTGGTGCTGGCGGAAATGCTGGAATCCGCACGCGACGCCGCCGCTCTGGTCGAGGTGGCCTATGACGTCGAACCGCACAACACCGACTTCGACAAGGCCTTGGCGGAAAAATTCCTGCCGAAGAAGAAGCGCGGCACGTTCCATCCGCCGAAGAACCGTGGCGATGCCGAGGGCGCGTTCAAGGATGCGGCGCTGAAAGTCTCGGCGGACTATCGCCTCGCAACCGAACACCACAATCCCATGGAGATGCACGCCACCACAGTGGTCTGGGAAGGCGATGGCAGGATCACCGTGCACGACAAGACCCAGGGCCCGCAGAACGTCCAGGGCTACCTCGCCTCGGTGTTCGGCTTCGCGAAAAACAACGTGCGAGTCATGAATCCCTATGTCGGCGGCGGCTTCGGCTCCGGTCTGCGCCCGCAATACGCGGTCTATCTCGCCGTGATGGCGGCGAAACTGATGGAGCGCTCGGTGCGCGTGGTGATGACGCGGCAACAGATGTTCAGCCACGTGCATCGCCCCGAGGCGGTGCAAAGCGTGCAGCTCGGCGCCGCCGCCGACGGCAAGCTCTCCTCGATCATCAACAAGGCCACCACCTCGACCTCGCGCTTCGAGAACAACATGGAAGACGTGGTGATCTGGGGCATGATGAACTACGCCTGCGCCAACGCGTCGGGCGAATACACCGTGGCGCCGGTCGACACCTACACCTCCGGTGACATGCGCGCGCCCGGCGCCGCCACCGGCATGACGATCTTCGAGATGGCTATCGACGAGATGGCCCATGCGGCGAAGATCGATCCGCTGCAATTCCGGCTGCTGAATTACTCCGACATCGACCAGATGAACGAGACTCCCTTCACCAGCAAGGCGCTGAAGGAGGCATTTGCCGAAGGCGCGGCCAAATTCGGCTGGTCGAAGCGTTCGGCCGAACCGCGCTCCATGACGGACGGGAAGGAACTGGTCGGCTGGGGCGTCGCCACCGGCATGTGGGACGCCATGTTCTCCAAGACCTCGTGCAGCGCCAAGCTGTCGGCCAACGGCCATCTCGAAGTGGCGTCGGCCTCTTCCGATATTGGCACTGGCACCTACACGGTCATGACCCAGGTCGCGGCCGACACGCTCGGTCTGCCGGTCGACCAGATCACCGCACGGCTCGGCGATTCCAGCCTGCCGGCCTCGCCATTGCAAGGTGGCTCATGGGTCGCGGCGTCGCTGGGCGCGGCCGTGCAACTCGCCTGCAAGGCCGTGGCGGCAAAGGTGCTAAAGGCGGCTGCCAAGGTCGAGGGCAATCCGCTCGGCGACGCCTCTATGGATGATGTCGACATCAGGCAAGGTCGCCTGGTGCTGAAATCCGATCAATCGGTCAGCGTATCGTTCGCGGACGCCATGCGCGCCGCCGGCCTCGACACCATCGAGGTCGAGGAGACCGCAAGCGGCGGCATCAGCGGCATGATCAGCCAGATGCAGAAGTCGCGCAACACCCACAGTGCGATCTTCGCCGAGGTGAAGGTCGATGAGGAACTCGGCGTCGTCCGCGTCACCCGCATTGTCAATGCCGTCGCGGCGGGGCGCATCATCAATCCGAAGACCGCACGCAGCCAGATCCTCGGCGGCGTTGTCATGGGCATCGGCATGGCGCTCCACGAGGAGACGATGATGGACCATACGCTCGGCCGCTTCATGAACCACAGCTTTGCCGAGTACCACATCCCGGTGAACGCCGACGTCGACGACATCGAAGTCATCTTCGTCGACGAGCCGGATCCCGAGGTCACTCCCCTCGGCGTCAAGGGCCTCGGCGAGATCGGCATCGTCGGTACCGCCGCTGCGGTGGCCAATGCCATCTTCCACGCTACCGGGAAACGTATCCGCAGCCTGCCGATCACCATCGACAAGTTGCTCGACTAACAGGAGGATGAAAAATGTTCGAACCTGCGCACATCACCGAACATATGGACGTGATCTCGTCCGATCGCAAAGTCGTCGGCAAGGTCGATCACATGGACGGCGCCGACAAGATCAAGCTGACCAAAGGGAGCTCGCCGGACGGCCAGCACCATCATCTTATTCCTGTTGCCTGGGTTGATCATGTCGATCAGCACGTGCACCTCAACAAGACCGGTGCCGATGTCACGTCGCACTGGCAGCATGAGAAGATGGTGTAGGTCGCCCGTTCGAATAACATCGCGAAAAAGGCAGTGCTGCACCAGCCGGGACAGCGTTTTGTTTCATCCCCTTGCCGGGCTGATCCGCCACGTGCCCGCCATCAGCCCCGCAGTGAGGAGCGCCGCCACGAGAGCTGCCACCGGCAGGACCAGAGCCAGCGCCGCCGTGGCTGCCCAGCCGATCGACGAGAACGCCTCGGCGAACGTGGCGATACGCGACGAGGTCTGGCGGCGGCGGAACTGGCTGCGCCGGCCCTGTACGCGAAACCACAGCTGGATCGCCGTGGCCGAGCCCGCGGCAACGATCGCTGCTGACGCGGTGATGACAGCCAATTCCGGCCAGACCAGTGACAGAACGAGAATCAGCGGCGCGAACACCGCGACGATGATCAGCAGCACCACCTCGATCTTGGCGCGGGTGATTGATGACGCCCGCAGCGGCGCGGTGGCGACAAGGTCGGCGGCGTCTTCGCCAGAAATGGTCAGCCACGCCAGGCCACCGGCGAGCTGGCCGGCCGCCATCACCATCACGGGCGCCAGTACGATAAGAGCGCCGTTGTCGCTACCGAAGCTGCGCCACATCATCACCGCCGGCGGCAGCAGATAGAGCAGCTGCATGAGCGTCTGCGACACAAGCCAGGGATCGCGCCAGAGCAATAGCAATTCCTTGCGGCGCAACGCGCCCGGCCGAGACACCGGGCGGAACGGCCGCGCGCGATGGCTGTGCCGGACCGTCTTCGGGGAGACGCTCGCGACATAGTCGCCGAAGCGCGGCGAGAACAGCGCCATGGTAGCGCCGAGCAACATCAGGCTGCCCGCCAGCAGCGGCAGCAAGGCCGCGCCGTCGCCGAGCATGGCGCGGGCCGGCAGCCACAGCAGGCTGTCCGGCTCCGGCGCAAAGCGCGCAGCGGCGTCGGATGTCAGCACGGCGAAGCGCGACAGCGTGCCGTAGGACAGGATCGCGGCGATCTGCAGCGCGATGACGAAGCCGGCGCCGGTCACCGCCGAAACGATCTGTGCCACCAGCCGGGTCCGCGCCGGGCCGAACAGCCGGAACAGCGCCACCGTCAGCGCTATTGCCGCCGCCGAGGCGGAGAGCCCGATTGCCACGACGACGCCATAGGCCGCGAACCAGCGGATACCGCCGCCGATGACCAGCACGTCGACGAAGGGTGTGGCGAACAGCAGCGCCATCAGCGTCACGCTCAGCGCGAGTGCAGCAATGCGAACGGAAAAAATGGTGGCGAGCGGCACCGGCGACGACATGATCAGATCGAGATCCGCGCGGGCATAGAACACCCGCGTCACCGACTCCATCGCCTGCGACAGCATCAGGGCCCAGGCAAGAAATACGCTGGCGGTGACGACGATCAGCGTCGGCGTGTCGAGCGGCGCCTGAATGTCGGCGAAGCGCCCGACCACGACCCAGGCCGGCAGATGCAGGAAGGTGAGCAGTGCCGCCATGATGAGCGCGACGCTCGGCTTGCGCCAGCGCGTCCCGGCAGTAAGCATCCCGAGCAGTTCGCGCCAGGCGAGGCGGATCTCGTGGCCGGCAAACCACGATACGACTGCGAACGGACTCATGCCGCGACCGGCTCGCTCTCGACCAGTGCGACGAACATGTCCTCCAGGCTGGTATCGCCTTGGCCGTTCTGCTGGCGCAATTCGGCCAGCGTGCCTTCGGCGACCAGGCGCCCGGACGCGATCACGCCGATGCGGTCGGCCATCCGCTCGGCAACCTCGAGAATGTGCGTGGTCATGATCACCGTGCAGCCGGCCTGCACCCGCGCCTGCAGCAATCCTTTGACGTGACGCGCCGAGACCGCGTCAAGGCCGGTCAGCGGCTCGTCGAGGATGATCAGCCGGGGCTCGTGCACCAACGCGCCGGCCAGCGCGACTTTTTGGCGCATGCCTTTGGAGAAGCCCTCGCAACGCTGCTGCAGATGCGCTCCGAGGCCGAGAGACGCCAGCAGCTCGCGCGCCGCGGGTTCGGCGACAGCAGCATCGCAGCCCCACAGGCCGGCGACGAATTCCAGATATTCCAGCGGCGTGAGCTTGTCGTAGATCATCGGCTCGTCCGACACCCAGGCCATGACCTGCTTGGCCGCCACCGGGTCGGCCAGCGCATCAATGCCGAGCACCCGGACCGATCCGGCGTCGGGCCGCAACAGCCCGGCGACCATCCGCAAGGTGGTGGTCTTGCCGGCACCATTGGGGCCCAGCAGGGCATAGAACTCGCCGGCGCAGACGGTGAGATCAAGGGCATCGACCGCGGGCCGGTCGAACACCTTGGTCAGTCCGCGGACTTCGAGGACGGTTGGCAACGGCCGCTGGCTCATGGGACGGCATCCATGCTTGGTGCTGCAAGGCACCATGCCGGCAATTCATTGCTACGCCATGAACATCATTCCCCCAATTCTGCAGATTATATTACCGGCGGAGACGATCCCGCGACGCGCTTCGCGCCGAGGCCTGCCCTGGTGCCTAACCTTGCAGGGCGCGTTCAAAATGATACAGACGGACCGAGCCACATAATCCAATCTGATACCGCTGATCTGGCTGCCGGAATGCGTTGCAGCCGATCGCGTCGCGCCAGCCCGGATCGCGCGTGGCTGTATCGCGAATCCGTCAGTGTCGATGCTCAACGAGGATGTTGGGCATCGTCGTCATCGATCAACTGCACGGGCGAGCCAACTTGCCCTGAGGATCGCCTAGACTGTGCAGGCCCCGCTGGCCCCCCGGCGGGGCGTTTTTTTTGGCACCGCCACCCGGCGTTGCAGGAAAAAATGGAACTTACAACCCAGACTGGCTTTGTGCTATATCGGACATAGGACCTAGAGCGGTTCGAATTGGGCACAGAGGCGGTTACCGTGGGTAAGATTTTCAAGGAAGAGTTTGATCCCAAGGTCTTCCTCGCTCGCGTCGGAGCAGGCAAGGCGATCACGGAGTACAAGCGCAACCAGACCATATTCTGCCAGGGCGAACTCGCTGAATCCGTATTCTACATCCAAAAGGGACGGGTCAAACTTACCGTGCTTTCCGAACAAGGCAGGGAAGCCGTGGTCGGCATACTGGAGCAAGGGCAATTCTTTGGCGAAGGATGCCTGAACGGCCATCCGCTGCGCATCGCCACCACCACTGCGCTGGAGCCCTGCGTTATCACCTCCATCACCAAATCTGCCATGCTGGCCACCCTCCATGCGGAGCCGGCTTTTTCCGAACTGTTCATGACCTACCTGCTGAAACGCAACAGCCGCGTGGAGGAGGACCTGATCGACCAATTGTTCAACTCGAGCGAGAAGCGACTGGCCCGACTGCTGCTCATCCTTGCCAACTTCGGCAAGGAGGGCGCGCTCCAGCCGATCGCGATCGAGCTCAGTCAGGAGACGCTGGCGGAAATGATTGGCACTACTCGCTCGCGCGTCAGCTTCTTCATGAACAAGTTTCGCAAGCTTGGCTTCATCAGCTACAACGGCAAGATTGAAGTCCACAACTCGCTGCTCAACGCCGTCCTGAACGACAAGCCCCAAATCGAGCGCGACGTCTGAGCGCTTCACCGCCGTCCAAGCGGCAGCTGCTCGCCCTCCGCAATCCGCGCGCTGAGCACAATTATACAGCGAATCAAATCCTTTAGGTGCAACCTATGGTGGGACTAATCGGAACTCCGCCGGGCGGAACCGATGGAGCTGCGACAGATGGCCAATATCCTGATCGCCGATGACGACGAAGCCGTTCAGCAGATCGTCAAAATCCTGCTTCAGCGTAGTGGTCATGATGTTGTCGGCGCCAGCGATGGCCGCACCGCATTGCAGACCTTTCGCGAACGCGACTTCGATCTCCTCATTGTCGATATCTTCATGCCGGGGATGGATGGCCTCGAAACCATGAAGCAGGTGCATGAGTACCGGCCCGGCGTTCCGATCATCGTGATATCCGGCCACGCCTTCTCCGCCAGGTGCACACCTCCACCGGACTTTCTGACCATGGCAACCAAGCTTGGCGCCGCGTGCAGTCTGCAGAAGCCGTTCAAATCGGCTGTCCTGTTGGAGAATATCGCCCGCTGCCTCGGGCAGGCGCCATCCATTTCAAACTTCGCCCCGATCGCGCCAACTGCGGCGGCATCGCGCGCCTGACGCGATTGATAGCTGCGACAAGCCCGTGCCAACGACTAGCTCGCACTCGTTGGTACTTGTGTACTGCACTGCAGCACGACATCCTTAAGAGCTCCTTCACTGGAACACCCTAACAATCAAGGGGGGACGCCGCGGCAAATTGCTTGCCGTGGCCTGGGGAGCGACGATGCAGGCACTCAAATCAATTTCAGCGCGCATGATTTTGGCTATCACACTGGTTGCGGCCGGCTCTTGCGGGGTGCTGGCAGCGTTTAGCATTTGGCAACAGAAGTCCATCGTCGACGTCGCCTTGATCCGTGAATCGCAAAATGATTACGCCAATCTGACCGCTGCATTGAATGCCGACACCCGCGCCGCCCTGGCCGTGGCCGATGCGCTGGCATCGATGCAGCAACTCAAGGACGTGGTACGCGCCAAGGACCGGCCGGGCACGCTCGCGATGCTCAAGGAAGCGATGCAGAGAATCACGCCAAGCGGTCTGGAGCTGATCACCATCCAGATTCCGCCGGCCGTCGCCTTCGCACGGGCGCACAATCTGACCGCCTTCGGCGACGACCTCTCGGCGCGACGCAAGATGGTCGTGCAGGCGCTCACCGCGCGCAAATCTGTCGGCGGCATCGAGGCCGGCCGCGACGTCCTCAACATATTCGGTACCAGCCCGATGCTCGACGGCGACACCTTGATCGGCACCGTCGATGTCGGCGCACCGTTCGGCAAGACCTTCGTCGACAATATGAAAGGCCGCTTCAAGCTCGACGTCGCAATCCATCAGTTGGACGGTCAGGCCACCAAGACGCTCGCCACCACGCTGACCGGCGCGACGGCCGACGCCGACGCCGTCCGCCGCGCCATGGCCGGCGAGACCGTCGTTCAGTTTGGCGAGACCAATGGCCGCCCCACCGCGACCACGTTCGGCGTCATCAAGAACTTCTCCGACCAGCCCGTCGCAGTGTTCGAGATCGTGCGCGACACCAGCGCCTATACAGCTTTGACGCGTAGTTCGCTGAACTGGCTGGCGATCGCCTCCGTCTGCGTGCTGTCGCTGGCCGGCGTTGTCGCGACCTTGATGGGACGCGGCATGGCGCGACCGATCCGGGCGCTGGAAGCGGCGATGCGCGCCATCGCTGCGGGCAATCACACGATTGCGGTGCCGGGCGCCGGTCGCAAGGACGAGATCGGCACGATGGCCGGCGCGGTGGCCATCTTCAAGGATGGGCTGATCGAGACCGACAGGCTGCGCGCGGCGCAGGAGCAACAGCGCCAGCAGTCGCTGGACGACCGGCGCGAGACCATGCATATGCTGGCGGCGCGTTTCGAATCCGGCGTCGGCGGCGTGGTCGATGCCGTCGGCATCGCGGCCGGCGAGTTGCGCAGCACGGCGCAGTCGATGGCCACCACCGCCGGCGAGGCAACCCGGCAGACCGCGGCGGTCGCAGCGGCATCCGAGGAAGCCACCCAGAGCGCTCAGGCTGTCGCCGCCGCGATCGAGGAACTCAACGCCTCGATCAGCGAGATCGCCCAGCAGGTCAATGAATCCGCCACGGTCGCCGGCAACGCCGTTGACCAAGCCAACACTACCTATACGGAAGTACAGAGCCTCGCCACCGCGGCGCAAAAGATCGGCGACGTGGTCATGCTGATCAGCGAGATCGCCGCGCAGACCAATCTGCTGGCGCTCAATGCTACTATTGAGGCAGCGCGCGCCGGCGAGGCCGGCCGAGGCTTCGCAGTGGTGGCATCCGAGGTCAAGGCGCTAGCGACCCAGACCGCCAAGGCTACCGACGAGATCTCGGCCCAGGTCAACGCCATCCAGAACGCCACCAGATCGTCGGTGGCCTCGATCCAGGGCATCACCTCGACCATCGGCCGGGTCAGCGAGATCGCCAGCGCCATCGCTGCGGCCGTGGAGGAACAGGGTGCCGCCACCCTCGAGATTGCTCGCAACGTCGCCGAGGCCGCGCGGGGCACCGGAGAGGTCTCCGAAAATATTGCCGGGGTCAATGATGCCGCACGCGAAACCGGCCTCGCCGCCAGCCGCGTGGTCGACTCGGCTGCGGAGCTGTCGCACAACGGCGAGGACCTGAAGACCCAGGTCGACGCATTTCTGCGCGACGTCCGGGCAGCGTAAACGCGACCGCCGTCCCGAAAAATGCGACGATCGCAGCCTACAGCCCGAGATACGCCTTGCGCACGTCTGGATTGCCCATGATATCCGCAGCCTTGCCCTGCATCTGGACGCGGCCGGTCTGCAGAATGTAGGCGCGGTCGGCGATCTCCAGCACTTCGGACATGCGCTGCTCCACGATCAGCACGGTCATGCCGGTATCCCGGATCTTGACGACCGCCTGGAAAATCTCGTCCACCAGCTTCGGCATGATGCCCTGCGACGGCTCGTCGAGCATCAGAAGCCGCGGTCGGGTCATCAGCGCACGGCCGATCGCCAGCATCTGCTGCTCACCTCCCGACAGCGTTTCGGCGCGCTGCTCGAGCCGCTCCGACAGCCGCGGAAACAGTTCGAACACCAGCTTCAGCGGTTCGTCGCGGTCGGACTGGCCCCGATACATGTAGCTGCCGAGCCGCAAGTTGTCGCCGACCGACAGGCGTGGAAACAGCCGGCGGTTTTCCGGCACATAGGCTATGCCGCGCGCGGTGATGAGATGTTGCGGCACGCCGTCGATGCGGCTCCCGTCGAAGGTCACAGTGCCGCTGCGCGGGCGCTCGGCGCCGGCAATGGTCTTGATCAGCGTCGACTTGCCGGCACCATTGGCACCGCAGACTGCAACGATTTCGCCCTTGGCGACCTCGACGGTGACAGAGGAAATCGCGACCAGCCCCTGATAGGCGGTGGTGACTTCATGCACTGATAGCATGACGATCCCCAAGGTAAGCGCTGATGACTTCCGGATGCCGCACGACATCCGTCGGCTTGCCCTCGACGAGGACTTTTCCGAGATTGAGCACGATGGCGCGATCAACCAGCGGCATGACGATTTCCATGACGTGCTCCACCATGAGCACGGTAACGCCGGTCTCGCGAACCTTGCGGACCAGCGCGACGCCGGACTGCGCCTCCAACGGAGTCAGTCCGGTGAGACACTCGTCAAGCAACAGCAGTTTTGGTTCGGTAGCGAGCGCACGGGCCACTTCAAGCCGGCGCTTTTCCGACGGGATAAGCTGGCTGGCTAGCACGTGGGCGCGGGCGCCGAGGCCGCAGAATTCCAGTACCTCATGGGCCTTGCGGCGGGCATCGCGCATCACCGTGGTGCGCACCAGCGCGCCGACGATGACGTTGTCGATCACAGTCATGGTCTCGAAGCTCTTCACCACCTGGAAGGTGCGGGCGATACCGCGCTGGCAGCGCTCCGCTGCCGGCATCCGGGTGACGTCCTCGCCGTTGAACCAGATGGTGCCCTGCGTCGGCGGCAGCACGCCGGCAATCAGGTTGAACAGGGTCGACTTGCCGGCGCCGTTGGGGCCGATCAGGCCGACGATCTCGCCGGCACCGACGGAGATCGATACGTCACTGTTGGCGATCAGGCCGCCAAAACGCTGCCAGACGCCGCGGGTTTCAAGCAGGGGTGTCGTCATTGCGGCACTCCTTTCGAGCCGGGTTTGCGCGAGAACAGGCCGATCAGACCTTCCGGCCGGGCCAGCGAGATCAGCACGATGACGGAGCCGTACAGGATCAGATCGATGCCGCGGCCGGAGCCGCCGAGATAGTTGCGCGTCAATTCGGTGAGCGGGATCAGGATCACCGCGCCCAGCACCGGCCCCCACAGGGTGCCGATGCCGCCGAGCACGGCCGGCAGCGCCATCAGCAGCGAGAACTGGAAGGTCATCACGCTGTCAGGATCGATATAGGAAACGTACTGCGCGTAGAACGCACCGCCGATCGCGGTCATGAATGCGGAGATCGCGGCTGCACCCATCTTGGAATTGAACACGACAACGCCAAGGCTTTCGGCAGCATCCGGATTGTCCTTCACTGCGCGCCACCAGAAGCCCCACTTGGAATTTTCCAGTTTCCACGTCACCAGCCAGGCGACGCAGCAGAACACCAGGGCAAAGTAATAGTACGGCAGCTTGCTGCGGGTGAATTGAAATTTCGCCCAGCTATCACCGCGGACGGGCACGTCGATGCCCAGCGCCGCGCCGGCATAATCCCAGTTGTGGAACAGCAGCAATCCGATTTCCGCGATCACGATGGTGGCGATGACGAAGTAATGGCCGCGCAGGCGGAAGGTCGGATAGCCCAATCCGAGCGCGATCAGCGCCGAGATCATGCCGCCGGCCACCATGCCGAACCACGGCAGCACGCCGAACTTGGTGAACAGCAGCGTCGTGGTGTAGGCGCCGAGGCCGAAATACAGCGCGTGGCCGAGCGAGATCTGCCCGCAATAGCCGCTGAGGATATTCCAGCTCTGCGACAGCGCCGCCCACATCAGGGTCAGCACCATGATGTTCTGGATATTCACGTCCTTGACGAAAAACGGAACCACGGCGGCGAGCGCGGCCAGGAATACGGCGATGGCAAGGTCGCGGCGGCGGTTCTGGGCGAAGGTGCTATCCATCAGATCGATCCGAACAGGCCGCGGGGCCGGATGAACACCACCAGCAAATAGACGGCGTAGATGCCCACCGACTTCAGCGACGGCGGCAGGATCAGTGCGGTGGAGGCTTCCACCAGCCCGACGATGATGCCGCCGGCAAAGGCGCCGAACACAGAACCGAAGCCGCCGAGCGCGACGGTGACATAGGCGATCAGCGCGAACGACGCACCGACATCGGGATAGATGTAGAAGAACGAGGCCATCACCGCGCCGGCGAGGCCGACCAGCGCCGAGCCAAGGCCCCAGCCGAGCGCGAATACCTTGTTCTTGTCGATGCCGACCAGCGCCACGGCGCCGGCATCCTCGCGGGTGGCTTCGAGGGCGCGGCCGAAATCGGTCTTCTTGATGAAGAAGAACAGCGCCCCGAAGGCCAGCAACGAGATCAGCGCGCCGACCAGTTGCGGCACCGGCAGGAAGATCCCGCCGAACGACACGGTCTTGCCGCCGAGCCATGAGGTCGGGATGCTGCGATAGTCCGGCGTGAAGAAGAACTGCGCCAGGCCGCGCATCAGGATGGCGAGGCCGAAGGTGGTGAAAATCTGCACCATGCCGATATTGGCTTTGGCGCGCATCGCGAAGCGCACAATCAGCAAATAGATCACCGCACCGAACACGAACATGCCGGCCGCCACCAAAGGAGCGGCGAGCAGCGGGTCGATGGCGAAGAACGCGAACAGGAAGAACGCACCATACATCGCCAACATCAGGAATTCGCCGTGGGCGAAATTGGTCACATCCATCAACCCGAAGATCAGCGCAAGGCCGACCGCGATCAGGCCGTAGAGCAGCCCCATCAGCAATCCGCTGGCGAGGCTCTGGATGATTGTCGCGGCGGTCAAAGGCGTTGCTCCTGGATCAAGTCGTAGCGCGAAGGCGGCATTGGTCTCCCTCCCCCAAGCGCAGCGAAGCGGCGCGCAGTGGGGAGGGTCGGCCGAGCGAAGCGAAGGCCGGGGTGGGGCCGCGGGCGCTGTACCCTGCGGCTTACCCCACCCGACCGGCCTTCGGCCGGCCACCCTCCCCACCTGGCGAAACTGCGCTTCGCACGGGGGGAGGGAAAAACCCGCCGCTCGGTTTGTCGTGTTCGTCCTACAGAACGTCGCTTACTTCATCGGCCAGGTGGCTTCGGCGACCGCACCCTGCGGCGGGAAGATCGTGACGAACTTGCCACCGGTATATTGCAGCAGCACCGGGTCGGCGAAGTTGTTCTGGCCCATCTCGTCGAACTTGACCTTGGCCCACGGCATGATGGTGACATCTCCCGGCATGTCGGTAGCGACCAGCGCTTCGCGGATCTTCTCGCCATCGGTGGACTTGGCGCGGTTGATGGCATCGGCCATCACTATCAGGCCCATGAACTGCCGCGACGAGTAGTCGTTGAAGTCCTTGCCCGAACGCTCCTTGTACATGTCGTTGATCTTGCCGACCATCGGCCGCTTGGCGGCGAGATCGAGCGAGAACGAACCGCGCGAGATCACGCCCGGGATCTTGTCGCCGACCGCGTCGTACAGCGCCTTCTCGGAGAAGCCGGCGTCCTGGGCGACGATGTTCTTGGCCTTGTAGCCGAGTTCACCCATGGTCTTGATCAGCAGGATGCCGTCGGTGGTGTAGCTCGAGGGCATCAACACGTCGGCGTCCGCCGCCTTGAGCTGCTGCACTTCCGCGGTGAGCGACGGCGAGTTGGCGCGATACTTGATGTCGGCGACGATCTTGTAGCCGCGGTCGGCGGCGAGCTTGAGCTGCGCATTTGCGGAGTCGGTGCCGAAGATGGTGTCTTCATGGAACAGCGCCAGCGTCTCGATCTTCTGGCCCTTCTTCTTCAGCGCGTCGAAGAAGTCGAACATCGCGGTGGAGAACATCTCGTCATGCGGCGCCGCACGGAAATAGAATTTGAGACCACGGCGATGCAGGCTCGGCGACGAGTTGTCGGCGGAGATGTAGGGGATCTGGTAGCGCTCGCAGATCTGACTAACGGTGACCGCTACGGAGCTCTGGTAGCTGCCGACGATGGCGCAGACCTTCTCCTGGGTGATCAGGCGCTCGGCTTCGGCGCGACCCTTCTGGGGGTCGGCCTGATGGTCGGCGAACACGAGGCGCACCTTGGCGCCGCCCAGACCGCTGAATCCTTCTCCCTTGGCCATCGGCAGAGCGAAATCGTAATCCTTGTTGATGATGTCGGCCGCGGTTTCGAACGCCTTCTGAGCATCCACACCGATCTGCGCGCTGGCGCCGGACAGCGGATAGATCACGCCGATGACGACTTCCTTGACCTGCGCACGGACAGCAGTCGTGGCAAGCGGCAGCAGCGCAGCAGAGGCAGCGCCCCCGAGCAGGATGTTTCGGCGGGAAATTGTCATGTGATGATCCTTTGTGACCGGCGGCTATCGATGAAACTAATCAAGGTTACGGTAAAGCCTGAAAGATCGGCAAGCTGCTTCTTATAAAACAGCCAGATGCTTATTCTTGAGGTCAGTGACGAGCATGACACCCGGTGCGTGCGTGATGGCGAACGGCACGCGCGCCGCGGCGATGACCGCTTGAGGCGTGACGCCGCAGGCCCAGAATACCGGGATTTCGTCATCGCGGATTTGCACCGCATCGCCATAGTCGGGCTTGTTAATATCTGCGATGCCAATTGACTGCGGCAGGCCGAGATGCACCGGCGCGCCATGCACCGACGGAAAGCGCGATGTGATTTGCACCGCGCGGATCGCATCGGCGGGCCTCAGCGGCCGCATCGACACCACCATCGGACCGGCGAACGGGCCGGCCGACTTGCATGGGATATTGGTGCGATACATGGGCACCAGGACGCCCTGCTCGATGTGACGGATCGGCAGGTCGTCGGCCATCATGGCCTCTTCGAACGAGTACGAGCAGCCGATCACGAACGACACCAGATCGTCGCGCCAGTATTTTGCGACGTCGGCCGGGCGATCGATCGCCTCGCCGTCGCGCCACACCACGTATTGCGGAATATCGGTGCGGATATCGAGATCGAGGCCGAGGCCGGGAATGCGGGGATCGCCGACCTCGGACATGCCGATGATCGGGCATGGCTTCGGGTTGAGCTGGCAGAAGCGGTGGAAGGCGCTCGCCTGGGCTTCCGGCAGAACCACCAGATTGCCCTGCACGTAACCCGGCGCGACGCCGGCAGTGCTGCCATATTTTCCAGCCCGATATTCACGACGTGCAATGGCGCCTGGCAACAATTCCGCGCTTTCACCTTCGCGTCCCACTGCCGAAAAACTGGCCATCTTGACGTCCTGCCTAATTCTGCCTCGACACGGACTGAAACCTAGGACTACTATAATGTCTAATCGTTCTTTTTAATCGATGATGATAAATCCATCTTATCGGCAGCCGGGTTATTCAATCAATGGCGGACTTCAAGGCGCTGGAGACTTTCCTTTGGGTCGTCAATCTCGGCAGCTTCCGCGGCGCGGCGCAGAAGCTTAACACCACCCAGCCGGCAATCTCGCAGCGCATTGCCCAGTTGGAGCGCGAATTGGGGGTGCGGCTCCTGCAGCGCGACCGCAAGCTGGCGTCACCGACCCCGGCCGGCCGGCAGATGCTGGTCTATGCGGAGAAGCTGATCGGGCTACGCTCGGAGATGATGGCGGCGGTGGGAGACCGCTCGGCCATGCGCGGGGTGCTGCGGCTGGGCGTCGCCGAGACCATCGTGCACACTTGGCTGTCGAAGCTGGTCAAGAGCGTCAACGAAGCCTATCCTAACCTGTCGCTGGAGATCGAGGTCGACATCACGCCGAACCTGCGCGCCCGGCTGATGGCGCAGGAGATTGAGCTCGCCTTCCTGATCGACGCCCCCGCCGCCGCCACCGTGCGCAGCCGGGAGCTTTGCGACTATCCGGTCGGCTTTCTCGCCAGTCCGGCGCTCGGGCTCGGCAACGGCCAACTGACCGTGCAGGATCTTGCAAAATTCCCGATCATCACCTTCCCGCGCAAGACCCAGCCCTACGAGATCGTGCGCTCCTTGTTCAACTTGCCGGAACTGCCGCCGATCAGGCTGCACGCCAGCGCCTCGCTGGCCACAGTGATCCACATGGCGATCGAGGGCCTCGGCATCGCGGTGATTCCCACCGCCATCGTGCAGAACGAACTGGCTGACGGGCGATTGCAGCTGCTCTCCACCGATCTGCAGGTGTCACCGCTGACCTTCTGCGCCAGCTGGCTGGCCTCGCCGGACACGGTTGCTGTGGAGCTGGTTGCCCATCTCGCCGGCCAGATCGCGCACGAAAGCAGTTTGGTTGACGTGCCAACCCAGCCGCGTCATTAAAAAGCAGTCCCATTCCCGCCGCCGGAATATTGGAAAACTGCATGAGCCAGCTCGCATCCAATCTGCAAATCGATTCCGCACGCCTGTGGGGCACGATTCTCGAGACCGCCAAATTCGGCGGCACGCCGAAAGGCGGCATCCGGCGGCTGACGCTGACTGCCGAAGACAAGCAGGTGCGCGACTGGTTCCGGGCCGCCTGCGAAGCAGCCGGCTGCGAGGTGCATATCGATGCGCTGGGTTCGATGTTCGCACTGCGCCGCGGCCGCGACATGTCGAAGCCGCCGATCGGCCTCGGCTCGCATCTCGATACCCAGCCCACCGGCGGCAAGTTTGACGGCATCCTAGGCACGCTGGCCGCGCTCGAAGTGGTGCGCACGCTGAACGACGCCGGCATCGAGACGGAACTGCCGATCTGCATCGCCAACTGGACCAACGAGGAAGGCTCGCGCTTTGTCCCGGCGATGATGGCCTCGGCCGCCTATGTCGGCGACTTCACCACCGACGACATCCTGTCACGCCAGGACATCGAGGGCATCACCGTCGGCGAAGCGCTCGATAGCATCGGCTATCGCGGCGACGTCCCGGTGGGCACCCAGAAGTTCACCAGCTTCGTCGAACTGCATATCGAGCAGGGCCCGATCCTGGAGGCCGAGGGCAAGACCATCGGCGTGGTGGATTCCGGCCAGGGCGTGCTGTGGTACGACGGCCAGATCACCGGCTTCGAAAGCCATGCCGGCTCGACGCCGATGACCCTGCGCCGCGACGCGCTGGCGACCCTGTCGGAGATCGTGCTGGCGGTGGAACGCATCGCCAGAGGCTTCGGCCCCAGGGCAGTCGGCACTATCGGCGAGGCCGTCATCGCCAGCCCGTCGCGCAATGTCATTCCCGGCGAGATCGCCTTCACCGTGGATATGCGCAGCGCCGACGCCGACATCATGGAGCATCTGCACAAGGCGCTGATGGACGCCGCCGCCGAAATCGCCGCTCACCGCAAGGTCGCGGTCAAGATCGAAAAAGTCTGGCACAAGCCGCCGACGCATTTCGACAAGACCCTGGTGGACGCGGTCGAGACCGCCGCGCAGGCGCTGGGCTACAGCCACCGCCGCATCACCTCCGGCGCCGGCCACGATGCCTGCAACCTCAACACCATCATGCCGACCGCGATGGTGTTCGTGCCCTGCAAGGACGGCATCAGCCACAACGAGCTGGAAGACGCCACCCAGGCCGACTGCACCGCCGGCGCCAATGTGCTGATGCACACCGTGCTGGCGCTCGCCGGCGTCGCATCCAAGTAACGAAAGAGAACGAGATGCGCGCCGCATTTGTTGATGCCAGCGAATCGCTGGCGGTCCTGGTCGAACAGCAGCTCAAGGCCGGCGATCCCGAAGTCATCATCCACCGCGACCCCGATGTGACGCCGGAGCAACTGCCCGGCGTGCTTGGCGATGCCGCCATTGCCATGATCGATCACACTTATCTGCCGACCGAGATCGCGCGACAGTGCAAGGGGCTGAAGCACGTCGTGTTCCTCGGCACCGGCGCGCGCAGCTACATGAACCCGGAGGAACTCGCCGAGCTCGGCATCGAGGTTCACCTGATCCGCGGCTATGGCGACACGGCCGTCGCCGAATGCGCCATCGCACTGATGTGGGCCGCGGCGCGCGACATCGCCCTGATGGACCGTGCGATGCGCGCCGGCAACTGGCTGCGCATCGACGGCATGCAGTTGACCGGCAAGACGCTGGGCCTGGCCGGCTTCGGCGGTATCGCCGCCGAAGTGGCCCGCATCGCCGCTGGCAGCGGCATGAAGGTGATCGCCTGGAACCGGACGCCGAAGACCTGTCCCGGCGTCAGCTTCGTCGGCCTCGACGAATTGCTGGCTGTGAGCGACGTCGTCTCGCTGCACCTGCTCCTCAACGACGAGACCCGCGGCTTTCTCTCGCGCGCCCGCATCGCGCAGATCAAGCCCGGCGCCATTCTTATCAACACCGCGCGCGGCGCGGTGGTCGATGAAGCCGCGATGATCGATGCGCTGACATCAGGCCACCTGCGCCACGCCGGCCTCGACGTGTTCGACATCGAGCCGCTGCCGGCGGATCACCCGCTGACGAAAGTCCCCAACGTGACACTGTCGGCGCATTCCGCGTTCCGCACCCCGGAAGCGAGCGAAAATCTCGTTCACGCCGCGCTCGAACATTGCCGAAGGATTGCTGCGGCTTAAAGCGCGAGCGCCCTCTTGCCTTCTCCCCTTGTGGGAGAAGGTGCCTCCGCGAAGCGGAGGCGGATGAGGGGTAGCCGCGAAGCTCCAAGCTTGTGACTACCCCTCACCCGGCCGCGCTTCGCGCGTCCACCCTCTCCCACAAGGGGAGAGGGAAGAAGCAAGTAAGAAGTGCGGCCCTACTCCACCATCTCCGCCACCGCCTTGCCGCAGGCCGTCGTGTCGGCCTGGCCGCCGAGGTCGCGGGTGCGCAAGGTGCGTTCGCCCAGCGTCCGCTCGATCGCCTTGACGATAGAGTCCGCGGCCTGCTTCTCACCGAGGTGCTCCAGCATCATGGCGCCCGACCAGATCATGCCGATCGGATTGGCGATGCCCTGGCCGGCGATATCCGGCGCCGATCCATGCACCGGTTCGAACACCGAGGGAAAATCGCCGGCCGGATTGATGTTGCCGGACGGCGCGATGCCGATGGTGCCGGTGCAGGCCGGGCCGAGATCGGAGAGAATGTCGCCGAACAGGTTGGAGCCGACGACGACATCGAACCAGTCCGGATGCAGCACGAAATTCGCGGTGAGGATGTCGATGTGGTACTTGTCCCACTTCACGTCCGGATAGGCCTTCGCCATCTCTTCGACGCGCTCGTCCCAGTACGGCATGGTGATCGAGATGCCGTTCGACTTGGTCGCCGAGGTCAGGTGCTTCTTCGGGCGTGACTGGGCGAGATCGAAGGCGAATTTCAGGATGCGGTCGACGCCGATCCGGGTCATCACCGTCTGCTGGGTGACGAATTCGCGGTCGGTGCCCGGAAACATGCGGCCGCCGACCGACGAATATTCGCCTTCGGTGTTCTCGCGCACCACCCAGAAGTCGATGTCCCCTGGCTTGCGGCCGACCAGCGGACTGGGCACGCCGGGCATCAGCCTGACCGGACGCAGGTTGACGTACTGGTCGAACTCCCGACGGAACTTGATCAGCGATCCCCACAGCGAAATGTGATCCGGAATCTTGGCGGGCAAGCCGACGGCGCCGAAATAGATCGCGTCGTGCTTGCCGATCTTTTCCTTCCAGTCGTCCGGCATCATCTGGCCGTGCTTCTCGTAATAGTCGTAGGACGAGAAATCGAAATGGTCGAAATGCAGCTTGACCCGGTGCTGCTTCGCCGCCGCTTCCAGCGCGCGCAGGCCTTCCGGCATGACTTCCTTGCCGATGCCGTCACCCGGAATAACCGCGATCCGATATTCTTTAGACTTACTGCTCACAGAACGTCCCTTCAGCTCGGTAACGGGAACGACAAGGCGATGCGCGCCCGCCACGCAAAAAATGTCCGGACAGCATTGAACCAAACCGGCGCGGCGATCAACGCTGCACTGCACAGTACGATCATGCGTCGACATGACGCGGTTTAACTTGCCGAGTTCGCAATGCGCGCTACTATTCCACCCGAGGCTGATCAACAAGCCCGGCCGCAGAGCCGATCCAGGGTCAAGGAAACCACATCATGACACCCAGAATCCCGTATTCTCACTCATGGTCATTGCGCGCGTTCATCGCCGCCACCGCGCTCGCATGGAGCGCCACCACCGCGCTGGCCGCCGACCCCATCAAGATCGGCGTCATCGCCGAGGCCCAGGCCATCGCCGGCGCCTCGATCCCGCAGGCGGCGCAGATGGCGGCCGAGGAAATCAACGCCAAGGGCGGCGTCGACGGCCGCATGATCGAGATCGTCACCTATGACAACCACTCGTCGTCGGCCGACTCGGTGCGCGCATTCCAGCGCGCCGTCAACGAAGACAAGGTCCATGCGGTGATCTCCAGCTACATCAGCGAAGTGGTGCTGGCGCTGATGCCCTGGGCGTCGCGACTGAAGACCCCGTTCATTACCCCGGGTGCGGCCTCCAACGAGATCACCAAGGCGATCAACAAGGATTACGAGAAGAACAAATACACCTTCCACGGCTACCTGACCTCCGGCGCGCTGGCGATGTCGGTGTGCGACGCCGCCAAGGACCTGCTGGTCGACGGCAAGAAGATGAAGACCGCGGTGATCATGAGCGAGGACGCCGCCTGGACCAAGCCGCTCGACGTCGGCTACGAGGAATGCCTGCCCAAGGTCGGGCTCAAGGTGCTCGACCACATCCGCTTCTCGCCCGACACCACCGACTTCACCCCGATCTTCAACAAGATCGAGGGCGCCAAGCCGGACGTGATCATCACCGGCATCTCCCATGTGGGCGTGCAGCCGACGGTGCAGTGGAAGAACCAGCAGGTGCCGATCCCGATGCTCGGCATTTCCTCCCAGGCCACCAACGAAACCTTCGGCAAGGATACCAACAACGCCTCCGACGGCGTGCTGTATCAGGGCGTCTCCGGCCCCGGCGTCGCGGTGACCCCGAAGTCGGTGCCGTTTGCCGACGGCTTCAAGAAGAAGTTCGGCAACTTCCCGTCCTATGCCGGCTACACCTCTTATGACGAGGTCTACTTCATCGCCGACGCCATCAAGCGCGCCGGCTCCACGGACGCCGACAAGCTCGTCACCGCTCTCGAAGCCACCGACTGGGAAGGCACCATCGGGCGCATCCAGTTCTACGGCAAGGACGAGCCGTTCACCCACGGCCTCAAATACGGTAAGGGGCTGATCACCGGTCTGATGCTGCAGTGGCAGGATGGCAAGCAGACCAGCGTGTGGCCGCCGGAAGTGGCGAAGGCCAAGATCAAGTTCCCGGCCTTCATCAAGGTGACGGCGAACTGAGGCGCTGTCGTCCCCTCTCCCCCAGCGCAGCAAAGCTGCGCGCCGCGGGAGAGGGTGCCTGAGCGCAGCGAAGGCGGGAGAGGGCTCTTTCTGCGACAGCCCCTCTTCCGTCTCCAACGCGCGTCGCGCGTTCGAGCCCCCTCCCACCAGTCGCAGCTTCGCTGCGCCCGGGGGCGAGGGGAAAGAAGACCGCGCATGACGCGCCATATCTCATCTCACCGGATCAGAAATCTAAATGCTCTTCCTGCAAATCCTGATCGACGGTTTCGCCATCAGCGCGCTGTACGCGCTGGGGGCCACCGGCTTCACCCTGATCTTCGGCGTCTCCGGCGTGCTCAACCTGTCCCACGGCGCCATCATGGTGCTGGCGGCGGTGGCCGCCTGGGCTGCCTCCAGCGTGCTGCAAGTCAACAACTACGCCGGCGCGCTGATCGGCATCGCCACCGCGCTGGTGGCCGCGCTGATCACCTATTTCGCGGTGGTGCAGCCGATCCAGCGCTCGCGCCGGATCCCCAACGAGGAAAAGGAAATTTTTGTCCTGACCGGCACGTTGCTGTGGGGCATCATGATCCAGGAAGTGATCGCCTACTTCTTCACCAACAACGCCAAGACCGTGCTGCCGATCATCGAGGGCGTGGTGACCGTATTTGGCGTCCGCACGCCGAAGAATGAATGGTTCACCGCGCTGGTGTGCTGCCTGGTGATCGGCCTGCTGTGGCTGCTGGTGAACCGCACCAAGATGGGCAAGGCGGTGCTGGCGGCCTCGATGAATCCGCGCGGCGTCACTTTGCTCGGGCTGGAACTGACCAGCATCTATATCGTGGTGTGGGCGATCTACGGCGTGCTGGCGGGGATCGCCGGCGTGCTGCTCGGCATGTTCCTCGGCGTGTCGTCCTACAGCGTCGGCCCGCTCACCGCGAGCGCCTTCTCCATCGTCGTGCTGGGCGGGCTCGGCAGCGTGTCGGGCTCGCTGATCGCCGCCTTCGTGGTCGGCTATCTCGAAACCTTGACCGCCTATCTGGTCTCGCCCGCCTACCGCACCATCCCGGCGCTGCTGCTGCTGGTCATTGTGATGTACATCCGGCCGCAGGGCCTGCTCGGGAGGCGATGAGCATGTCCTTCTTCAAATCGCGGCTGTTCTGGATCGCGCTCGCCGTGGTGGTGATCGCCTCCACGCTGCCTTGGTACGTCTCCGGTTATATTCTGGGCCTGCTCACCGTGGCCTATTATTTCGGCGTATTCGCCATGGCCTGGGACCTGCTGTTCGGCTTTGCCGGCGAGGTCAATTTCGGCCCGACCTTCCTGATCGGCGTCGGCGCCTACACCGCGGGCATTCTCAACAACCAGTATGGCTGGTCGGTGTACCTGTGCATCTTCCTCGGCGCCATGGCCTCGGTGATCGCCGGCGTCGTGCTGGCGCTGCCGGCGCTGCGGGTGCGCGGGCCGTATTTCGGGCTGACCACCCTCGTTGCGGTGCTGATGCTGCAGAACTTCATCGTGGTGTTCGCCGATCTCACCGGCGGCGAGATCGGCCTCACCATTCCCGACGTGATCTCTATCGATGCCGGCACCAATTACTGGATCGCCTTGGGCTTCATGACCATCAGCGCCATTGTGCTCTACGGCCTGTCGCAGTCGCCGATCGGGCTGGTGCTGCAGGCCTCCGGCCAGGACCCGGTGCAGGCCGGCGCGCTCGGCTTCAACATCGTCAAGCACAAGCTGTTCGCCTTTGTGGTCAGCGCGTTCTTCTCCGGCCTGTCCGGCGCCATGCTGGTGTTCTACTTCGGCACCGCGTCGGTCGGCACCGTGGTCGATGTCGCGGTCGGCGTGCAGGTGATCGTCGCCGCGGTGCTGGGTGGCCGCCGCACCGTGCTGGGCGCCGCGCTGGGCGCCATCTTCCTGATCGTCGCTGGCGAGTTCCTGCGCCCGACCGGCGAACTCGCAACCTTCATCGTCTCGGCCATCGCGTTGCTGGCGATCCTGTTCTTCCCTGGCGGCTTCCTCGGGAAAGCCCTGTCGCGCGAGGCCAAAGCCTGATGGATGCCATCACCAACAACCCGCCGGTGCTCGAAGTGCGCGGCCTGACCAAACGCTTCGGCGGCCTCACCGCGGTGAAGAAACTGTCGTTCGACCTCAACGCTGGCGAGATCTTCGGGCTGATCGGCCCCAACGGCTCCGGAAAATCGACCGCCATGAAGTCGATCATGGGCATCGAACGCCCGACCGCAGGCGAGGTCCTGTTCCAGGGCGAGAACGTCGCCGGCCTGCCCGCGCACAAGATCGCGCGCAAGGGTTTCGGCATGGTGTTCCAGCATTCGCGGCCGCTGAACCGGCAAACCGTGCTGGAAAACATCATGGTGGCGCTGCTGCCGGACAGCCTGTTCATGCTGTTCGCGGACAAGGCGCTCACCGAGCGGGCGAAATGGATCGCCGACCGGGTCGGCCTCGGCAACGTGATGCATCGCCGGCCGCCGACGCTGCCGTTCGCCGACCTGCGCCGGCTGGAACTGGCCAAGGCGATCGCCAGAGATCCGAAGGTGGTGCTGGTCGACGAACCCTTCGCCGGGCTGACGCTGGCGGAAGTCGGCACCTTTTCCGAACTGATCCGCAGCTTTCGCGACGAGGGCCGCGCGGTGCTGCTGGTCGATCACAACGTGAAGAGCGTGGCGGCCCTGGTCGACCGGGTGCTGGCGATGTATCTCGGCGAGGAAATCTGCACCGGTGCGGCCAGCGAGGTGATGCGCAACGAGACGGTACGGCGGGTCTACCTCGGTGGCGCCATCGAGACCTCGGCACGCCCGGAGACCAGTTTCAAGGACAAGGTGCCGCTGCTGCAGGTCGAGAATGTCAGCGTCTACTACGGCAAGGCGCAGGCGCTGGAGAATGTCTCGATCCACGTCCACAAGGGTGAGTTCGTCTCGGTCGTCGGGCTCAACGGCGCCGGCAAGACCACGCTGTTCAACACCATCTCGGGCTTCCTGCCCTACACCGGCGAGATCGTCCGCGACGGCAACAAGCTGCGCGGCACCAGTCCGGCGAAGATCGCGCGCTCCGGCGTGGTGCAATGCCCGGAATCCCGCGAGCTGTTCGGCGAGATGAGCGTGCGGGAAAACCTCGATCTCGGCGGCCAGCACCTCACCGACGAGGTCAGGGCCACGCAACTGGAATGGCTGTTCGACCTGTTCCCGATCCTGCGGGAACGGCAGGGGCAGATGGCGCAGACCTTGTCCGGCGGCGAGCAGCAGATGCTGGCGATCGGCCGCGCTTTGATGATGCAGCCGAAGATTCTGATCCTCGACGAGCCCACGCTCGGTCTGGCACCGGTGATTCTCGAACTGCTGTCGAAGGCGCTGGAGAAGCTGCGGCAGACCACCGACATCACCGTGCTGCTCGGCGAGCAGAACGTCACCTTCGCATTGCCCCATGCCGACCGCGTCTATGTGCTGGAACATGCCCGCATCGTCTGGGAAGGCGACCCCGGTCGGTTTGCCGCCGAGGCCGGCGAGGGCTATTTGTAGCTGCAGCCTCGCCGTGCCACGGCGAGGCCTGCGCGCCTCCCCTGCCTGGATTCGACGCGGCACCTCCGCCAATAACCGAAAGCACGTTCCATGGATCTCCACCTGCGCGGCAAGCGCGTCCTGATCACCGGCGCTTCAAAGGGCATTGGCGCAACTGCGGCCAAAGCCTTTGCCGAGGAAGGTTGCCACCTCGCCCTCGCCGCCCGCAGCGGCGTTGCGCTGGAGGAACTGGCGGCCCAACTACGGACGACCCGCGGCGTCGAAGTCGCCGTGCATGCGGTGGACCTGCGCAAACCTGACGAACTGGCGGCGCTGGAAGCCAGCGCGGGTCAAATCGACATTCTCGTCAACAATGCCGGCGACATTCCTGGCGGTTCGCTCGACAGGATCGACGAGCCGGCCTGGCGCCATGCCTGGGACCTCAAGGTGTTCGGCTTCATCAACCTGACACGACTGGTCTACGCCCGGATGAAGGCGCAGGGGCACGGCGTCATCATCAACGACATCGGCGCCGCCGGGGAGAAGTTCGACGCCAACTACATCTGCGGCAGCGCTGGCAATGCCGCGCTGATGGCATTCACGCGGGCGCTGGGCGGCAAGAGCCTGAAGGACAACATCCGCGTCGTCGGCATCAATCCCGGCCCGGTGGAAACCGAGCGCCACATCACGCTGATGAAGACCAGGGCGAAGGCGCAGTTCGGCGACGAAAGCCGCTTTCGCGAACTGCAAGCCGGCCTGCCGCTCGGACGTCCCGCCCATGCGCGCGAGATCGCCGATCTGATGACGTTCCTGGCGTCCGATCGCGCCGGCTACACGACCGGCGTGATCTATACGGTGGATGGCGGGTTGAGCGCGGGCTGGGGATAGCTCCTCCTCCACTCCGCCGTCATCCTGAGGCACCGTCGCCCTTGCGACGGCCCTTCGGGCGAGCTCCTCCAGCCGAAACGCAATTGCGTTTCGGCGGGGATGACGGCTGCGGAGAAGGCGACGACCCTAAATCCGGTCCACCATCTGCTTGATCAGCGTGGTAATGCGCCCGGTCGGCGATTCCAACTCCGCCATGATGGTGAAATGATTGGCGCCCGGGATCTCTTCGTAGGTCACCGGGAGGCCCTGGCTGGCGCGGAACGCCGCCATGTCCGCAGTCTGTTGGCGCAGCAGCGGCAATTCGTTGCTGCCCACCACCAGCGACAGCGGCGACATGGGACCGCTATCCTGCAACAACGGCGAGTTGCGCTTCGCCATCGCCTCGTCGAGCTTCAGCTTCTCGTTAAGATAGGAGTGACGGATCGGCTCGAGATCGTAGATGCCCGAGATCGCCACGCCGCCCTTCACTTGCGGATGGGTCAGCGTCGTCGCGGTGAGATGGCCGCCAGCCGACCAGCCGGACACCACGATGCGCGCGGGATCGGCACCCAGCGTCGGCGACCTCTTCACCAGCATGTCGACGCCGGCATGCAGCTCGCCAACGATTTCCTCGAGCGTCGCGTCCGGCGCCAGCGTATAGCCGATGACGGCGACGTTGATGCCGTGCGCCATGGGGCCGGCGGCGAAGCAGGTGAAGAAATCCTTGGAGCGCATCTGCCAGTAGCCCCCATGGATCAGCACCAGCGTCGGCCCACCATCGGCCGCCTTCAGAAAGTCGAACTTGTTACGCTCGCGCGGGCCATAGCTGAGGTCGAGGTGATCGGGATATTTCGCCTTCATCGCCTCGGAGCGCTGCACCCAGCCGGCGGTGATGTCGCCGCTGTTCGCCACGGCGGTGCCGTTGTTGAGGCCGGCGTCGCGCGCCTGCTGGCTCATCGCGCGCCAGTCCGTTTCGCCGAATGGCTTACCCATGGTTGTACCTCTGCTCGTCATGCGCAAGCGCGCCTGCAATTTCACTTTGCCGGAAAATGGTCTACACGGCTTTCGTCGGAATCGACAACATTGCGGAATGAACTGGAGAGTTGCGTGGCATCCGAGCAAGAGCTGATCAAGGCGACCGCCTGCGCTATCGTCGACAAACTCAATGCCGGCGAGGTCACCCCGCTCGACCTGCTCGACGCGCTGGAATCGCGCATTGCCGCGGTGGACGGCCAGGTCAACGCGCTGCCTACCCTGTGCTTCGATCGTGCCCGCAGTGCCGCGAAGGAATTGATGAAGAAGCCGCTCGGAAGCCGCGGCATCCTCGCCGGCATGCCCGTGCCGATCAAGGACCTGACCTCGGTAGCCGGCGTGCGCACCACCCAGGGCTCGCGGATTTTCCAGGACGTCGTCCCGGCCAAATCCAATATTCTCGTCGAACGCCTGGAAGAGAACGGCGCGCTGATCTACGCAAAATCCAACACGCCGGAATTCGGCGCCGGCGCCAACACGTTCAACGACGTGTTCGGCGCGACGCTCAATCCGTGGGACCTGTCGCGCTCCGCGGCCGGCTCCTCGGGCGGCGCCGCGGCGGCTTTGGCCAGCGGCACTGCATGGCTGGCCCACGGTTCGGACATGGGTGGTTCGCTGCGCAACCCCGCCAGCTTCTGCGGTATCGTCGGTCTGCGGCCGAGTATCGGCCGCGTCGCGGCAACGCCATCAGTGGCGATCGCGCGAACGCTCAGCGTGCAGGGCCCGATGGCCCGCACCGTAGAGGATCTCGCGCTGATGCTCGACGCCATGAGCGGCGAACATCCGGCCGATCCGCTGTCTCTGCCGCTGCTGCCGGAATCGTTCCGCGCCGCCCTCCGTTCCGGCACGAAGCCGAAGCGCGTCGCCTATTCGCCGGACCTCGGCGTCACCCCGGTCGATCCCGAAGTCGTCGCCATCACCCGCGCCGCCGCCAGGCGGTTTGAAGAAGCCGGCATTATCGTCGAGGAGGCCTGCCCCGACCTCAAGGAGGCGCATGAGTGCTTCCACGTGCTGCGCGCCTACGACTTCGCGCTGTCCAAGGCGGCGCTGCTCCGCGACAAGCGCGACCTGCTGAAGCCGGAAGTGATCTGGAACATCGAGGAAGGCCTCAAGCTCAAGGTGACGGACATCGAACGCGCCGAGGGGCAGCGCGTCGCCATGGCCGCACGCGCCTATGAATTCTTCCAGACCTACGACCTGCTGCTGTGCCCCGCCACCATCGTGCCGCCGTTCCCGATCGAGCAGCGCTACCTCGCCGAATGCAACGGCACCGCCTTCGACAATTACGTGCAGTGGCTGGGCATCGTTTATGCGATCACGCTGATCTGCTGCCCCGCGCTGTCGCTGCCCTGCGGCTTCACTGCCGGCGGCCTGCCGGTCGGCCTGCAGATGGTCGGCCCGCCGCGCGGCGAAGCGCCGTTGCTGGCCGGTGCGCGTTTGCTCGAGGACATTCTGGGCATCAGCGGCAGCACGCCGATCGATCCGCGCGGGGTGAAGTCGGCGACGACGCCGTAGACCCGACAAGTTTTGCAAAGCAGCAAAAGCGAACCCGCTGGCGCACGGCTTGGCTGCGCCTATAATCCCCCGGCAGAACATGAGCGCAGCAAAGCGCCGCCGAACCCTTGGGGGGATCACGTTGCCAGGCACACTCAAAATCCGCGTCGATCCGGACAAATGCCAGGGCCACAGCCGCTGCAAGTCGCTGGCGCCGGAATTGTTCGAGCTGGACGCCTATGGCTACGCCCGTGAGGTGGGCGACGGCAGCGTACCCGCGGGCCTCGAGGACAAGGCCTGGCTGGCGAAGTCCAATTGCCCGGAACTGGCCATCGATATCAGCGAGGGCTGAACCAGAACCTGTTGCATCCAACTCAAATGCCAGAGCCCGATCAACGGGCCGGACCAGATCATCCCGAGGAACCGTCCCGATGAACAAACCTGTCCCCGTTACCGACTGGCTCACCGATTTCGATCACACCGACCCGCGCTGGACCGAAGATCCCTATCCGATCCTCGACGAGTTGCGGTCGAAGTGCCCGGTCGCCCACACCGAGCGCTTTCTCGGCGTCTATCTGCCGACCACCTATGAGGCGGTGAAGCAGGTATCCTACGACACCGACAGCTTCTCGTCGCGCCGCGTCGTAGTGCGCAGCGTGCGGCCGGAGCCGCCGATGCCGGCGCCGCCGATCACCGCCGACCCGCCGGTGCACAAGCCGTTCAAGCAGTTGCTGCTGCCGCCCTTCACTCCCGACGCGGTGCGCAAGCTCGAGCCGGACGTGCGCACCATCTGCAACACGCTGATCGACAGCTTCATTGCCGAGGGTCGCTGCGACGCCGCCGCGCAATATGCCAAGTATATTCCGGTGCGCACCATCGCCCACATGCTGGGTATACCCCGCGAAGACGGCGACCTGTTCATCACCTGGATCCACCAGATCCTCGAACTCGGCATCTCCGACGACGCGGAACTGATGAAGGGCGTCAAAGCGATGAGCGGCTACTTCGCGGCACAGATCGAGCAGCGCAAGACGCGGCCGACCGACGACCTGATCAGCACGCTGATGAATGCCCGCGATCCCGATGGCCAGCCTTTGTCCGACGCCTATGTGCTCGGCGCGCTGCGGCTGCTGCTGATCGCCGGCATCGACACCACCTGGAGCGCCATCGGCTCGTCCCTGTGGCATCTGGCGAAGACGCCGGCCGACCGCACGCGGCTGGTCGCCGATCCCGCGCTGATCCCCGTCGCCGTCGAGGAATTCCTGCGCGCCTATTCGCCGGTCACCATGGCGCGCGAGGTGATGCAGGAAACCACCGTCGGCGGCTGCCCCGTCAAACCCGGCAACATGGTACTGCTGTCGTTCCCGGCGGCCAACCGCGACCCCGCGGTGTTCCCGGACGCCGACAAGGTGATCATCGACCGCAAGGAGAACCGGCACGTCGCCTTCGGCCTCGGCATCCACCGCTGCGTCGGCTCCAATCTGGCCCGCATGAACATGGCGATCGCCATCGAGGAGTGGCTGAAGCGCATACCCGACTTTAGTCTCGATCCCGCAGGGACCGTCACCTGGTCGGAAGGTACCGTACGCGGCCCGAGACAGCTGCCATTGCAGTTTCCCGGCGCCCGCTGAAGTCCATGCCGCAACGCAGCATGGACGGATGCGTCTGCTGACGGCTGCAATGCAATCCGTGCCATTGGCTTTTCCGTCCCGCCGTGGCAACGGAGCATTTCATTTCACGGAATTCCGAGGGCTTCACACGTGGCGGAACAAATTGCGGCACCCAACGCCGACGGCAAACTCCATCTGATCGACGTCGAAAAGCGGGTGAAGGCCATCTTCATCGGCTCCATGGGCAATCTCGTCGAATGGTATGATTTCTACGCCTATACCGCCTTCGCGCTGTATTTCGCCCCCGCCTTCTTCCCCAACAGCGACCCGGTGGTGCAGCAGCTCAACGCCGCCGTGCTGTTCGCCGCGACCTTCCTCATGCGCCCGCTCGGCGGCTGGCTGTTCGGTTATCTCGCTGACACCTACGGCCGGCGGCTGTCGCTGACGGCCTCGGTGCTGTGCATGTGCTTCGGCTCGCTGATCATCGCCTGTACGCCGACCTATGCCTCGATCGGTTTCGCTGCCCCGGCTATCCTCGCTTTTGCCCGCATCATCGAGGGCCTCAGCCTCGGCGGCGAATATGGCGCCAGCGCCACCTACCTCAGCGAGGTCGCCGACCCCAAGCATCGCGGTTTCTACTCCAGCTTCCAGTACGTCACTTTGATCGGCGGACAGCTCACTGCCATCATCGTGCTGATGCTGCTGCAGAAAGTGTTTCTCACCGAACAGGAACTGAAGGACTGGGGCTGGCGGATTCCGTTCGTGATCGGCGCCCTGCTGGCGGTGTTCACCGCGGTGATGCGACGCGACATGCACGAGACCGAACAGTTCCTGGAAGCCAAGAAGCTGAAGAAGCCGATGGGCTCGATGCGCAGCCTGCTGAAGTATCCGCGCGAACTGTTGCTGGTCGTCGGCTTGACCGCGGGCGGCACCGCGGCGTTCTACACTTTCACCACCTATATGCAGACCTTCGTCAAGCTCTCGGTCGGACTCACCGCCGACCAGACCACCACGGTGATCTTCGGCACGCTGATCTTCGCCACCTTCCTGCAGCCGATCTACGGCGCGCTGTCGGACCGCATCGGCCGCAAGCCGCTGCTGATCTTCTTCGGTGTCGCGGGCACCCTGTCGACGGTTCCGATCCTGACGCTGTTGAAGGACACCAAGTCGCCCTTCACCGCGTTCCTGCTGATCTGCGCCGCCTGGGTGTTCGTGGCCGGCTACACCTCGATCAACGCCGTGGTGAAGGCCGAACTGTTCCCGACCAATATCCGTGCGCTCGGCGTCGGCGTGCCCTACGCGCTGACGGTGTCGATCTTCGGCGGTACCGCGCCGGCGATCGCATTGTACTTCAAGAGCCTTGGTCACGAGGAATGGTTTTACTATTACCTCAGCGGCATGATCTTCCTGTCGCTGCTGATCTATCTTACCATGCGCGATACCAAGCATAACTCGGCGATGCACCGTCACGAGTGACGGCCATCGCCTGACGGAGCGGCAGCCATGACCGACGACGATCTTCCGCCGGATTCCAAGCTGACACGCAGCAAGCAACGCTGGGCGCGCGAGGGCAAGTTCCTCACCGGCAGGATCGCGCGCCCGGAAGAGCAACGGCTGCCGCCCGGCCAGCACCTGACCAGGGATTGGCCGGTGCTCGATCTCGGCGTCACGCCGAAGGTCACCCGCGACACCTGGCGGCTCGACGTCTATGGCGCGGTGGAGACGCCGTTGTTCTGGGATTTTGCGGATTTCACCGCCCAGCCGCAGCAGAGATTTGTCTCCGACATCCACTGCGTCACCACATGGTCGCGCTACGACAATGCATGGGAAGGCCTGTCGACCCGGGACCTGCTGGCGGCATGCAAGCCGAAGGACGACGCGCGTTACGTCGTGCTGCATTCCCACGACGGCTACACCACCAATCTCACGCTGGACGATTTCGCCGCCGAGGACGCGCTGCTCGCGCATGCGTGGCAGGGCCAGCCGATCGAAGGCGAGCATGGCGGCCCGGTCCGGCTGATCGTGCCGCATCTGTACTTCTGGAAGAGCGCCAAGTGGCTGCAGCGGATCGAATTCGTCACCGAGGACAGGCCCGGCTACTGGGAAGTCCGCGGCTATCACAACCGCGGCGACCCGTGGCTGGAGCAGCGCTATTCGGAAGATTGAAGTTAAACTAGTCCTGCGCCGCCCTCATGGTGAGGAGGCGCTTCTTCAGCGCCGTCTCGAACCATGAACTGTACCGCTCATCCTTCGAAACGCGCGCCAAGAGCGCGCTCCTCAGGATGAGGTCATCGATAGCCTCTGGAGCCTGGTCATGCCCACCGAACGCTTTCAATTTCCTGGCACAGGCGGCCATCAGCTCGCGGCAGCGCTCGACCTGCCCGATGGCGAGCCCGCGGCCTATGCGCTGTTCGCGCATTGCTTCACCTGCAGCAAGGATTCGCTGGCTGCCGCACGCATCGCCGCGGCGCTGACCGCACGCGGCATCGCCGTGCTGCGCTTCGACTTCACCGGGCTGGGCTCCAGCGAAGGCGAGTTCGCCAATGCGACCTTCTCGTCCAACGTCGCCGACCTCGTGCTCGCTGCCAACCACCTGCGCAATATCCGCAAGGCACCGGCGATCCTGATCGGTCACAGTCTTGGCGGCGCCGCGATCCTCGCTGCCGCCGCCGACATTCCCGAGGCTCGGGCGGTAGTGACCATCGCAGCACCGTCCGACCCTGCCCACGTCACCCACTTGTTCGAAGAGCACCTCGACGACATCCGCACCCGCGGCGAGGTCGAGGTAAAGCTCGCCGGCCGCCCCTTCACCATCAAGCGCGCATTCCTCGACGACATCGCCGAACACAATTTGATGGCGCATGTCGCCAGGCTGCACAAGGCGCTGCTGATCATGCAGTCGCCCACCGACGACACCGTCGGCATCGACAACGCGACGCGGATCTTTCTGGCGGCCAGACATCCGAAGAGCTTCGTGTCGCTCGACGGCATGGACCACCTGTTGGCGAAAAAATCCGACGCGGTCTATGTCGCCGACGTGATCGCCGCCTGGGCCGGCCGCTATCTCGATGCGGCGGCGACGGCGCCTGCCGCCGACTCGCCGGAGCCGCGCAAGGTGGTGGTGCGCGAGACCCGCGCCAGCAAACTGCAGCAGCAGATCATGGTCGGCCCGCATCGCCTGATCGCCGACGAACCGCTCGCCGCCGGCGGCGCCGACACCGGCCCCGGTCCCTACGACCTGCTGCTCGCCGCGCTCGGCGCCTGCACCAGCATGACCATGCGGCTTTATGCCGATCGCAAGGCGCTGCCGATGGACCGCGTTACCGTGACGCTGAATCACAGCAAGATCTACGCCAGGGATTGCGTGGAGTGCGAGACCAGGGAAGGCATGCTCGACCAGCTCGACCGCGTGATATCGATCGAAGGCGCGCTCGATGCCGAGCAGCGCAAGCGGCTGATGGACATCGCCGACAAGTGCCCGGTGCATCGCACGTTGAAGTCGGAGATTCGCATCGTGACCAAGGCGGCGGAGTAGCATTGACGCCGTTGAAGTTACGGCTTCAGGATCACCCGATCCCGTGACGAGCCCGCCACCGCCTGAAAAGCGCGTCGTGCATCATCCAATGGAAAGATCGCCTCGGCGCGGATCGGGAACGGCTTCAAGTGTCCGCCGGCAAAACCCGGTGCCAGCTCCTTCAGCACCGCGCTCGTTGCGATCGACGACAGGCCGAGGGTGTCGATTCCGACATAGGTATGCTGGCCGCGGTAGAATTCCAGAATGTTGAACTGCACGATGCGGTCGATGGCGGCGATCAGGATCTGCCGACCCTTCAGCGCCAGCGCCTTGTGGGCGGCCTGGAAATACGGATCGCCCACGGTATTGAAGACGATGTCGGCGCCCTTGCCGCCGGTCATTGCGCGCGCCGTGTTGGCGACATCGACCGCCGATGAATCGATGACCTCCACCTGCGCGGTCGCATGGCCTTCGTAGGGTTCGGCCTTGCGCACCACGCCGATCGCGCGGGCACCCTGCCATGTCGCGATCTGCACCGCCGCCTGGCCGACCTTGCCGTTGACGCCCATCACCAGCACGGTCTCGCCCGGCTTCGGCATGCCGGCGCGACGAAAGCCTTCCATCGCGGTGACGAAGGGTACGCCGATCCCGGCGGCCTCTTCCCATGACAGGCTGGTGGGCTTGTCGACCAGCGCCTCGGCCTCGACGCTGAGATGCGTGGCGTGGGTGCCGTCGCGGCGGATGCCGAGATCGCCGGACGAGCCGAACACCGCGCGCCCGATCTGCGACGACGGCCCGTCGATCACCACGCCGGCAAAGTCGCGGCCCGGCGTGCGCGGGAAGATCGCATAGGGCATCAGCCCGGTGGCGGCCTTGACATCCGACGGATTGACCGCTGCCGCTTTGACCTCGACCAGCACCTCGCCGGCGGCGTGCGACAGGCGATGACGCTCGACCACCGGCGCCACGGACGCCGCATCGGCGGCTTTTGCCAGCAGCCGCAGGCAGCGCGCGTCGACGGAAAGCGGCTGTTGGGGGGCGGTGGTCATCGTTGAAAATCCCGGAGCGTTGATCGCATCATTCTTGCTTGGCAAATGTGTACTATCAATTCTCGCCAACAACAAACTCCCCGTCATCCTGAGGCGCCGTCGCGTAGCGACGGCCTCGAAGGATGGGCCGCAAGCGCTTATCGCCGCATCCTTCGAGGCTCGCCCTGTGGGCGAGCGCCTCAGGATGACGACCTTGGAAATATCCGACTGAGGGGAAGAGACCTACCGGTTCGGATCCGGAAACAGCAGGCTGCGCCAGCCGGAACGGTCGAACGGCGCCCATTCGCCCTCACGCTGGGCGAGGCGCTCGGCCACCGCATAGACCACGGCGGGATGGTGCCCCATGCCGCAATGGCTGCTCTCGACCTCGATGCTCTCGGTCTGCGCCGACGGAGCTTCCTTGCAGCCCTGCCAGGCGCAGATGCCATCGGTGCGGCTGTAGATCGCGGTGGTCGGCACCGGCGGCGGCTCGGACAGGTCGCTGCCGAAATTCGGGTCACTGTGATCGGCAGGCTTGCCGCTGACGATCTCATAGACCTGCCAGGCATTGGTGGCCTTGGGGCCCGCTGCAAACGGGCTGCCCAGCGTGATCACGGCACGGACCCGGTCCGGCATCAGCTTGGCCAGCTGGCGCGCGTAAAGGCCGCCGAGGCTCCACCCGACCAGGCTGACCTTGCGGCCATGGCTGTCGTTCAGGTCCCGCAGCAGGTCCATCATGCTGTCCTGCACGCCGTCGCGCAGGCCGAGATTGCGGCCCTGCTTCCAGCCGCTGACTGCATAGCCGCGACCCTTCAGGAAACTGCGCAGCGGCCGCGTCGAGATGTCCGACGCCACCAGCCCCGGCAGCACCAGCACCGGATGGCCGTCGCCCCGCGGCGCCAGATTCAGCAGCGGCAGGGCGCCGAGAAAGGCACCGAATTCATGCAGCGCCCGGGTCTCCAGCAGCATCAGGGCTTTTGAGGGGGCTCGCAGGGTCTGGGCAGTGGCCGACATCTGATTTCCTCTCGTGCCGGTGCTCTGTGACGCCGGGGCGGAATCGATTGCTGTGAAATACGGGCGCGGGATAACGCAACGCAACAAGCATCGGTTCCCGAAAGTGTAGCCCGGATCAGCAGGAGATCAAGCGTATCAGGGTAAGCTGAGGTTACCTGTCCCGGGCGCGCTGCGGCACCCTTGTGCCGCTGCGCCGAACCGGGACCGCCAAACATGCCGGCGCCCGCGACGGCCCCGGCTCTGCGACGCGATACTTCGTATCGCATCGCGTCCGGGGCACGTATCGGAGTGTCACAACCGCAACAGCACCTCGGCGGTATAAAGCGCCAGCCCGGCCAGCCCGCCGATCAGCGAGCCGTTGAAGCGGATATATTGCAGGTCGCGGCCGATATTGACCTCGATCACCCCGATCAGCTGCCCCATGTCCCAGGCCTTGACCTGGTCGGCAATGAAAGTGGACACGCCGCCCTTCTGGTCGGCGATGAAGCTGCGCAGCACCACCACGAGGCCCTGGTTGATCTCGCCGCGCATGTCGGAGTCCGCGGCCAGGGTCGCGCCGGCGGCCACGAACATGTTGGCGAGATGGTGCTGCAGCACCGTGCTTTCGCCCGAGGCGCTGCGCTCGATGAAGGACTTGGCGTTGCTCCACAGGTTGCCCGCGAGTTCGGCCAGCTCAGGCCGCGCCAGCAGGTCACGCTTGAGGCCGTCGATGCGGCCGGTGAAACCCGGCTCGTTCTCCAGCCTGTCGACAAAGGACAGCAGCATGCGGTCGAACTCGCCGCGGAACGGATGCGCCGGGTCGTTGCGGACTTCTTCGAAGAACGCTGTCGCCGAAGCGACGATGCGCTTCACCAGGAAGGTGTCGGTGCGATACAGCTTGAGCAGCGTCGGCAGTTCGTTGCGGATCTTCTCCTTGATCACCGCCAGCGTCTGCGACTCGGTCAAGGCGCCGTGCAGGGCGCGCAGGAGATCATCGAGTAATCCCTGATGGCGACCGTCGCGGATGAAGCCGCGCGCGGTGCCGGCGATCAGCGGCGCCAGATCGATTGACTGCAGTTGGGTCATCACGCGGCGGCTGATGAAGCCGGTCAGGCCCGAGCTCTCGGTCGCCGACATCGCCTCCGGCAGCAACCGCAGCACGAAGCGCGCGAGATCGGCGCTGCGCTTGCGGTCGCCGAGCCAGTCCGCCACGAAGGAAGCGAAATCCACTTCGCGCAATTTGGCCTCGACCGGCCCGGCCTCGAGGAAATGCACCTCGATGAATTCACCGAGCTTGTCGGCGATGCGCTCCTTGTTGCCCTGGATGATCGCCGTATGCGGGATCGGCAGCCCCAGCGGCCGGCGGAACAGCGCGACCACCGCGTACCAGTCGGCCAGCCCGCCGATGGTGGCGGCCTCCGCGAAGGCCGCGATAAAGCCGAAGACGGGATGGGTCGGCAGCAGCAGCTTGGCGACGATGAACACCGCGAGGCAGCCGGCCAGTACCAGGGTGGCCAGTGCCTTCACCCGGCGCAGCTCCGCCGCGCGAGCGGCGTCGCCAGGGCTGGCGAAGGAGGTGGGGTTCGTCGTCTTCATTGCAATTTCCAGTCGACAGGCTGAGCTGTTGCTCGATGCATCCTATGGCTTTTTTCCACATTCCCGGAGATGTGATTCGCCGCCGTTAACCCTTCTTAAAGATGTGGTCTGGCGCCCCGCGTTGCGCATGTTAACTCTGGCTGATTGAGGAACCCGCCCTGATTCGGGCGACAGCAGAAGTTGTTTGGGAATTTCATGAGCCAGTCAGTGTCCTACAGCCCCGCCCGCGAGCCGTTGCCCGATCAGGACCAGAAACAGGCGGCGCTGTCCTACCTCAACGAGGCATGGGCCGAGGCACTGCATGACGGCATCGACGGCGACTGTCTGGCGCAGGCCAGCCTGTTCACCGCCTTCGCTGAACTGGTCGGCACCTATGGCGAGGACGCGGTGGCGAAGTTCGTCGAGGGTCTGCCGACCCGCGTCCGCAACGGCGAATTCTCGCTGGCGCTGGCGAAGCAGTAGTTTTTCTTACCCTCCCCTTTTGAGGGGGAGGGTCGATGCGCGCATCGCGCGCGTCGGGGTGGGGTGACAGCGCCCGCGTTCGGATGAACAACGAGCAACACGCACCGCCATCACCCCACCCCGGTAACATCGCGCTTCGCGCGACGTTACCGACCCTCCCCCTCCAGGGGAGGGTGAAGAGCCTACCCCCTCAGCGTCTCCAGAAACCGCACGGTCTCGCCCTGCGCCGGCGTCACCAGCTCGCCCTGCCACATCACCCGCTGCCCGCGCACGAAGGTGCCGACCGGCCAGCCGGTGACCTTGAGGCCGTCATAGGGCGTCCAGCCGGCTTTCGAGGCCACCCAGTCATTGGTGATGGTCTCGGAGCGCTTCATGTCGACCACCGTGAAGTCGGCGTCATAGCCCGCGGCGATGCGGCCCTTGGTGGCGATGTTGTAGATCCGCGCCGGCCCGGCGCTGGACAGATCCACGAAGCGCGCCAGCGACAGCCGCCCGGCATTGACGTGGTCGAGCATGATCGGCACCAGCGTCTGCACCCCCGTCATGCCCGAGGGCGACGCCGGATAGGTCTTGTTCTTCTCTTCCAGCGTGTGCGGCGCGTGGTCGGAGCCGAGCACGTCGACGATGCCCTGCTCGATGCCGTGCCAGATGCGGTCACGATGGCTGGCGTCGCGCACCGGCGGGTTCATCTGCGCCAGCGTGCCGAGTCGCTCGTAGCACTCCGGTGCGGTCAGCGTCAGATGATGCGGCGTCGCCTCGCACGTCGCCACGTCCTTGTGGTCGCGCAAGAAGTCGATCTCCTCCTTCGTCGAGATATGCAGCACGTGGATGCGCTTGCCGGTCTCGCGCGCGATGGTCACCAGCCGCTGCGTTGCCAGCAGCGCCGCGGTCTCGTCGCGCCACACCGGATGCGAACGCGGGTCGCCATCGATGCGCAGATTCTTGCGCTCGTTAAGGCGGTACTCGTCCTCGGCGTGGAACGCGGCGCGGCGATTGATCACCTTGAAGATGCGGCGCAGGCTGTCGTCATCCTCGACCAGCAGCGCGCCGGTGCTTGATCCGATGAACACCTTGACGCCGGCGCAGCCGGGCGCCCGCTCCAGCTCCGGCAGGTCGGCAACGTTGTCGCGCGTGCCACCGATGAAGAACGCAAAGTCGCAATGCATCCGGTGATGGCCGAGCTTCACCTTGGCGGTGAAGGTGGCCTCGTCGATGGTCAGCGGGTTGGTGTTCGGCATCTCGAACACCGCGGTGACGCCGCCCATCACGGCGCTGCGCGATCCGGTTTCCAGATCCTCTTTCTGCGTCAAGCCGGGCTCGCGAAAATGCACCTGGGTGTCGATGACCCCCGGCAGGATATGCAACCCCTTGCAGTCGATCACCTCGGCGGCGGAGCCGGCATCGAGCGTGCCGATGGCGGCGATCCGGCCATTCGAGATGCCGATATCGCGCACGCCCTCGCCGTCCTGATTGACGACGGTCCCGTTCTTTAGAATAGATTGAAATGTCTGCGTCATTCGTCCTCAAGGGCCTGCATTTGCTGCAGGAAATGGGCGGCATGGGCCTTGTTGCCGGCATTCTAGCGGCTTAACTTCATATGTAATATCCGGCGCAGGCATTTCCCCCAACGAAGTTCGAGAACTCCCATGAAGGCAGCCTTTCTTTCCGAACGGGGCGTGATCAAGCTCAGCGGCGACGACGCCCGCGGATTTCTCAACAATCTGATCACCTCGGAGCTCGGAACGCTGCAGCCCGGATCCGCCCGTTTCGGAGCGCTGCTGACGCCGCAGGGCAAGATCATCGTCGATTTCCTGGTGACCGAAGCCCCGGCCGGACACGGCGGCGGACTGCTGGTCGATTGCCCCCGCGCGCTGGCGCAGGGCCTTGCCACGAAGCTCGGCTTCTACAAGTTGCGCGCCAAGGTCGCGGTGGAAAACCTCTCCGACAGTCTGGGGGTGCTGGCGGTCTGGGATGGCGACCCCACGCTGAAGCCGGACCTCAGTTTCGTCGATCCGCGCCATGCCGAACTCGGCTGGCGCATCCTGGTGCCGGCGGAACTGGCGCAGAAGACCGCCGACCTGATCGGCGCCGAGTTCGTCGACGAGGCGGCCTATGAGGCGCATCGCATCGCCCTCGGCGTGCCGCGCGGCGGCCTCGACTTCAGCTATGGCGACGCCTTTCCCCATGAGGCCAATATGGACCGCATGGCCGGGGTCGATTTCGACAAGGGCTGCTATGTCGGCCAGGAGGTGGTGGCGCGGATGCAGCACCGCACTGTGGTGCGCACCCGGGTCACCCGCGTCGAGCTCGATGGCCCGGTGCCTGAGCCCGGCATCGAAATCCGCGCCGGCGACAAGCCGGTCGGCACCATGGGCTCGTCGGCCAATGGGCACGGCTTGGCGCTGCTGCGGCTCGACCGGACCGCCGACGCCATCGATGCATCACTGCCGCTGTTGGCCGGCGGAATTCCGCTGCATCTCACCGCACCCGCGGACGTCCGCATCGAGCCGAAGAAGAAGCTGATGGCATGACGCGATCGGCGCGCCTGCATGCCGACGGCCTGAAGCGCTGCCCATGGCCCGGCGAAGACCCGTTCTACATGGCCTATCACGACACCGAATGGGGCGTGCCGGAATATGACGACCGCGCGTTGTACGAGAAGCTGATTCTCGACGGCTTCCAGGCCGGGCTGTCGTGGATCACCATCCTGCGCAAGCGCGACAATTTCCGCGCCGCGTTCGACGACTTCAAGCCGGAGAAGATCGCGCGCTACAGTGAGAAGAAGGTGCATGCGCTGATGCAGGACGCCGGCATCGTGCGCAACCGCGCCAAGATCGAGGGCGCCATCAACAGCGCCAGGGGCTATCTGAAGATCATGGAGGAAGGCCCGGGCTTCTCGAAATTCCTGTGGGATTTCGTCGACGGCAAGCCGATCGTCAACAATTTCAAGACCCATGGCAGCGTGCCGCCGTCGACGCCGCTGTCGTCGAAAATCTCCAAGGAACTGGCGTCGCGCGGTTTCAAATTCGTCGGCCCGACCATCGTCTACGCCTTCATGGAAGCCACCGGCATGGTCAATGACCATCTGGTGAATTGCTTCTGCCACGAAGCCTGCAAAGGCAAGCTGCGCGCACCGCGAATCAAAGCGAAGTAATGGCCAGATCGAAATTCTCCACCGAGGTCGCCACCCGTGCCTGGCAGCGTATGCTGTCGGGGCGAAGGCTCGATCTGCTCGACCCGTCGCCGCTCGACATCGAGATTGCCGATATCGCCCATGGCCTTGCGCGCGTCGCGCGCTGGAACGGGCAGACCCACGGGCCGAACATCTTCTCGGTGGCACAGCACACGCTGCTGGTGGAGGCCGTGCTGCGCCAGCAGACGCCGCGCGTCGATGATCGCGTGCGACTCGCGGCCTTGCTGCACGACGCGCCGGAATATGTCATCGGCGACATGATCTCACCTTTCAAGGCGGTGATCGGCGGCGCCTACAAGGTGGTGGAGCATCGCCTGCTGGCGGCGATCCACATTCGCTTCGGCCTGCCGCCGGTGCTGCCAATAGAGATCACCAAACAGATCAAGAATGCCGACATGGGCGCCGCCTATCTCGAAGCCACACGCCTTGCGGGATTTTCCCAGGCCGAGGCCAAGCGGCTGTTCGGCAAGGATCCCGGCCTGTCCGAAGCGGCCATGGAGGACTTCCTGACGCCGTGGTCAGCGGGGAAAGCCGAGAAGCGGCTGCTGGCACGATTCGAGGCGGTGGCAACTTCGTAGCTTTCTTTGCAACGGCGCGCCTTCTTTTCCCTCCCCGCAAGGGGGAGGGATGCCACCACCGCCTTTGCCCACCCTGACCCTCGGCCTATAATCGCCGCAACCAAAGGACCGCCATGATTCACGTCTGCTCGCTCGCCGATCTGCACCCTACCGTGAAGGCCACCGGCGCCAGCCATGTGCTGACCGTGATGGCCAATGTGGCGCAGGTGGTGCGGCCGGAAACGGTCCTCGATGCCAACCATCTGCGGGTCCAGATGGACGACATCACCGCACAGACCGATGGCTTCGTCGCGCCCAATGAGGCGCACATCGTGCAGGTGCTGGACTTCGTCCGCGGCTGGGACCGCAGCGCGCCGCTGGTGGTGCATTGCTATGCCGGCATCAGCCGCTCCACCGCGAGCGCCTTCGCCGCGGCCTGCATGCTCAACCCGGACCGCGATGAGCGCGACATCGCGCAAAAGATCCGCGAAGCATCGCCGATCGCGGCACCGAACCGGCTGATTGTCACCCTGGCCGACAAGGCGCTCGGCCGCGACGGCCGCATGGTCCGCGCGCTCGACGAGATGGGCCCCGGCAGCATGACCGTGGTGGGAAAACCGTTTCGGATTGAAATATAATAGACGCATTGGCGGATTGAACTTTAATCGGCAAAGCGTGCACATAAGCTTGCCGCAAGCTCGCTTCTTCTTTTCTTCTCCCCTGCGCGAAGCGAAGCTTCGCGAGGTGGGAGAAGGTGGCGCGGACGAAGTCCGCGTCGGATAAGGGGGTTCTAGGCTTCGAGCCTGTGGCACCCCCTCACCCGTCTCGATCGCGCTTCGCGCGGTCGATCCACCCTCTCCCACAAGGGGAGAGGGAAGAAAAGGTCCGCGACATGTTCGACGACTACAGTTTCCTCGCGCTGGCGGTCGCCATTGCCGCTTTCATCTTCGCGCGCAAGGCGCGCAACGAGGTGAAGGTGCTGCAGGCGCGGCTCGACGTCTATGAAACGGCGGTGCCTGTCGCGGCGCCGGCAAGCGTGCCTTCCGCACAAGCGACGTCCTCACGGGCCGGCGCCGACGACAAAGCGCCCATGGCGCAACCTGTCGTCGCCGAGGCCGCTCCCGCCACCGAACCGTCACCCTCGATCCAGCCGGAGACCTGGCAGACAGCGGTCGCAACGCCCGTTGCGCCGGAAGCCACGGCGCCGGCCCGTCCCGGCTTCGAGGAACGCATCGGCACCCGCTGGGTGGTGTGGGTCGGCGGCCTGACGCTGGCGCTCGGCGGCTTCTTCATGGTGCGCTATTCGATCGAGGCCGGCCTCGTCGGTCCCGGCGTGCGCGTGTTCCTCGGCGGCCTGTTCGCAGCCGCGCTGCTGGGTGCCGGCGAATGGTCGCGGCGCAAGGAGAGCATCTCCAACATCGCGGCGCTGCCGATCGCCAATATCCCCGCGATCCTCACCGCGGCCGGAACGGCCGTGGCGTTCGCGACCATCTACGCGGCCTATGCGCTCTATGGCTTCCTCGTGCCCGCCACCGCCTTCGTGCTGCTCGGCATCGTCGCGATGGGCACGCTGGCCGCGGCGCTCCTGCACGGACCCGCGCTGGCAGGTCTCGGCGTGGTCGGCGCGTTCGTGACGCCGGTCCTCGTCTCCAGCGGCAAGCCGGACTATTGGGCGCTCTACATCTATCTGGCCATCGTCACCGCCGCGAGCTTCGGCCTTGCCCGCATCCGGCTGTGGCGCTGGCTGGCGGTGACCACCATAGTCTTCGCCGTGCTCTGGATCTTCCCGGGCCTCGATACCGGCGACCTGCAGGTGGCGCCGCACGCCTTCCATGCGATCGCGGGCTTCGTGCTCGCCGCGCTCCTCGTCGTCTGCGGCTTCATGTTCGGCCCCTCCATCGAGGACGGCGAGATCGAACCGGTGTCGTCGAGCTCGCTCGGCGCCTATCTGTTCGGCGCGATGCTGATCG
>LNAP01001097.1_pt1 | contig 42456 bp, 34 predicted proteins | sample 602601 | NCBI WGS metagenome assembly LNAP01 (sample SAMN02440304, study PRJNA202911) | soil metagenome | biome: Subtropical and temperate rainforests or woodlands; isolation source: soil samples (1 kg each in a 20% v/v slurry with milli Q water) were... ...
AGCGCACATACCCCCAGATATAAAGGCTCAAGCGCCGAGTGTTTTACCGACTCAAATACTGACCACAGTAATACAACAGAACCGATAAAATACCAGAATGCCGCAATCGCAATATGTTTCGATTGATTAAGCGCATAAGCAATAAAAATCAATGAAGTGCCAACCACAACACCGATCAGCTTTTCGTTGATATCCAGAACATCAAACAGGTTGGCAAAAAATATACATCCGAACAGAATGGCACTGAATGCGACCACCGTGCGGCCTCTCGCCCAGAAAGCACTACCCTGCTGGATCAGCATATAAGCAGCCATAAAAAGCAGGCCATGACGCGCATCTCCGCCCGACGAATACTCATGCAGCATCACCAGAATACCGGTGGGCTGTAATAACGATGCCATCAGGAATAAAGGTGTGGCAGCACGCTCATATTTTGTATCAGTCAAGCAAACCAGCCCCATCACAAAGGCAATCAGCCCGGTTCCCAGCGTCACAATCACGCGTGCTGCCGAGCCAAAGTCATCCCAATACATCGAGATAAACACAGCAATGCCTGCAAATACAAAAATGCCGCCTATGTATCCAAAAAGTTTAGATAAAACACTGGTAGATGGCTTATCACTCTGTATTTTTGATGCATTAAACGCCTTGGCTATTTCATCAAGCGTGATCTCATTATGTTTGGCGAGTGCAACAATGTCCTGCAATGCATCTTCTTTAAGCGACATAGCAACCCCTTACTTGTTGATGACCCAACCGATGAAATGTACCTGATTGTAATAATAAGCGCCCTGCGTATCAGGTATCTTGTAGCCGACACTGCCTTTTTTGAGCCTGAAACTGTTATTTGAGTACCCGCCGCCAAAAATTCCGCCTACCAAGCCCCCATCCCTGTAACTGGGGCCATCTAAAGTGTAACCATCCGGCGATACGCGCGATGTATCTATCGTCCAACTGCCTGTTTCTTCCAGCAAAGCCTCATTACCAGCTGCCGCGCTTGCAGCTTTAACAAGGTCTACATGGATTTCACGCACTGTTTCAGCTTTGCCATCATAGGCCATCAGTAATTTTGAGTTATAACCCCTCTGGTCTTTATTATTGTTTTTGCGGGCTTTAACAATAAGTTTCTGATCTTTAACAGCAAAGTCGAGAGAATACTCAGGGGGGTCCTGATAGCCATAGCGCGTAGTAGTAAATAACATTTCATATTGCGGCGGCGTACCAAATGCTTTTGGAATAACCGTTGCAACAAAGAAAAGTAGTATCAGCAGCAACGGCAATGTAAGCCCAACCACCAGTACCAGATTCTCTTTAATAAAGTTTTTCATGCGTTACCCCTTAATAAACGCTTCTATTTCATGCAACACTAATGTATGCAGGTTCGGATGCAAACAATCGATTTCAACAATATCATCCATAGCGCGCAGCCAGGTCAATTGCCGCTTAGCCAGCTGACGTGTAGCAAAAATGCCCCTGTCACGCAGTTCATTTTTATCATACTGACCGGCCAGATACTCCAGCGCCTGCCGATAACCCACGCAGCGCATAGACGTGCTATCTGCAGTCAGTTCAGAATATTTTTGCACCAATTCTTTTACTTCGTCAATAAATCCATCTGCCAGCATCTGGTCGAAGCGGAGCGCTATACGTGCATGCAGCACTTTGCGGTCACTGGGTACCAATGCAATTTTAAGCAATCGATACGGCAAAGCTTCGCCCACGGAAGCCTGATGCAAAGAGGTCATTGATTGCCCAGTCAGCCGATACACTTCAAGTGCACGTTCAATGCGCTGCACATCATTAGGCTGCAGACGTGCTGCTGTTTCCGGGTCTACTTCTGCCAGCTTGGCATGCATCGCAGGCCAGCCCACCTGTGCTGCTTCTTGCTCGATTTGCGCTCGAACATCCGGGCTTGCTTCAGGCAGATTACTTAAGCCGCCCTGCAAAGCTTTGAAATACAGCATCGTGCCGCCAACCAGTAAAGGGATTTTGCCGCGTACGGTAATATCGGCCATCAAGCGCAAAGCGTCTGTTCTGAAATTAGCCGCAGAATATGCTGCAACAGGCGAAATAATATCAATCAAATGGTGTGGCGCTTTTGCTAAAGTCTCGGCATCAGGCTTTGCCGTGCCTATATTCATATCACGGAACACCAGTGCTGAATCTACGCTGATCAATTCTAGCGGCAAGCGCGAATAAAGTTCGACAGCAGCGCCAGTTTTACCACTGGCAGTGGGACCCATCAGAAAAATTGCAGGAGGTAATACGGATTGATTCATTTAATATGATTTTACACTGGCATATTTTCAGCACTATGCAACTAAGCATTAAAGCCGATATGCGCTTAATTTGGTTAAAGAAAGTAAATATGAAGTATGTATAATACATGTTACTGCACCCATTTGATGTTACCCATCATCGCATTCAACAATTAGTACACAATATACTGGCGGGCTTATCCATGAATTTAGAAAAAGTGATCTTTGGTTTTTTTATCGTATTGGCAATGACGCTGAACTTTGGATTTTTTGTAGGCGACATTGACAACCCTAGTCACCACCATGTTTACGAGCTTTACGCAGCGATCGTTGTTAGCCTGATTGCAACCGTACTCAAATTCGGCGACCGTACCCATGTAGGCGCAATTTTATTATCTACCAGCCTGGCTGCTGATCTGCAGTTGATTACCGCTGCTATTTTATGGGCCGCTCTAGGCAATAGCATGGATAGTGCAAACCTCACTGTTTATATCGTTTCACTTTCAGGCGGTGCACTAATGGCTAACTTTGTTTCTGTGATATTGCTAATATCAGAGACCATCGGTCAACGCCGTTAACAGGATTTAAGCACCCATTTTTCAATTCGCCACACGATCAGCGTTTATTAAATGAATAGCATCCTGTTCCTGATTCTGCGTCGCTTGCGGCGGCCGCTAATCCTGATCATAGTCTGTTTTGCTATTGCCATTCTTGGGCTTACGCTCATGCCGGGCACCGACAATGAAGGCCGCCCATGGCACATGAGCATATTCGATGCACTTTACGTCATCAGCTACACCGCCACGACTATCGGCTTTGGTGAAATTCCCTATGCCTACAGTCAGGCGCAACGCCTGTGGCTAACCATTTCTATTTACCTGACAGTCATTCCATGGTTTTATGCCATAGGTAAAATCATCACTCTGTTGCAGGACACGGCCTTACGTCAGGCAATCACCACTGAACGTTTTGCGACTGCCGTACGCGAGTTGCAGGAGCCTTTTTATATCCTATGTAGTTATGGTGAGTCTGCCAGCGTATTAGCCAAAACTCTGGATGAAAAAGGCATGCGCGTAGTCGTGATTGAGTCGCAGCAAGAACGTTTAAACGAACTTGATTTAGCCGAAACTTACAGTGTGATTCCACATCTGTGTGCCGATGCAAAGCTCCCTGAAAACCTGATTCGCGCTGGTGTACACCATCCGCTGTGCAGTGGTGTCGTGACTTTAACGGATAATGACGACGTTAATCTTGCGGTTGCGGTTGCGGTTAAACTCATGAACCCTACCCTGCCTGTACTGGCTCGTGCTGAACGTGATGATATTGCTGCCAACATGGCTTCATTCGGCACCGATCACATCATTAACCCCTACACCTTATTTGGTGACCAATTGGCAATGCGCGTGCATGCAATTGGCACTTTTATTTTGCACGAATGGCTTACTGATGTTCCGGGAGATACGCTGCTACCGCCTGAAACACCACCTAGAGGCAGATGGGTAGTATGCGGTTACGGCCGCTTTGGTAAGTCAGTGGTTGAAAACCTGGAGCGTGAAAATATTACAACCACTATTGTAGAAGCGATGCCGGAACTGACCGGCTGTGATGACTGCATTGTGGGTAGTGGTACCGAGTCTAAAACCTTGTTGGAAGCAGATATTGAAAACGCAGTCGGCATTGTGGCCGGTACCGATAATGACATCAATAACCTGTCTATCGTAATGACAGCTTATGAACTAAACCCGAAACTGTTCGTGGTGATACGTAAAAACAAGCGCCATAACGACACGCTATTCAGGCAATTCAATGCAGACATTACAATGCAGCCTACAGAGATTATCGCGCATGAATGTTTGGCACATATGATTTCGCCATTACTTGCTCAATTCTTAACCCTGGTGCGAAACCAAAGCAACAGCTGGGCAAATCAGCTCATCAGTGAATTAGTATCAATAGTCGGTGAAACCGTACCGGAGAGATGGGCAATCACTGTCAGTAAAGAGCAAACGCCTGCGATTGCGGAATTGTTAAGTAAACACATTTCGGTATCCCTGCACAACCTTACACAAGATCCTGCAGATCGTAATAGCCGACTCAATCTGGTACCGCTTTTGCTGCTGCGCAATAACGTTCCCATGCTAGTACCGCCCCCATCAACTGCGCTGCAGCTTGGCGATAGAGTATTATTCTGCGGCATTGCTGATGCTAAATCAGCAATCAATATAAGCATCAACAACTCAAAATCTCTTAATTACATTGTGGATGGCATCGAAGTGGCAGACAGCGTCGTCTGGCGCTGGTTTAGAGATAAACTACAATAAATTACTCGTAATGAGACCACATTCTTAGTATTTTTATGATCTTTTCCGCTTCCAATACCTGATAAACCAAACGATGCTGGATATTGATGCGGCGCGAATAAGCACCTGTTAAATCACCAACAAGCTTTTCATAAGGTGGAGGGTTTTGGAATGGGTTTTCTGCAACGATATTCAAGAGCTGTAAAGATTTGTCTTTTAATCCTGCCGCCGTTAAATTTTTAGCATCTTTCTGCGCCGCTTTTGTATATAGCAGTTGCCAACTAGCCATTTATTACCAATCCAGCGTATCAGCAAGCTCACTTGCAGGCGTATTCATGCCCTCACGAATAGATTCACGCATGTTGGGAACTGATAGTAAAAACAAGGTTTCCTGCATTGCAGCCCAATCATCCGCTGAAACCAGCACGGCGTTATTACGCTTGCCGGTAATCACCAAAGGCTGATGCGATTCGGCCGTTTCGTCAATTAAGCGGTATAGATTAGTGCGAGCTGTACTGGCTGATAATGTCTGCATGATAAACTCCGATAATTCAAAGCTCATAGTACGCTTTTACGTACGAAATATCAACATTACGCTTAAACATATCACACAATCTAATAGTTATTTCCCGCGCATAAACATCTTATCCAGATCATTCATGCTTATCTGAAACCACGTTGGGCGCCCATGATTACACTGCCCTGAACGCTCTGTCGCCTCCATATCGCGCAGTAATGCATTCATTTCCGGTATCGTCAGGCTGCGGTTTGCACGTACCGCCGCATGGCAGGCCATGGTACCGAGCAGTTCATTACGGCGCTCCGTGAGTGCCCTGCTCGCGCCGTATTCACGCAAATCTCTCAACACATCACGCGCCAATTCCACCACATCGGCACTTTGCAGCATGGTCGGTACCGCACGTACCGCCAGCGTAGTTGGCGACAACACGGCAATATCAAATCCTAACTGCTGCAAGCTGTCATCATTTGCGCTAAGCGCCTCCTGCACTGTGGCGACTTCCAGCTTGTCTGCATTAAAACTTACGGGCAGCAACAGTGGCTGCATCGGTACACTTTTACTATCCAGTGCATTTTTAAGTTTTTCATACATGATGCGTTCGTGTGCAGCGTGCATATCGATCACCACCAAGCCTTGTACATTCTGTGCCAGCACATAAACACCATGAATCTGTGCTACCGCAAAGCCTAACGGGTATTCTTCACCATTATGCTGTGGCTGATTTAAAGCGCTTTCAGCCTCAAACTCGGGCGCATAGCATACCGGACTGGCATACTGAAGCTGTGAGGCGGAACTGCCTGTTGCACCTGAAGCTCTCGTGCCAAACATGGTGTCGTAGAACCCTGTTGGCTCACCTGCACGCAGGTTGATCTGCGACTGGTAAGTAGGATATTGGGTGTTTGACGATTGCTGCCCAAATGGGTTATAACCGGCCTGGCTTGCCGTCACCGCGCTGGATACGCCGGTCGGCGTTGCCAATGCCTTATTCAGTGAATGGAATATAAAACGATGCATCGCCTGCGCATCCCTGAACCTGACCTCGGTTTTGGCTGGATGCACATTCACATCAACTAATGTCGGATCCAATTCCAGAAACAGCACAAAAGCCGGATGACGGTCATGGTGCAATACATCCTGATAAGCCTGGCGAATGGCATGCGCAATCAGTTTGTCGCGCACAAAGCGGCCATTCACATAGACATACTGCGTGTCGCGGCTGTTACGGTTAAATGTCGGCTTGGCTGCCATGCCCCACAAACGCAAGCCTGCCGCAGACTCATCAAGACTGATAGACTCTGCAGCAAACTCACTACCTAATACCTCCGCAAATCTGCGCTCAGGCTGACTTACCGCATAGCGACTCAAGGCACGCCCATTATGCTGCAGCATCAAGGCAACATCCGGCCGTGAGAGTGCAATACGGTTAAATACTTCCTCGCAATGGCCGAATTCAGTACCCTCGGTTTTAAGGAACTTACGACGTGCCGGCGTATTGAAATACAGATCAGAAACTTCGATTACGGTGCCGGCATCCAGCGCTGCAGGTTCGATTACAGAAACGTCACTACCTTCTGACGCGATTCGCCAGGCGTGTTTGGCATCTGCCTGACGGCTTAGTAGCTGTGTGCGTGAAATGGATGCAATACTTGCCAATGCCTCACCACGAAAACCCAGACTGGCAACTGACTCCAGATCTTCAAGGCTCGCGATCTTGCTGGTGGCATGGCGTGTAAGAGCAAGTTGCAGATCTTCTTTTGCTACACCAGCGCCATTATCTGCTACGCGAATCTGTTTAATACCACCCTGCTGCAATGCAACCTGAATATCGGAGCTGCCTGCATCCAGACTATTCTCCAGTAATTCTTTCAAGGCTGAAGCCGGGCGCTCCACCACCTCACCGGCGGCGATCTGGCTGATAAGCTGGTCTGGTAATAACTGAATTCGCATGGGTTTAATTGGCAGACTTGATTGGTAATTTTAGTGATGGTCATTTTACCTGTTTTAAGCTAAATTCATGAAAGTATGAATTCAAACTTCAAAGATTTATCGCTAACCGGCTTTACAGATTGCTTCAGCCTCGCACGCAGCATAAAACGCCATCATCACTTTTATCTAGGCCCTACCAACTCCGGCAAAACCTATCAGGCGTTACTCGCGCTGGAAAATGCACAGTCTGGCGTATATCTTGCGCCATTGCGCCTGCTGGCGATGGAAATACGCGACCGGCTGGTTGGGGCTGGCGTTCCCTGTAACCTGATTACCGGCGAAGAGCGCGTGTTAATGGCAGGTGCACAGCACACCGCCTCCACCATTGAAATGATGAATCCTGGCCGACAGGTAGAAGTAGCCGTCATTGATGAAATACAAATGCTGCAAGACCCGGATCGTGGGTCGGCATGGACATCTGCTTTGGTAGGTGCACCCGCATCCAAAGTCTTTATCTGTGGCTCAACAGCAGTGACAGCGCCTTGTATAGATACGATTGCAGCTTTAGGTGAAACTTACGATATTACTTATATGGAACGTAAAACCCCGCTGGTGCTCGAAGCTGAAAGCCTGTGCGGCAAACGTTACAGCAAACAGAAATTAAAGCCAAAGCTGCAAAAAGGTGATGCCGTAATTGCATTCAGCCGTAAAGATGTACTAACCTTAAGCGCCAGATTCAGGCAATGGGGCTTCACTGTAGCGAGCATTTACGGAGCACTGGCGCCAGAAGTACGGCGCACCGAATCTGAGCGCTTCGGCTCCGGTCAGGCAGATATTCTGGTCGCGACGGATGCCATCGGCATGGGTTTGAACCTGCCGATACGGCGCGTGATTTTCTCACACATTCATAAATTTGACGGCGTGGCCTCTCGCATGCTCAACATGACGGAAGTGCGGCAGATTGCCGGACGTGCCGGCAGGTTCGGCATTTATGAAACAGGCTATGTGAATGTGCTGGAAAATGATGAACTGATTCATATTGAGCACATGCTGTCAGCGGACGACACCGCAGACTTGCAGAAGCTGCCCATCAATATCAACATGTTGCAGATCGATAGCATTGGCGGCAAACTACACACGCGCAAGATTTCCGAGATTCTGGTTTATCATCAGGAGCGCACACGTTTTGAGCATGCACTGTTTGAACAGGCTCCGCTCAATGCGCAGATTAGTCAGGCACTGCTGGTAGATGAATATGCACCCGATATGTCACTAAAGGACAAATACATATTCGTCTGCGCACCGATCTCTCTCAATGTTGCCTTTGAGAAAGACTATTACTTGCTATGCCTGCAAAGCGTGGCGCAATCAAAAATACGTTTTCTGCCCGGCAGCCCAGTATGGCTGGACTCTGAAAGCCCAAAACATCTGGAAGCAGCAGAACTACTCAGCCACAATCTGAGCTTGTATGCATGGCTCAGCTTCAAGTTTCCGCAGATATTTGTAGATGGCGACCAGGTTAGATCATTGCGCCAGCATGTCAGCCGCTATATTGAACGTGCACTGCTCACACAAGCGGGCTATGGTGACACCAGCAGAGATATAGACTACCTGATGACGAGAGGTCGCTAATTTAACCACTAAGGGCTGCGAATTAATCTAGATTGACCGCTTCCAGATAGTCAGGCACTTCTGCATGCCAATGTAATTGCTCTTCAACATGCAGTCGCATCGCATCCGCAGCCAAGGGTTCACCATGTACGATAAAGGTCTTTTTAGGTGCAGATTCAAAACCTCTGAGCCAGGTAATAATTTCTGCGTAATCAGCATGTGCTGAAAGATTAGTGATGGATTCAACACTCGCCTTCACCGACACGTATTCACCATGAATCTTGATTTCTTTGGCGCCATCGAGCATGGCTGCACCGCGCGTACCGGCTGCCTGAAAACCTGCGAATAGAATCGTATTATTGGATTTGGGGGCAAATGCTTTCAGATGATGCACGACACGCCCGCCGGAAGCCATACCGCTGGCAGATAGAATGATCATCGGACCTTTCATCTGATTCAGGGCGCGTGATTCTTCAACACTATTGACCATACGTGCGGTGCGGCTCAATGCGACACATTCTTCTTTTGACAAACGGTGTTCACCGCGATGCTTGCTGAATATTGCTGTCGCATCCACCGCCATCGGGCTATTCAGATATACAGGAATATCATCAGAAATAGCACCAGATGCTTTCAATAGATGGATGTAATACAGCAGCTCCTGCGCACGACCCACCGCGAATACCGGAATGACCACTACACCTTTACGCTTGACGGTTTTATTGATGATAGATGCCAGTTTGAGCATTGGGTCGTCACGCTCATGCAAACGGTTACCGTAGGTGGATTCCAGCAGCAGGTAGTCTGCCTGCTTGACCTGCACCGGCGGCTTCATCAGAATATTATTGGAACGGCCGATATCGCCAGAGAACAATACCGATGTTTTTTTGTTGTGGATGCGCGCAAACGCCGAACCCAGAATATGTCCGTTAGGATAGTAGCGGAGCGTGAGGTCATCACCGATATTAACATCCTGATTGAACGGCACCGGGGTGAGCAGTTCCAATGCCTTGAATGCGTCTTCTGTAGTGTAGAGAGGCAATGCTGGATGGTGTTTGGAAAAGCCGCGGCGGTTAGCATATTCCGCTTCTTCTTCCTGCAGGTGTGCTGAGTCAGGCAGCAGAATCTTGCATAAGTCACGTGTTGCTTCCGTACAGTACACTTTGCCAGAAAAACCATTTTTAACAAATAGAGGCAGATAACCGGTATGGTCAATGTGGGCATGGGTCAGCACCACTGCATGTACTTCGCTGGGCTTGATTGGCAACTGTGCCCAGTTTTTCAGACGCAATTGCTTGAGGCCCTGAAACAAGCCGCAGTCAATTAGCACACGATACTTATCACTTGTCAGTAAATATTTGGATCCGGTTACAGTACCTGTTGCACCTAAAAACTTAAGTTGCATGCGATGTCCCCTTTAACAGTTGCTACATTTAAAACTGCTTTAGAACTTATCCGACAAAAAATCTTTAATCCAATGCCACCTTGGTTTTTGCAAGTGCAGGATTAGTCGCAAAATACTTCTTGATACCTTCAAAAATAGAAGTCACCAGAGTGTCCTGATATTCATCGTCGTTCAGCCTGCGCTCTTCTTCCGGGTTGCTGATGAATGCAGTCTCCACCAGGATGGACGGAATATCCGGCGATTTCAATACCGCAAATCCGGCCTGCTCCACATGGTTTTTATGCAATTTATTGATATTACCAATCTGACCCAGAACCGCCTTGCCAAGTTTGAGGCTATCGTTAATGGTAGCGGTCTGCGATAAATCCAGTAGCGTTCTTGCCAGTACCGGATCTTTAATATTCAGACTCACGCCACCGATCAAGTCAGATTCATTTTCCTTTTTAGCCAGATAACGTGCACTGGCACTGGTTGCGCCTTTTTCAGAAAGTGCAAACACAGACGAACCGCGTGCTGCAGGGTTGGTAAATGCATCCGCATGGATAGAGATGAAAAGATCCGCCTGAAATTTACGCGCTTTCATGACGCGGCCATGTAAAGGAATAAAAAAATCACCATCACGCGTAAGCACTGCGCGCATATTCGGATCATTATCAATCCTGGCTTTAAGTTTTTTTGCCACTTTCAGCGTAATATCTTTCTCGCGGCTGCCGCTAGCGCCCAATGCGCCTGGGTCTTCACCACCGTGCCCAGGGTCAATTGCAATAGTAATTTTGCGTGAGCCGTTATTATCAATAACGCTTTTGGGGATGTTTTTAAGATTGGCACTATCTGGAACCAATACAGTTTTATCTACCGCTTTTTCTGTCGATTTATCGCCGGTTTTTGCAGTCTCTGCAGATGCTGGCTGATTCTGGTTATTACTCACTACCGACTGCACTTCCTGCATGGCAGGCTCTATCTCCGGCTTTACTTCATCTTTCTGCGTAATGATCTGCTGCTCGATATTGCCGCTCGCCTGAGGCAATTGAGCTGCTGCATTGGTCTCAGTAGTCTTGATTTCAGCTGGCTTCGCACCTTGATCAAGCTCTGCAAGCATGTTCATGAGCGGGTCTTTAACCGGATAAATATCCAATACCAGCCTGTGTTTATACTCGCCAGCCGGTGCTAGCGTAAATATCGTAGGTTTTACTTCTGCTTTTAAATCCACCACTAGGCGCACTGTGCCCGGCTTGAATCTGGCTATGCGTAATTGGGAGATGTATGGGTCGCTGCCAAGTATCTTTTCACTCAATGATTTTAAAACCGCATTAACATCAACATTATCAATATCAACGACTACGCGCTCAGGGTCTTTAAGCAGCGTCATTCTATAAATGATCGACTTGTCTGCTTCCAGTGTAATACGGGTATAGTCCTGCGCTGGCCACACACGCGCAGCAATGACTGCATTACCTGCAGCATGAACTGCCTGCGTGGTAAAGAAACCAAGCATCATTGCAATGCTTAAAAATAGAGAAAAAAAGCGTTTAACCATAAAACTTTCTATGTAGCGAATCATAAAGTACTGAATCATATTATAAATACTTAAGATACTTATTTAAGCTTAATGTGTTGTATACACTGCTGCCCACGTGCCGTATGTGCAGATACATGCACAGTACGTCCATCAGCTTTGATATCAAAGTTGATTTCAATATCTGGCTCCGGCAACACCTGCGCGGCGTTTTCAGGCCACTCAATCAGACACACGCTATGAGCATTGAAGTGATCCCTGAAACCCGCGGCTTCCCACTCTTCTTCATCGTTAAATCGATACAAATCGAAATGATACAGATTTAAGGGTGCAGAATGGCTATCGAGCATTTCATAAGGCTCCACCAGTGTATAGGTTGGGCTTTTCACTCGCCCGACATAGCCCAAGCCACGTAATAATCCACGTACCAGCGTAGTTTTGCCGGCGCCCAAATCTCCATGCAGATAAATGGTAAGTTCAGGCACAATCACCTTGGCGATTGCAGCACCAAACTCAATCGTTGCCGCTTCATCTGCCAAATCGAGTGTAAAATTATTATCCATGAACAACACCGCCAATAATTCTAGCAGCCCGCACATGCAAAAACTGAGTGCCAGCATCAAACAATGGGGCTTGGAGCTTGGATTTAACCAGATTGGCATTACCGACACCAACTTGCAAAGTGCCGAATCTGAACATCAAACGTGGGTTGAAAAAGGTTTCCATGGTGAGATGGATTATATGGCAAAACACGGCACTAAGCGCACCCGCCCTGCCGAATTAGTGCCAAATACCTTACGGGTAATTTCTGCGCGGCTGGATTACCTGCCGCCGAATGCGGCCGAGAGTGAAGCTATTCTGAACGACAGTAATAAAGCGTTTATTTCACGCTATACACTGGGTCGTGATTACCACAAGGTGATGCGTAATAAATTGCAAAAACTGTGTGAAAAGATACAGTCTGAACTCAACTCACTTAATACCCCCTCCCCCTCCAAGGGGGAGGGTTGGGGTGGGGGTGAGAATGGCCGTGGGGGTGAAAACGGATGTGAGAGTAAAAACTCAACAGTATTCGAATACCGCGTGTTTACCGACAGCGCCCCAGTACTCGAAGTAGCACTGGCAGAAAAAGCAGGCCTAGGCTGGCGCGGCAAGCACACCCTGCTCATCAACAAAGATCGCGGCTCATGGTTTTTTTTAGGCGAGATCTACACCAACCTGCCGCTGGTAATTGATACGCCAGCGGCCAACCACTGCGGCACCTGCACCAGCTGCCTCAATGTATGCCCGACACAGGCCATCGTTGCGCCGTATGAGGTTGACGCACGACGCTGCATCTCCTACCTTACCATCGAACTCAAAGGCAGCATTCCTTTAGAACTACGCCCGCTTATTGGCAACCGCGTGTACGGCTGTGATGACTGCCAGCTTTACTGCCCATGGAACAAGTTTGCCGAGATCACAAAAGAAACCGACTTTGCAGTTAGAAACGGGCTGGACGACATCAGCCTTGTGGATTGCTTCAAATGGACGGAAGCAGAATTCAAAACCAATATGGCTGGCAGCGCCGTTTACCGCATCGGCTATGAGCAATGGCTGCGTAATATCGCGATAGGCTTGGGAAACGCCAGAAATTCGCCTGAAATTATTACCGCACTACAATCTAGACTTAACGGTGCTTCTGAAAACTTAGGCGAGCATATCGTTTGGGCATTATCCAGACACAAAAAGTAATTCCCGAAAAACGCCGCTTTACCATATTCACAATCCAATCGCAGCCAATGTTTAATTTAAAAAATTCGTAGCACATCAAGCAGGCGCTATTTCTCCATGGTTTCAGAAGGCGGCATGTAAATTTCATGCAGCAGCTGTAATCGGGAATCATCAATCATGTAATCGCCTTGCAACTCCGGCAGCTTGCCTTCAACGGCATCTCGCAGGATGATGAATTTGGCTTTATACATCAGCGCTTCTTTCTGATTGGGGGTGGTGTTATTGTCAGCCTCAATGAGTTCACAAATCTGATCGCGCAGCATAATAATTGAGGCTCTCTGTTGCGGCTCTAGCAAATTGGCTATTCTGTACGACTTGGACAAGTATAAGCCCATAATGTCTTCAGGTTCCTGGTTATTCGCAAAAAATACATCTGCCTTTTCTATGAAACCATTCATAAAGCCAGGAAATTCCCGCCTGAACCTCGGTAGTGCTGCGGTTTCTACAGCGCTGAGTTCACTGCTTTGGTTACCATTTATCTCGGTCACTCTTTTTGTTAAGTCTGGATTCGTCATTTCACTATCTGCCAATCATAGCCTAAGGCCTGCAAATTTACATTTCTTCCACAGGCATATCGTGTAGAAGGCTTGAGCTTGGCTATTGCCATGCATATTGAAATAAAACGGATGAAATCAGGAAAAAGGGTTAATTTGAACAGGCTGCCTGCAAAAATAAGCGGATTAACCGAAAACCATATTCGTTATTGATAGCGCAGCGCCTCGATCGGGTTCAGCCGTGCGGCCTTACGTGCCGGGTAGAAGCCGAAAAAGATACCCACACTGGCAGCAACCGCAAAGGCAAGTGTGATAGATTGCGTGGTCACAACTGCGTCGGTACCGGTAAAGCTTTTCACGAGCATTGCCCCGCCTACACCTATCAATATACCGATCACGCAGCCTACGATGGAAATCACAAAAGCTTCCAGCAGGAATTGCAGCAGGATATCGCGCTCACGTGCACCGATTGCCATGCGGATGCCGATTTCGCGTGTACGTTCAGTGACCGATACCAGCATGATGTTCATGATGCCGATACCGCCTACCAATAGTGAGATAGAGGCGATAGCGCCTAGCAGTAGCGCCATGGTGCGCGTAGTTTCAGCGGCGGTATTGGCAATCGCAGTCAGGTTGCGCACGGAAAAATCACTGTCCGAGCCTTCACGGATATTATGGCGCTGGCGCAGCAGGTTATTGATATCCTCTTCCGCCTGCGGCATGGCTTTATCTGACTCAGCCTGCACCATCATCATTCTGACGCTGCCGGGCACTTGATTACCGAACAGTTTGCGCTGCGCTGTAGTGAGCGGTACGATAATCGTATCGTCCTGATCCCTGCCATCCAGGCTCTGGCCTTTGGGATTCAACACCCCTACCACCAAAAACGGGCTCTGCTTGATTCTGATCGTTTTACCTACCGGGTCAGTATCATCACCGAACAGGTTATCTGCTACGGTTTTACCAATCAGCGCAACACGGGTGGCAGAGCGCATATCGGAGTTGGAGAATACATAACCGTCATCAATGACCCAGTCACGAATTTCCATATAACTTGGTGTAGTACCGATGATTGATGTGTTCCAGTTATTGCCTGCATAAATCACCTGCGCGCTGCCCATTGTGGTTGGCGCAACGCCTGCTACACCATCCAACTCAGCAATGGCATCTGCATCTTTTACGTTTAGAGAAAGCGCATTGCCGGTAGCGGATCGCGCCCCGGCAGTATTAGGCGGGCCGGAGAGCACAATAAATAAATTACTGCCCATGGAGCTGATAGATTTTTTGATGGATTGCTGCGCACCCTCGCCTATCGCCATCATCATGACCACGGCGCCTACGCCTATCATCATGCCGAGCATGGTTAAAAAAGTGCGCATGCGGTTTGCACCCATTGCATGCCATGCTTCACCCAGCATTGCCGTAAACATCAGCTTGCCTCCATCACGGCTGACTCTACATAACTGTCATGCACGATTTTGCCATCCAGAAAGCGCACCTGACGCTTTGCATGCTCGGCAATATCGGTTTCATGCGTAACCAGTACGATAGAGATTCCTTCTTGGTTCAGACTGTCGAATAACTGCATAATTTCTTCGCTGGTCTTGCTGTCCAGGTTACCGGTCGGTTCATCGGCCAGAATCAGTCGCGGCTCATTCACCAGTGCACGTGCAATTGCCACGCGCTGCTGTTGCCCACCTGATATCTGGCTTGGTCTGGAATTCAGGTATTTGCCTAAACCAACCTTAATCAGCACCTGCTCTGCCCGCTCGTGCCGCGTTTTTTTATCTACGCCCGAATACACCAGCGGCAGCGACACGTTGTCAAGCAAGTTGGAACGTGCAAGCAGATTAAAGCCCTGAAACACAAAACCGATGGTTTTGTTTCTAAGCTGTGCCAGCGCGTTGCCCGACAACTGCGATACCTGATGCCCATCCAAAAAATACTCACCTGCAGTGGGTCGATCCAGACAGCCTAATATGTTCATGAATGTGGATTTCCCAGAGCCAGAAGGCCCCATGATCGCGACGTAATCGCCACGCTCAATAGTCAGGTTCACATCTTTAAGCACAGGAAAAGCACCAGCCGCAGTCTGGTAATCTTTGTATATCTGACGCACTTCAATCACGTAGCTCATGTTATATATTCTGGCTACCGGTGATTAAAACATTCTCGGTGCACGCATGGTGTTACCTGATGCCTGACCATCTGCCTGCGCATTACCGGTGATGACCTGGTCACCCGATTTCAATGTATCGCTGACAATTTCAGTCAACTTGCCATCGGTAATGCCAACTTTAACCTCTCGCAGTTGCGGCTTGCTATCTTGCAGCACATAAACTTTACCGCGTCCAAAACCGCCTGTTTCAGGTGTCTCAGCAGATTTCCTTCTGCCGCCCTTGCCTGGTGACTGTTTTGTGCCATTGCCATTAGCTGCCGACTTGCTACTGTCGTCAGCATCAAGCTTGGGCTTGTAACGCAGGGCAGCGTTTGGCACCAGAATCACATTGTCATGTTTGGCAAATACGATACTCACATAAGCAGTCATGCCGGGCAGCAGAATCTGCTGCGGATTATCTACAGAAATCACTACGTTATATGAAACCACATTAGACGTTGTTACCGGGTTCAGGCGGATCTGCTTTACGACACCTTCAAAATTAAGGTTAGGAAACGCATCAACACTGAATTTTGCCAGCTGCCCAACCTTGATGTTGCCAATATCCGCTTCAGCAAAGCTGGTATCGATCTGCATTTTAGATAAATCCTGTGCAATCTTGATCAGTGTCGGGGTCTGGAAGCTTGCAGCTACCGTCTGCCCAAGATCAATCTGGCGGTCGATCACAATACCTGACACCGGTGAACGGATAATGGAATAAGACAAATTGGTTTTATCACGCTGCAATTGCGCCCGTGCAGTTTCTAAAACTGCTCTGCTAGACTTCAAGGCCTGTACCGATTGATCCAGTTCCTGCCTTGAAACATACTCCTGCTCAAACAATGAACGCATTCTGGCTTCATTGGCTTTGGCGAGCTCTACTGAAGCTTCAGCATTACGCACATTGCCCTGGGTTTGCGCGATCTGCGCTGTAAACAAGGCATCGTCCAATTCCAGCAGCACCTGCCCTTTTTCGACCTTATCGTTAAAGTCTACATATAGCTTGCTGACGCGGCCGGAAACCTGCGTACCTACACTCACCAGCGTTACCGGGTTAATGGTGCCATTGGCAGAAACCGCCTGCTCTATGTCTCCCTGCGTCACGGTTCCGAACTTGTACATATCTTCCGGTTTGACTTGCTTACTATTTTTGTAAAAATAATATCCGCCTGCCAGCAGTGCTATCACTATTAACGAAAAAACAGATTGTTTAATGATTTTTCTCATGAATTTACTTTTTACTCGTTGACTTGCGTTTCAGATGACTTGCGTTTTAAAAGTTCGCTTCTGTAACTGCCGTGCCGCCATCCGGCAAGGACTGAATCATCACACTATCAAGCGTACCGATGGCTTGAGCCAATGCGGCACGAGCAGTGTTGCGGTTAAGGTCGGCCTTGATTTTTTGCTGATTCGCACTTGCCAAAGCACTCTGTGCATTCAGCGTATCAATGATATTGCCAACGCCGGCTTTATAACGCCCCAGTGCCACGCGCGCTGACTCTGTTGCGCTGTTTACCAGTACCTCGGCAGATTTAATTGTTTCATGCGCGGTACGCAGATTCTGAAACGCAGTCCATACATCCAATGATATCTGCAGCTTCAATTGGTCGCGCTGCGCTTCTCTGGCTTCGGCCGTCGCCTCGGCAGCACGTATTCTATAACTGGGAGCATAGCCGGAGAAGATCGGCACTGTGACGGTCAAACCTAAGGTTGAGCTATTAGTAGAAGATAAGCTGCTGCCATCCTGAAAGCTGTTAGACACGCCTACAGAAACCGTTGGTTTAGCCGCCGCACGACTTGCCAGAATACTGGCTTTTGCCGCACTCACTTGCGCTTCACTCGCCACCAGGTCAGGGCGGCGTACACGTGCATATTCAATAAGCTGGTTGATATCACGCTCAATTTCACTGGTATTAACTGGTGAGTTTACGCTAGGCACCAGATTAAGCGGTACATTGGCATTCATACCCATAACATTGGCCAGTATGCCGTAATCAGTTTTAAGGGCGCCTTCTGCGCTGATCCGGTTAAGCATAGCTTGCGCGTAAGCCGTTTCTGCCTGCAACTTGTCTGCCGGTGTAGAGACGCCAGCCTTGTATTTCGCTTCAGCTGATTTAAAGCTTTCTAGATTAAAGCGTTCAGCTTCCTTGGTTGCTTCAAGCAAGGCAATGTCACTCTGTACCTGATAATAAGCTTTCACAGTCGACAGCAATATATTCTGCACGACAGCACTCTGTGTTGCGCTGACTGCATTGAGTAACTGGCGTGCATTTTCAAGGGCAGCGTCACGGTTACCGAAATCATAAAGCAGATACGATGCCGCGAGGCTATTGCTCAGGTTGGTGTAGTCGCGCCCCCGACTGGCAGATTCCGGATTCACAAAATTTTGATTTATCCCGAAACTGTCAGTAAGCGTAGGTAAAAAGGCTGATTTCGCAATGCCTAACTGTGCTGCCTGCACCTTGGCATTTGCATAAGTTTCACGCGTCTGCGGATTGTTGCATAACGCCGCCTCAGTCACTTCTGCCAAAGTCAGCGCCTTGGTAAAATCAATGTCGGCGCAGGATTGCCCTGCAATTTCAGGTTTAAAACCTACACCATATACCGGCGGCGGTAACTCCAGCGAGGTAGACAAAGGGTCACCATCTGTATACCAGACCGAGCCTGCAGCCATGGCCTGCGGAGCTATCATCAGGCCTGATAACAGCGTCAAAATAAAATATCTATTTAACATTAAATATATTCTTGGAAATTTGATTCAACATTAACAAACTTTCTTGGTAAAACAGTAATAAAAAATACGAATCACAAGTACAGGTTTTAAAAAATGCCAGCGTGGCAAAATTCTTAAAATCTAAACTAATTAAATCATTATTTATCGAGAAAGCGACAAACCTAATCGCAACTGCGTATCACTGTAACGATTATAGTCAATTAAAGTTTCACCATATCCGTCCATCAACTGCAAATGTATAAAGGTGCCGGTGCGGCCGAATAATTTATCACTGATCGGGTATGAAAAATCAACCTGCCCAAAAGCGTGTCCGCTTGTGCCCTGTCGATAGAGTGCTGTAACAATTGCACCATCTTCGCGACCAAAACGCGCCTGAAGGTCTACATAGCCACGATATTTATAAATATCCGTATTATCTGATTTTTCCAGATACTGATAAAACTTTGGCGACAAGGTCAGTCTTCTACTATGCGCAAAATCAAAATACCACGTTGGCTTTACAAAAACAGTGTTGATAGAGCGGGAATCTGCGCCATCACGCCCGTTCGATTCATGTTCAAGACCGGCACTCCAGCCATCTGGAATGATGCCTCTACCGACACCGGACCATTTGTAATAGACACTAGGCCGATAGCTTGTATCTTCAAATGGGCTAGAGTTCGCACCCAGATCCCACAGACTGGTTTGCGTGTAAGCAAAATACAGATTGCTTAAAGGCGGCAAGTATTGCGCGACTCTGGCATCCGGATCGAATGGTCGGTATTTAAAACCAAGCTGAAACCTTGCATCAAAATTTCGCTCAGATGATGAGCCCACCAGGAAATATAAGGGTTCATTAGCCGACAGTGGAGGTTCATCTCCAGGTTGAGCCAAAACAACGGTAGCTGCTTCAGTCTCTGCTGGTTTTAGTTCATCTTTTACGTCAGTTGTAGCCGCAATTTCGAGTCGCCCAATATCATCATCGCTCTCTGCCAGAATCAGCATACGGTTAGACTTATATCCTACGAGCTCTGCACGTACCACACCGAGAAACTTGACCTTAGGTGTGCCTGCATAGGTATTTATCGCGCTACTGACTGCGCTGTTGCCAATACGTTTTAACTCAACCACTTCAGTGGCACCAGAGCCGGATAGATCTAAGTTAATTGTGTCCGGCCAAGTAGTAAAGTTATCAGGCCTAATCACCTCAACAGAAATCTTCTGCCCGGTATTAAAGGCCTCACTTTGGGTAGCAATCAACCATTTATCAGCAGCCTGCGATGTCAGGGCTAGCCCTGACATCGAAAAAAACAACAAGAAAGTCAGTGTTTTTGTACTCATATATAACTTTCTTTTATCAAATATTACAAAATTTTCAAACAACTTCATTGCCGCAAGCTTGCTCTTCATTGACCGCCGACCCACAATCTAATTCATTATTGCACGATTATTAATTCAAGCTATTTACAATTGGAGCTTGTAACATAGCAAAATCAAAAACCATTTACGAAACTTTTGCACAATCAGGCTACGCATATCAAAATACATCACTAAGGCAATAGGCAGCTAAGCACTCATTAGTCTGCGTATTAATCATTATGTTGCGAATAAATTCGTCTACAATGCATCCTCATGATTTCACGTAAAAACAATTCAAGCGCATTTACACTCAATTTGCTGTTAGCTTCAATATTTGTTTTTATTTACAGTATCTTATTCACACTTTACATACTGACAGAAAAGCGAATTGATGCAGCCAATGAATTACGCTATGAATCGTTATTGTTGGCTAACGAACTACGCCAGTCTTCGGATGACCTGACCCGAGCAGTACGTACTTATGTTGCAAGCGGTGACCCTGTTTATAAGCAACACCATTCTGAAATTATCGACATACGTAATGGCAAACGCCCACGCAAGCCTGATTACCATATTGCTTATTGGGATTTCAATACGCATAACGATCAGCATTCAAATCTGGGTTCCGGCGATACGATTCCACTCATGGAATTAATACGTAAAGCAGGATTCAGCGAAAATGAACTGGCGAAATTGAATGAAGCGAAAAATAAATCTGACAAGCTGACCGAGATTGAATTCGCCGCGATGGCACTATTTGGAACTTCAAAGCACGCTGGGGATAAACAGCATATTGAAGCGCTGCGCCTCTTGCATGACGACACTTACAATCAAGCTAAAGCAGCCATTATGAAATCCATCAGCGACTGTTACCGCTTGATGGAAGAACGCACCTCAAACTCAGTAAACCACCAGCAGCAGCTTGCTCTATACACGCGTTATGCACTTATTTTAGCGGGGTTTCTGCTGCTGTTCTTTTTATGGCGAACATACCAATCTATGCGCTCCACCCTGGGTGCACCGCTTAATGAAGTGCAGGCACAAATCGCCAGAATCGGCAGCGGTGATTTTAAAGACCCAATTCCAGTAAGCAAAGGTATGGAAAACAGCGTCATGAGCTGGCTTTCAGAAACGCAGCAACGGCTTTCCAAAACACGTGCGGACAACGACAGACTTACACGGCTGTATGCAACGCTAAGCTATTGCAACGAAGCAATCGTCCGCAGTAAAGATTCGACTGAGCTTTTCAACACGATCTGCCGCTACGCAGTGGCACACGGCGGAATGAGTATGTGCTGGATAGGTCTACATGATGAAACCACGCATCTTGTAACCCCTGTAGCATCCTTTGGGCAAGGTACTGAATATCTGGATGGCATCGTGATATCAACGCTTGTTAGCCACCAGTATGGCCAAGGACCCACAGGCATTTCTATACGTGAAAATCGTGCGGTGTGGTGTGATGACTTTACACGCAACCCTATGACCTTAGCTTGGCATGAACGCGGCAAAAAATTTAGCTGGAACGCATCAGCATCTTTACCGCTTCATGAAAAAGGCAGCGTCATTGGCGTGATTAACTTTTACGCTACAGAAGTTAATGTGTTTGAAGATGATGTACAAACGCTATTATCAGAAATGACTTTGGATATCAGCGCTGCGATAGGTCGTTTTGCAGATGAGCAGCAAAAAAACAAAATGCAGGATGATTTGCGTAAATTATCGCTGGCAGTAGAGCAAAGCCCTAACGCTATAGTCATTACCGATCTTGATGCCAAAATTGTTTTTGCAAACTCGGCTTTGCTCAAATCATCCGGCTACAGTGAAAGTGAAATGATCGGTCAAAACCCACGTATTCTTCAATCCGGCAGAACACCTAAGCAGACCTATGAAGACATGTGGGCAACCATCACGCGTGGCGAGATATGGAAAGGTGAACTCATCAATCGCCGCAAAGATGGTACTGAATATATTGAATATGTCATGATTTCTCCGATTCGTGACGATGCAGGAAAAATTACCAACTATCTCGCAATCAAAGACGATATTACCGAAAAATTAGAGACTGGCGAACGCATTCAGTTTCTCGCACATTTCGACCAACTTACAGGCCTGCCTAACCGTACCCTGCTGCACGACCACTTCAGATACGCGCTCAGTCTTGCACAACACAGTAGTAACAATCTAGCCATCATGCTGGTGGATCTGGATCACTTCAAATACATCAATGATACCTTGGGTCACAGCATTGGCGACCAGATGCTCATAGAGTTAGCAAAACGCATCAAGTCTGTACTACGCGATGAAGACACGGTGTCTCGTTCAGGCGGTGACGAGTTTGTGATTGTGTTACCGACTGCATCAGCAAATAATGCAGCTAACCTTGCCGATAGATTACTGGAGATCATCTCTGTTCCATTTACAGTTGAGCAACATGAACTGATTACGACGGCGTCAATCGGAATCGCCATTTACCCGAATGATGGTAATGATATAGAGATGCTATATAAAAATGCTGACAATGCAATGTATAAAGCTAAACAAGCTGGCCGCAATGGTTTCCGCTTTTTTACACAGGAAATGCAGGCTAATACCGAGCGCAACCTACAGCTGGCAAATGCGTTACGCTTTGCGATTGAGCGCGATCAGCTATATTTGCATTACCAGCCACAGGTTTCTGTGGATGACGGCCGTATTATTGGTGCTGAAACCTTAATCCGCTGGCAGCATCCTGAGCTGGGAATGCTGCCGCCAACTGAATTTATCACTGTTGCAGAAAATACAGGGCAGATTGCCAAAATCGGTGAATGGGTACTGCGCACTGCAGCCAGACAGATGAAAACCTGGCTTGATGCCGGATTGCCTATCCCGGTCATTGCAGTCAATATATCGACAATACAGTTCAGAGACAGCAATTTTCCTGAACTGGTAACCTCAATACTTGATGATGAAAACTTACCGCACCGCTATCTGGAATTAGAACTTACCGAGGCTGCCGCCATGGATAACCCCGAGGCCGCAGTCAAAATGATGGATAAACTCGACAACCTAGGTATACGCATGTCGATAGATGACTTTGGTACCGGTTACTCATCATTAAGCTACCTGAAGCGCTTTAAGGTATACAAACTGAAAATTGACCGTACTTTTGTTCGCGACATCACAGAAGACGCAGAAGATAAAGCCATTGTTGCAGCCATTATCAACATGGCGACCAGCCTGGGAATTCGCACTATTGCCGAAGGCGTGGAAACCGCCGGCCAGCTTGGATTTTTGCGGCTGCAGGGCTGCAATGAGGTTCAAGGTTACTATTTCAGCAGGCCTGTCGCTGCAGCCGAGTTTGAAGCGTATATAAGAGAGGCAGTTGCTATCAGATCAGCATAATGTGCTGGCTGCAAGCATTGCGAATATCAATCGTTGATAGCCAAGGTTAGCTATTAACGTTAATAGTTAACGTTAATTTTCGACCTTACAGTTTACTGTGTGCCAGCATTGCCGCACCGATAATTCCAGCCTCATCATCCATATCAGAAATACGCACATTTACTTTACCGCGCAAGGCTGGGATTAAATCCTGATTCAGCCTTTGCTCAAAAGCCTGCTGCATACTGTGCCAGCCCGCGCTCATGCCGCCGCCAACCACCACATCGGTCACATCAATTACTTTTAGAATGTGCGCCAAGGCCTGCGCAAGAGACTCACCCGCCAAGTTGTAAGCTGCTATGGCATGCTGATCGCCAGCTATGGCACGGGCAGCAATTTCTGCTGCACTACAACGCTCACCACTCGCTGCCAGATAGGTGAGCGACACGCCACTGGCCGAAGCATACTGTTCCATACAGCCATGATTACCGCACCCGCACAAGCGGCCACCCGGGTGAGTAATGATATGTCCAACTTCCATGGCTACGCCATGTTGACCCTGAAATGGCTGCCGGTTCAATATAAGCCCACCGCCTACGCCTGTTCCAAGCCCCAGATAAAGCAGATTGTTGACAGGCTGGGCGGTTGTTGCGAACTCTCCATAGGCAGCTGCCAGCGCATCATTCTCGGTAATGACAGGTAGGGCGATTAAGGCACTCAGGTCTGTGCTTAAATCAACATCAGTTAGACCAGGCAAATTAGGAGACAGCGATATTTTCTGCGTATGCGGGTCAATAAACCCGGGGAAACCAATGCCCACGGCAGCTACTGCCGGGTATTTTTCACGTACGAAATTAATTGCTGCAGCAATCGTAGTTAAAATCTTATGCCATGCCTGCTCGGGGTTGTTTTGATGCGCCTTGCAAAAACTCGAAAAATCCGCCTGATAGCGGACTTCATCAAGCAATTCTGACCGTTCAACCTGACCCCCGGTTTCATTGCTTAGCACTTTGTATTGCACTACGCCCAAGCGCAAATTAGTACCGCCAACATCGATACCTATCATCAAGGTCATTGGCTAATCTCGCCCCGAACTTTCAACCAGGTTTTTGAATAAACATTTTTGCTCTTGCGTAAGCTGCTGCCAACTGAAACGCCAATGCCAGTTTCCAGTTGCAGTGCCCGGTATATTCATTCTATGCGTTGTATCCAGCGCTAAAATATCCTGCATAGGAATAATCGCCAGATTCGCTTTTGACTTCATTGCCATTTCAATCAAGGCATTGAGAATATTCGGTTCCTGATCCTGCCACATATCCTCATCGTTATGATCTCGCAAATGCGCATGCACATGCTGCAACTGGTTATCATCCATTGCGCTATGCCAGCCAACCGTAGTGTCATTGTCGTGCGTACCGGTATAAACCACGCTATCAGGTTCAATATTATGGGGCAGGTAAGGATTATCCGACTCACCGCTGAACGCAAAGTGCAGTATTTTCATACCGGGTAAGTTGTATTTTTTTCTTAACGCTTCAACTTCGTCAGTAATGATGCCCAAGTCTTCCGCCACCAGATCAAGGTTTGGCAGCGCCGCTCGAATAGCTGCAAGCAAAGCATCTCCGGGCGCAGTCACCCACTCGCCATTGATCGCGGTATCTTCATTCACGGGAATTTCCCATGCGGCTTCCAAACCTCTGAAGTGATCAATACGCACAATATCAAACAATTCGCTCTGGGTAGTCATACGCGCAACCCACCAGGAGAATTTCTTCTTCGCCATAGCATCCCAGTTATAGTGCGGGTTACCCCAGCGCTGACCAGTAGCTGAAAAATAATCCGGCGGCACACCCGCCACTACCGTCATATTTTGTTCTGCGTCTAGCTTAAACAGATAAGGATGCGACCATACATCGGCACTATCGTAGGCAACAAAAATCGGGATATCCCCGAACATTTTAATATTCTTTTCATTTGCATATTTCTTTAGCGCCATCCATTGCGTAAAGAATACAAACTGTGTGAATTTAATCACAGCGATTTCTTGCGCCAGCTCTTCTCTAGCTTCTCTTAACGCAGGAATATATCGTTTTTTAAAGGCCTCTGGCCATGCATGCCAACCAGCATGATTGAATTTTGTACGCAGAGCCAAAAACAGGGCAAAGTCATGCAGCCAATCAGCCTGCTTATCACAAAAATTCATAAAATCTTTGAACTCTTGTGGATCAGAACGCTCTGCAAAAGCTGAATATGCCTTAGCCAATAAGTGCGTTTTATCTGTGATAAGGCCACTCAAGTCTGCTTTTTTAAGCAAACCCTGTGCATACAAACCCTCAAGACTAATAAAATCAGGATTCCCCGCATGCGCAGATAAGCATTGATATGGAGAATTATCAGCGTGCGTCATATTGATCGGCAAGGTCTGCCAGACAGTAGCGCCTATTTCATGCAGAAAATCTACAAACTTATAGGCCTCAATTCCTAAATCACCAGTGTAATAATTACTCGGTAATGAACTGATGTGCAACAGCACACCGGCATGGCGTTGTTTTTTCAATAGTGCATTCGCTGGCAATGTCATAGATATTTCTTATTCTTAAGAGTACGTACTTCAATTTATAAAACTCAAGTCTGAACCTAGGTTCAGAGCTTGAATTTTTACTGTTTATTGCACGACTGAATCAAACATAGCAGCTTGTAATATCGGTATTACATGTTAAGACTGCCCTCGCCTCATGGTGCCTGCATTCTCGGAGTTACCGCCACCCGCACTGATTTTCTGATGCAGTACATCTGGTACAGGCTGACCAAGCAGCTTGTAAAGGTTAATCAAATTACGACGATAAAGCTGGTCAAAGCTTGCAACACTGTCCGATGCGTTATAGTCGCCAAACCACCAGAACCAGTCAGAACCTTCACAGATCGCTAACTGCCGTTCGCATGCCTTGAGCTGTTCTGCAGTCAGGGTATTCTGGGCAACTACGCTGTCGTATGTTTTTTTCACTGCACATAACAAATCCCATGCCAGATTTTTATCTTTACTGCCTATCCAAGTACTGAAAGTACCGTATACCCAACTGCCGGCAGCAACCTGTGGTAAAACAGGCGCAGATAATCCCTGATCGGGCATGTTCTTACTTTGATACATATCAACAATATCACTGAATGTTGTCATTTTTATGTCAGGATGACTGCTCAGCGCCGCATAAAGTTCAGTCAGAAAATAATAACCATTGTAAGGAAAGTACTCCCACGCATTTTCACCATCCAGAATTACACTCACGACTCTGGGTTTATCGCTCAGATTGTTTTGGTGTATGTCTTCCAGCGTTCTCATAAAATCACTGACTGCATCACGTGAGTGAATTTTTGCGTACTCAAAACCAATTTTGTCGGAAAGTTGATCATCCCTGAAAAAACACAGGATATCTTTTACACCATCTGTTACACGGTATGGCTGATATAAATATTCATCTTTATTGTCATTGCTTAAATGAGATTTATGCAGACTGTTTGAGAGCACAGCTTGACCAGTTGCGGCCCACCCAATTCCATGCTCTGCCATTAATGACAATGCTGCGTGTGAAACACCGCCTTCTGCCGGCCACATACCTCGCGGAGTCTCACCAAAGTGATATTCATGAGATTTTTTTGCAGTCAGCACATGCGCAACTGCACGCGCCTGACCCCCTGGGTAAATCGAACTTACAGGCAATGGCGCTTCTGGCATAGCATCGAGCGTAGATCTGAAATCCAGTAACAAGGGTAATATCGGGTGGTAATAAGGCGTGGTGGAAATCTCGATCTGTTTACGCTCCATTAATGCTTTATAGCGTGGAATAAGATTCGAAATTGTTTCCGCAATGACAGCAAATAACTGGGTACGCTCTGCAAACGTGAACAGCACACCTTTAGCCATTAACTTCTGCACTACAGGGTCGTTACGGCGCAGACTTTCACCACACCATGCCAAGTGATACCACACGAGCAAATCAGCTTTGTATTGATCAGACAGATAATGGAAATCATCTCCACTAGCCTCAGAATGCTCTGCCATCATAGGCTCAACAAGCTGGTAAAGTTGCAGCAAGCGCTGATAATGCGGAAACGGGCTCAGCATTTTTTCATGATGGCTCTTAAAACAGCTATCCACAATTAAACGACATTGCTCATGACTGATTGTGTTCAGATCTTCTTTAATCAACAACGCCAGCAGCGGGTCACGCATTGAATGACTCTTGAATTGCTGTGTGTAATCTTCAAGCTGTTCCAATAAAATCGGCACAAAGTTAAAGCTTACGCGCGCGGCCGGATTAGCCTCAAGGTGATACGCCATATCACTGTAATCTTTTATGGCGTGTAAATATGTCCATGGCAGCACATACTCATTAGTCACCAGATCACGGTAGTCCGGTTGATGCATGTGCCAGTACAGATTGAGATATAACTTGGGGTGTTCAGCTTTCACTTCAGAATAAACCTTAACTATTAATTGATACTTAGAAACTTTAGAATCGGAACGAATACTTAATCATGAATGAATAGCCACTCTTGATTAAGTATCCAAATTTTGAACATTTACTTTCAATTACACAACACGGTACAGATCTTGTCCCAGCATGTCAGGCGTTACCAGCACGATGCCTTTTTCAGAAACATAAAAACGTTTGGCATCCAGTGCTAAATCTACGCCAATCTGCATGCCTTCAGGAATGACACAACCCCGGTCAATGACCACGTTCTTCAAAATCACATTACGGTTAATTGTGACTTTAGGCAATATAACCGCACCCTGAATATCACAATAACTATGTACGCGTACATCTGAGAACAAAATGGAATTCGTCACACACGAACCGCTGATTAAACAACCGCCAGACACCAGTGAATCAGTGGCTTTGCCGGTGCGCCCTTTATCGTTAAATACAAACTTAGCCGGCGGCAGCTGTTCTTGATAAGTCCAGATTGGCCAATCACGATCATATAGATTCAATTCAGGGACAACCTTGGTCAACTCCATATTGGCTTCCCAATACGCATCGATTGTTCCAACGTCACGCCAGTAAAAATTGTCATTCTTGGCGCCAACGCAGCTATCGGTAAAGCGGTGCGCCTGCACTTTGTATTTTTTGATGATGTAAGGAATGATATCGCCGCCAAAATCGTGCGTTGACTTTGGGTCACCTGCATCACGAATCAACTGCTCATAGAGAAATTTTGCATTGAATACATAAATACCCATGCTGGCAAAAGCTTTAGTCGGATCATCCGGCATATGCTTAGGATTTGCCGGCTTCTCGGCAAACTCAACTACCCTGTCCGCTGCATCCACCGCCAGCACACCAAAGCCTTTTGCATCTTCCAGCGGCACATTGATACACGCCACCGTCATATCCGCATTATTTCTCACATGCGTAGCCAGCATTTTGCCGTAGTCCATTTTATAGATATGGTCACCAGCAAGAATAAGAATGTATTCTGCGCCACCCTCGCGTAACAGATCAATATTCTGGTAAACAGCATCGGCAGTGCCTTTGTACCACTCCTCAGATATACGCTGCTGTGCCGGAATAATATTCACGTACTCGTTAAACTCGCCGCGCAAAAACCCCCAGCCACGCTGGATATGCTGAATCAGGCTCTGCGCTTTGTATTGCGTAGCCACATTGATTCGGCGAATACCGGAGTTAACACAATTAGATAAAGGGAAATCGATAATGCGGAATTTTCCGCCGAATTGAACAGCAGGCTTCGCTCGCCAGTCGGTCAGGCTTTTTAAACGGCTGCCGCGCCCACCTGCGAGAATAATCGCGACAGTGTTTTTGGTTAAGGTACTAATAAAACGATCTGAATGTTGGTCTATTTGTCGGTTTGTCGACATGATGCCCTCCTGTGCCAGCTGGGCTAACTGGCTTATTTTTACTTACGACTGCGATTGATTACATTATAATCAGCTTAAAGCACTATAATCTAGCTTAAATAGTTAAATTTTAACAAATAAAAACTAAATTAACCTTAAATCAATTAGGGGATACCTATCTTGGTAAATTCCAAAACATCTAAAGCAAATTCTCATGCACGTCAGCTCATTTTGCATGCTAGCCACCATGACCCATTTAGCTATCTGGGCCAGCATGTAAATCATGATGACAAAGAGAATGGCTTTGTTTACCGCGCATTTATACCAAGCGCCGGAGAAGTGTTTATAAAAAATGGTGCGCTCTGGGATAAGCTGGAAAAAACACACCGAGATGGCCTGTTTGAACTTTGTTACAAAACTGCGTTGCCAACGCCGTGCCTACTTAAAGTGCAATCGGGCAATAACAGCTACGAAATGCATGACCCCTACTCATTTACGACCAGCATCACGCAAGACGAGCTGTATTTGTTTGCAGAAGGCCGCTTAAAACAAGCTTACAAAACTTTGGGCGCGCAGTTTATTACGCAGGATAATATTGCAGGGGTACGCTTTGCTGTGTGGGCACCTAATGCCGAACGCGTGAGCGTGATTGGCAACTTCAATAACTGGGATGGGCGCATACATTCAATGCGTGCTCACGGCTCGAGTGGTGTCTGGGATATTTTCATCCCGGGCCTCACTACCAGCGACACTTATAAATTTGAAATCCGTAACCGCCACAGCGGCGCTATTTTAGTTAAAACCGACCCTTACGGCTTTGAATATGAAAAACGTCCTGGCACAGCAGCAAAAATCAGTACCAGCCACCACCAGTGGCAAGACAAAGACTGGTTAATCGCGCGTAAAAAACGTGACTGGCTACATAGCCCGTTTAACTGTTACGAAGTGCATTTAGGCTCATGGCAGCGTAATGCAAAAGGTCACTTTTTAACCTATCGCGAACTTGCCGAATCTCTGGTGCCGCATGTTGCTGCGATGGGTTACACCCACGTTGAATTACTGCCGATTACAGAACACCCGCTGAATGAATCATGGGGCTACCAGACTACAGGTTACTTTGGCGTTACCAACCGTTTTGGCTCACCGGATGATTTACGCTTTTTAATTGATGCATTCCATCTGGCCAATATTGGCGTTATTCTGGACTGGGTGCCTGGACACTTCCCGAAAGATGATTGGGCACTTGCCAGATTCGACGGCACAGCACTGTATGAACATGAAGATCCACGCCTGGGCGAACACCAGGACTGGGGCACCTATATTTTCAATTACGGGCGTAATGAAGTTCGCAACTTTCTGATTGCAAATGCTTATTTCTGGCTTAATGAATTCCACATTGACGGTTTACGTGTAGATGCCGTGGCCTCCATGCTATATCTTGATTATTCACGTAAAGCCGGTGAATGGCTGCCAAACAAATTTGGCGGCCGCGAAAATCTGGACGTGATCGACTTTCTGAAACAACTCAACGTCATGGTTGGTGAAGACTTCCCAGGCGCATTAACTATTGCCGAAGAATCTACTGCATGGCCAATGGTGTCACGTCCGGTCTACCTGGGCGGCCTGGGTTTCAACATGAAGTGGAACATGGGTTGGATGAACGACACGCTTAGCTACATCGAAAACGACCCTGTACACAGGCGTTACTACCATGACAAACTGACCTTTGGCCAGCTGTATGCATACTCGGAGAATTTTGTACTTCCGTTCTCTCATGATGAAGTCGTACATGGTAAAAAGTCACTGCTAGACAAAATGCCCGGTGATACTTGGCAAAAATTTGCCAACCTGCGTCTGCTGACAACCTATCAGATGACATCTCCTGGCAAAAAACTCAACTTCATGGGCAATGAATTCGGACAAGGCCGTGAATGGAATGTGAACAGCAGTCTAGACTGGCACCTGCTTGGCGACAGCTACGCTGGGCACCAGTGGCATCAGGGCATACAAAAAGTAAACGCTGATTTAAACAGTCTATACAAAGATCTTAAATCACTGCACACACTGGATTTTGAGGTGCAGGGTTTTGAATGGATAGACTGTCACGATACAGAACAATCAATTATCAGTTATCTAAGGCGCGGTTTAGACAATAGTTTTGTTATAATAGTGCTTAACTTTACACCTGTTTTAAGAAATGCTTACCGCATCGGCGTACCACAAGCTGGAAATTACCAAGAGATTTTCAATAGCGATGCCGCCTGTTATGGCGGTAGCAATCAAGGTAACGGCGGCGGATTAAGCACCGAAAACGTGGCATGGATGCACCATAATCAATCGCTGGTAATAACCCTGCCGCCACTGGCCGGGATTATTCTACAAATTAAATAACTCATTGAATAAAAAACACTAAATACATAAATGGCTACACTTCATAAACTTCCGGTATGGCAAAAACTTAGTCAACATCAACACAACATCGCATCACTGCATATGCGCGATTTATTCGCACAGGATGCTAAACGTTTTGATAAATTCAACCTCAAATTTGCTGACATCCTGTTTGATTACTCAAAACATCGCATCACAGATGAAACGCTGCCTATGCTGTTTCAGCTGGCACGTGAAGCCAAAATTGAAGACTGGCGTGACAAAATGTTCGCCGGCGAAAAAATCAACATTACAGAAGACCGCGCTGTGCTGCACACCGCTTTACGTAATCGCGCCAATACGTCAGTACTGGTAGATGGCCATGATGTAATGCCTGACGTGAATGCCGTTTTAGCGCAAATGCGTGAATTTTCAGATAAAGTGCGCAACGGCAGCTGGACTGGTTATACCGGCAAGCGCATTACTGACATTGTTAACATTGGCATTGGTGGTTCTGACTTAGGCCCGGTGATGGTATGCGATGCACTGAAGCCATACTCCAGCCCTGATTTGAACGTGCATTTCGTATCCAATATTGATGGTGCACACTTAATGCGTGCACTCAATGTATGCAACCCGGAAACCACACTTTTCATCGTTGCTTCAAAAACATTTACCACGCAGGAAACCATGACCAATGCACGTTCTGCACGTACATGGTTCTTGAAGTCAGCCAAAGATAATGCACACGTTGCCAAACACTTTGTAGCGCTGTCAACCAACGCAAAAGCCGTGCAGGATTTCGGTATTGATACTGCCAATATGTTCACTTTCTGGGACTGGGTAGGCGGCCGTTATTCATTATGGTCAGCAATTGGCTTATCAATTGCGCTTTACATAGGCATGGATCACTTTGAAGAGCTGCTTACCGGCGCCTTTGAAATGGACCAGCACTTCAGAACGGCGCCGCTTGAGCAGAATATGCCGGTAATCATGGCGCTGATCGGCGTCTGGTATAACAATTTCTTCCATATCGATTCACAAGCTATCCTGCCTTACGATCAAGGTTTAGCGCGTTTTCCGGCATATTTGCAGCAGGCAGATATGGAAAGTAACGGCAAATTCATCTGCCGCGACGGTACCCGTGTGCCATACAAAACCGGCCCGGTTGTTTGGGGTGAGGCTGGCACGAATGGTCAACATGCATTTTATCAACTGATTCACCAAGGCACTCAGATCGTGCCTGCTGACTTTTTAATGCCAGTACACAGCCAGTATAAAGTCGGTGATAACGGCAACACACACCATAAGATACTGCTGGCTAACTTCCTCGCGCAAACGCAATCACTGATGCTGGGCAAAACTACAGAGCAGGCACGAGCAGAACTCGAGAAGCAAGGCTTATCAGGTGAAGCGTTAGAGCAATTATTACCGCACAAAACATTTGAAGGTAATCGCCCTACTTCATCAATCCTGTTTGACAAGCTAACACCAAATACACTGGGTAAGTTAATTGCACTATACGAACATAAAATCTTTGTACAAGGCATTATTTGGGATATCAACAGCTATGATCAATGGGGCGTGGAATACGGCAAGCAGATTGCACAGTTAATCTTGCCGCAACTGATCAGCGATGAAGTCGTCACCAATTACGACAGTTCTACCAATGGGTTGATTAACTATACCAAATCCATACTCTAGCGCAGCTGTTACAACGCTCTAGCATCTGAAATTTACCAAGGTCTTAATATGTCGAAATGCCGATTAAATGTTTTCTTAGCTTTAATCGGCACTTCCTTCAGCTTTCCAGCCCTAGCCACCAACGGTATAAACTTGATTGGATTTGGCGCAGAGTCTACCCTGATGGGGGGAGCAGATACAGCGGTAGCGCGAGATACCAGCGCATTGAATACCAACCCCGCAGGCCTGGCACAAATTTCCGGACGCACATTTGATGGGTTTGGCTCTTTGCTGCGTACAACCGACTTGGCGCATGAAGATGCCTTGAATAATCAACATGCCGATAATCGCTATACGCTGTTAGCGGGCGGCGGTTATGCGCAGCGATTGGAAAACATGCCATGCAGCGTCGGTGTAGGTTTTTTCACACAAGGCGGTGCAGGCGCAGTTTTCAAACATATCAATACTGCGTTTGGCACAAATGATGAAATGTCTTCATTATTCGGCATTGCTAAAGTCACTCCCGGATTCGGCTGCCAGGTGACTGATAACCTCTCGATCGGTGCGAGCCTGAGCTTGGTGTATGCAACCATCGAACAAAAGTTTTTTTACGACACTTCCAATCCTGTATTCTCTGGCTTCAAGAATGAAGGTGCCAGCGCACTTCGCCTAGGCTTGAAACTAGGCGCGCAATACAAACTAAATGACGCATGGACGATAGGTGCGAGCTATACCGAAAAAACCGAATTGCCGCTCACCGATGGTACAGCGAAATTTAATATGTCAGGCGCAGGCTTGGGCATCGTTAAATATAACAATTTAAGCGTTAAAGGCTTTGCATTACCGCGAGAAGTTGCAATCGGCGTAGCCTTCAAACCGAATGAAGACTGGCTGCTGTCTGCAAAAGTAAACTGGGTCAACTGGTCTGACGCAATCAATGACGTCACTACATCCGCGACCGACCCTGATAATGCACTCGCACCACAATCAATTGTGACTGTGAGTCCGCAGAACTGGCATAACCAGATTGTTTACGCTTTGGGTGCTGCCTATACTTATGATGACTTGACCACGCTATACGCCGGCTACAACTACGGTAAAAATCCAGTGCCGGAAAAGAACTCCAGTCCATTATTGGCGGCAACTCTGGAAAGCCACATCACATTGGGTTTTGCCAGAAAACTCAATGACACCTGGAAACTCACCAGTGGCATTGAATATCTGCTCCCGGCTAAAGTCACTTATGATAGCCCGCTATTTGGCAATAACGCAGAAGTACGCAACGAAGGCGCATTTTTTCACTTTATGCTGAGCAAGCGCTGGTAACGGCTGACATTACAAAGCCTCTTGCATCACCGCAAGAGGCTTTGGTTTTGTAAGTGACTAAATTAAGTGCGTTTGATTTAGCTAAGGCCTAACTGGATTTGTCATTAGCCAATAAGCTCGTATCAAAACCAAACACCTTGCCAGCCCATATAAAAATCAGCCAGGCCAGGATTCCAAACGGCAGATATCCGAAATAACCAAGCAAAGGCATTTCTGCAAATATGTGGATAACGTTCACATAAGGAATATCATACATCCAGTAGTTCGGATTAGTCACAGGCATGGCGGGATGCGCACTGCCATAGTTCCATACTTCCCAGAAAAATCCATTCAGCAATGTACTCAGCGCCATTAACAACATCGGGCTCCAATTGCCACTGGCTAACGCAGTAAACGGCGTCCAGATTTTGAGCGCAATAAGCAAACCGGCAAAGCCAAGGAGCGGGCCTATCCACATCACCCAAAATAGCGGGTAAGGATAGAACACCACAGCGAATATAAGAATAAAGCTCAAGTAGAGCAAGGGCTTACCAGGAAAATTCAATTTAGGCCCTTGTGCGTAGCGCGCAACCAGCTTAGGGAAACAATTGAGCAAGGTATACCACTCAAAAATTGCAGGCCATACCGTGGTATAGGCAATGATATACAGCCAGACAATGGTCGTATGGCTTAATTCCGGCATGGTACTGTTTGGGTAGTACCAATTACCTAATGCAAAATAATCAAAATACTCAAAGAAAAACCAGCCGCCAAAAGATACTGCAGCGCTGATAAGCAGTGTTTTTGGACGCTTGGCAAATAGAGAATACCCTCCAGAAAAGCGATAGCTCAAGCCATCAAGGGTAAAAATAAAGCCCCACCATAATGGGGTAAAAGCATAATAAACCAGGCTACCAAATACAGTTTCACGCGTCCACATCAGCCACCAAAAGAACAACGTTGTAGCAAGACCTAACCAGAACCAGATTGGCAGACGTTTTCCGGGTGGTTCTGGTTGCGGACTAAGCTGACTAAAACCAAACCATTGCGGAAAAATCAGAAAAATAATAAAAGCAATTTCAACAATTGCCAGCAGAATAAAAATGGTTAGATCAAACCCGGGGGGGATCAGCTACAAAAAGTGGTGGAAACACACCAAAGCCTGGCGGAAGGTGTGTCTGCGGATAGGCAATCCACGAAGCTAACAAAGGTAATAAAGCCATAATAATGACAGGTACGACAAGTGCTAAACGTAACAATTTATTCGACACAACTTCCCTCCCTTTTCTGAATTTATTGTAGTTATTGCGTTTGAAACTGAGCTTCTGTATTTTTTATACACTTGCTTCTTGATTAAATTTCAACTCTGTTAGAACCTCTCCAGTTTTATTGGCCTTACGTAACCTTTTATTTTCATACATACGCTCATCCGCCATACGCAACAGGCTGGCGATGTTATCTGCCTCATATCCATACACAGACCCCGCGCTCGCACCTGCAAATTCAAATCCGTTCAACCTCATTGTGTCTAATGCATCTTCCAGGGCTTTTTCAACCCTGGGCAAATTATCACTGTAGCTCAGCACAGCGAACTCATCACCACCAAGGCGATAAAGTTTTAAATCATCGCCCAGTGTTTTTTGATAACACTGCCCAAAGTTACATAACAAATCATCGCCACGCTCATGGCCAAACTTGTCATTGTAAAATTTCAAGCCATCCAGATCGATAAAAGTCAGGTTGCCATACAGCGGCATATTCACAATTTCTTTAGCAAGCGCGTGGCGATTAGGCAGTCCAGTCAGCGCATCGGATAGCGCGGTTTTTACGCTTAATTCCAGCTCAGACAGCGCACTCTCTTTATCCCTGACTAATTGTGAGAACTGAAAGGACAGCACTAGCGCTAGTAACATCACCTCAATAGCCACGCTTACCAAACCCATATGCTCAATATAGAACGTATATTGATCCTCTATTTTGGAAAGACTAATGGTGATTAAACCCAATACAAAAAATATACTGATTGCAACCAGGTAGCGCTTAGCTGTAGGGTTATGACGTATGCTTTTCGTAATTGCAGCCACAAGGCCGAAACATAAAAACATACCTACACCGTAGCGAGATAACTCTAGCGCCCAATTAGGCAACACAAATCCCAAACCAATAAAAATGCACATCACGCTAAAAATTGCGATGCCTGCCTGATACAAACGGCTTTTAGTTTCACTTTTGATTTCAAGCAAAGTCATGACAAATATGACATAAGCAACATTTGAAAATAAGATCGGCATAGTGACCCAATACAACGAATGCACTGCAAATATATCGGCTAACACAAGCAAAGTAGCGCTGTTGAATAAGAAATTGCCTAAGATAAAGCTCGCATACATGCCTTCTGCCAAACGATTGCGTAGCGAAGCCAGTACCGCGTAGTAAATTCCTAAACCAAAAAATATGCCCAAACACAGCAACGTGAGCGCATTGCCGTATTTAATGGATTGCTGATAATCAGCACGCGTATCTATATAAGGTTCTGGAATTGCCAGGAAATTGGATGAAATAATTTCCGTAATCAGCGTGTAGTTGCCTTTGTCCAAGGCGACTTCTCTACCATGCCTGAGAAAAAACGGATTAAGTGTTTTGTTTTCTATACCACCCTGCACATCCGCGATTAACTGATTTTGCGTGTTGTAAATACGATGCCTGAATTGTGCAATGGTGCTGGTATTTTTAAAATCGAGCACAAACGTGGCGGATTCTGAAATATTAAAAGCAGCCTTGTAAAGATAATGGCCACCTGTGCGGTTAATATCATCAACCGCATGTAGATTCATATCTGCTATAGGATCAACTAAGAAACGCTCTTTTGCAACATATGAATTGACTGAATACCAACTACCATTGAGGTTTTGCGGGGAGGCGCTGACAGGTGCAACAGATGAGCACAGTAGAAAAAAAACTAAAATGAATCTGATTAATTGTATTTTTTGAGTTTTGCGCTCTTATTAATTGTTTAGCATAACTATCCCCAAACAACTATAAATCAAAATAGCCACAGTGCATAGCCAAAACCCTTGAATATTAAGCTGTTTAGCTAGCCGCAAAACGCAGAGTAGCGTTGAAGTGGCTCAGCTAGGCATATCAGGTTCGCACACAAGTATAAGCCTGCTTAATGCTAAATATATTTTCATGTTAGACTTAACTTACAAAACTAATTGGTCGAGCTCATTCATGTACGAACCGATAAAACACCCCCCAATAACATCTGATAGGTTCGTAATTAGAATGCTGCGACATGCGTTAGCGGCAGCCATCCTGCTTATTTTGTCCCTCATGATCGGAATGGGTGGCGATGAGTATTTCGAGCAGTTATCATGGCGTAGTGCTTTTTTGAATTCAGCAATGCTGCTTGGTGGCATGGGGCCTGTAGATGCGCCGCATACTGACGCAGGTAAACTGTTTGCAGGGATTTATGCACTATACGCAGGCTTGGTATTTATCGTAGTGGCTGGTCTCATCCTCGCGCCCTTAGTGCATCGAATTATGCACAAATTTCATTGGGCGCAAGATCAGTAAACAGTATGGAGACAAGAGATTAAAGTACTATCGAATATCCGTTATTTAATAGCTTCAATGACAATAGAAATTACTTTTCAGGCATAAAAAATGGCTAATCTTGATCAATACCGCGTAAACCCAAAAAACTTTTCACTCAAGGACTTTAACCCCAGAGATAAATCCGAACGCAGCGCTACTAAAGAAGAAGACACGGTTGAATTCGCAAAGCTAGTATCGGAAATTAATCGATATCAGGACATATTGTATGCCGAAGGTAAACACAAAATCCTGCTAGTACTGCAGGGTATGGATACTAGCGGCAAGGATGGCACGATTCGCCATGTATTCAGCGAATGTGACCCGCTGGGAATACGTCTGGCAAACTTTAAAGCGCCAAGTGATGAAGAATTGGCACATGATTATCTGTGGCGCGTGCATCAGCAGGTGCCCAAAATTGGCGAGTTGGTTATATTTAACCGCAGTCACTATGAAGATGTCCTGATTGTGAAAGTTCACAACTGGATTGATGAGGACGAATGCAAGCGTCGCTATGCACAAATCAATGATTTTGAACGTATGCTGACTGAAACAGGCACTACAATCATCAAGTGTTTTCTACACATTTCAAAAGATGAACAAAAGAAACGACTGCAAGAGCGATTGGACGACCCGGAAAAAACCTGGAAATTCAACCCGGGCGACCTAAAAGAGCGAGAGTTGTGGCAAAACTACACACGCACTTACGAACAAGCCATGAAAGCAACTTCAAGCAAACATGCACCTTGGTATATCGTGCCGGCAGACTCCAAAACTAACCGCAATCTGCTCATTTCAAGACTATTGCTGAGTACGCTAAAAAGTCTCGATATGCACTATCCTGCTGTACCTGCAGAGTACAAATCCATCACAATCCCGGACTAAAATTCAGAATTGATTTACTCAGCAATTGATTAACGCAGTTTAACTTCACCTGAGTTAATCAATTGCTTGGCAACAACCTCACCTAGCGTTGCGCTAACAGTTGCACCAATACGTTTAGCAATACGGCTGGCAAAATCTTCCTGGTAAGTAAAGTCAACAATCTCTTCCTGCTTGATGATTTCGCGCGCTACGTAATCTGCACTGCCCAAAGCATCGGCCAGACCAAGCTTGATGCTTTGCTCACCGCTCCAGAACAGGCCACTGAAAACTTCAGGAGTTTCTTTCAAGCGTGCGCCTCTACCTTCACGCACTACGGTTTTGAATTGCTCATGCACTTCATTCAGCATCGTCTGCGCCAGTTCCTGATGTTTAGGATTAAGCGGTGAGAATGGGTCAAGCATCGCTTTATTTTCACCGGCAGTCATCAGTCGGCGTTCAACACCAACTTTTTTCATGGTTTCGGTAAACCCGTAGCCATCCATCAATACTCCGATGGACCCGACAATACTGGCTTTATCCACATAAATCTTATCAGCAGCTGCAGCAATGTAATAGCCGCCAGATGCGCAAATATCTTCAACGACAGCATAAACCGGAATATCCGGATGCAGCTTTTTCTGGCGTTTGATTTCATCATTAATAATGCCGGACTGTACCGGACTGCCACCCGGACTGTTAATGCGCAAAATAATACCTTTTGTACCTTTGCTGTCATACGCATCATGCAGGCTGTTCATCACTGCATCAGCATTCACTTCACCACCGGCCTCTATCACTCCGGAAATATCGATGAGCGCAGTATGTGTATCAAAAGTCTTTTTGCCTCCATTAAATACCCCTAAAGCCATTAAAATTAAAACTAGCAAATAGGCAAAGGTAAGCCCTTTAAAAAGCGTGCTCCAGCGGCGTGCTGTTTTTTGCTCGGCTAAAGCAGAAAAAGCCAGTTTTTCAATGACATCACGCTGCCAATTAGCATCTTGCGTAGATTGAGGTTTATGCCCAGCTGGGTTTACAGCTTCTGGTTGCTGATTTTGTTCTGACATGTTTCAAATTTCCTGAGTAAACACTTAAATATTACTGTTTAAAAATGACTGTTTGTGCGGCTGATGTAATGTTGATAATAATTTGACCATTTTGTTCAACTACTTTCAATGTCTTTAAGCTTTTTCCTTTGCACGGCCCCATGACACAAAACCCGTTATCCGGCCGGTAATGCGCACCGTGTGTCGAGCAGATTAAAAAATCCTGCTGCGCCGTGAAAAAATCACCTTCGTTCCAATCCAACTCTATTGAAACATGCGCACATTGATTCACATAAGCATAAGGCACGCCCTTGAACCTGACAACAAAACCTGTCACATTCAGCCCTAAACTCGGCAGCGGAAAACGTAAGCCTTTACCGCCATCTTCCAGATCTGCACTATTTAAAACTACTGTATTAGTATCAACATCCATGCCTGGTAAATTACGCATGCGCCAACAGCCACTGGCTCAATGCACTAAAGTTATCAAATTGCTGCACCGGATTCAGTGCCTGCCATACATCTGCAGACTGGGCTCCATAACTCACGCCGACTGCATGCACACCTGCATTTTTTGCCATCTGCAGATCATAACTGGTATCGCCGATCATCAAAGTACGCTCCGGCATTACCACTAAATCATCCATCAATTCATCCAGCATCTGCGGATGCGGCTTTGAAAAGCACTCATCCACCGTTCTGGTAGCATGAAAGTAATTGCGTAATTGTGTGTGATCTAAAGCTAGATTCAAGCCGCGACGACTTTTACCAGTCGCTACCGCCAATTTAAAACCACGGCGATTCAAGGTTTTAATCGTATCTGCAGCACCGGCAAATAAAGGAATCTCGCTCTCACCGGCAAAATAATTAAGATTGTATTGCGTTGCCAGCACTCTGGCCTGCTCATCCGAGATACCAGGGTACAAGGTATCAATCGACTCGCGTAGTCCTAAACCGATAATGCTGCTGGCAGCCTCTGCCGTTAGCGATGGCAACCCTGCCTGCTCTGCTGCCTTAACAATTGCTCTTGTGATCATGCCGGTTGAATCTGCCAGGGTACCATCCCAATCCCACACAATTAAATCATACTGCTTTGCCATACTGCGATTATTCTTTCTCTAAACTCTTCAAAAACTTAGCTAACTCTGCCGGCATCGGCGCTACCAATCCAAGCTTCTCCTGCGTAAGCGGATGCCGTATTTTTGTGACCGATGAATGCAGAAACATGCGTTTCAAACCATGTTTCACCAATGCTTTATTTAATGCAAAGTCACCATATTTGTCATCCCCAACAATCGGAAAGCCCAAATGCGACAATTGCACACGTAGCTGGTGCGTACGACCCGTCACCAATTGCGCTTCAAGTAGACTGTACTTACCTATAGTGGGGTTGTTATAGTTTTTTATCAAGCGGAACATGGTTTCTGAAGTCTGGCGCTCACCAAATTTATCTTTACTGGCATCGGTCACAACGTTCACCCTGCGCTCACCGTTTGGCAGTACATACTTCTGCAAATCGAGCACTACACGTTTTTTCTGTTCCAGCCACTCACCCTGCACCAGCATTAAATAGCGCTTGTCGGTCTGGTTATTGCGGATTGCCTCATGCAACGCAACCAACGCACTTCTTTTCTTCGCCAGCATCAGCACACCTGAAGTTTCGCGATCCAGCCTGTGTACCAATTCCAGAAACTTAGCTTTCGGCCGCTCAATACGTAACTGCTCGATCACGCCACGGCTGACGCCGCTACCGCCATGTACGGCAAAGCCGGCAGCTTTATCAATGACAAGCATCGCATCATCTTCGTAAATAATCGCATTTTCGAATTTTGAAGTGGTCGGCACAGCACCTTCCGGTTTCTCCGTGATGGTTGCCCGGATCGGCGGTACCCGCACCACATCGCCTATGCTCAGACGAAAGTCTGCATCAACACGTTTTTTATTCACACGCACTTCACCGCTGCGCAAAATACGGTAAACGTGGCTTTTTGGTACCCCTTTTAACGTCTTGGTCAAAAAGTTATCGACGCGCTGACCTTCGCTTGCCTCATCAACAGTCAGGAATGCCGCAGCCAGTTCACCGACTTTGGAATTGTTAGTGCTTTGATTTTCTGTAATTAAATTGTTCATGCTTTGCTTAAATGATTGATGTAGCTTATACTGCGATGATTCTTGTGGTTTAACAATTGAAGTTCATGTTAAATTCTTGATAAGAATACACTTAATATCAGTAAATACATCGCATCAGGACATTTAATTGTCGGTGATGTGTTTATAAAATAGTGAAAACAAATTACTTGGTTAACGCCGCTCGCCATATTATAAAGTAGCGGTAAGTAAA
>LNAP01000530.1_pt1 | contig 42418 bp, 37 predicted proteins | sample 602601 | NCBI WGS metagenome assembly LNAP01 (sample SAMN02440304, study PRJNA202911) | soil metagenome | biome: Subtropical and temperate rainforests or woodlands; isolation source: soil samples (1 kg each in a 20% v/v slurry with milli Q water) were... ...
GGTTGCAGGCGAGCGGGATCGCGTACCGGCGGAAGACGGCATCGCATTTGCCGCATCGTCATCTGAACGCGTCGATATGGCGATCGCCGGCTTTGGCGATCAGCCCAGCCTGCCGGAGACGCTGCCGCCGCATTGGCAGCAGGCAACCTTCCCGAACCTTGCCGAACGGCATACCGGTAGCGTGACAGAAGAGACGCCAAGCCCAACGGTGGAAAGCACGCAGATCGAGGAAACAGCCAAGGCTGAAGAAACTGCCAAGGCCGGAAGCGAAGTCGATGCCGCTATCGGCGCCCCGGCAGTGACCGACAGTGCCGAAACCGCCGCACCCCGCCGACGGGCGCGGCGCGAGGACGGTGAACGGGCTCCGCGCATACGGAAACCCCGCAAGAGCCGCGAGGAAGCCACAACCAGCGAAACCGCGCCGGCTGACGTCGCCGGCGCGCAGATTGCAAGCGCCGAGGTCTCCTACGCCGCCAGTCCCAACTCAGACAGCGTGACGACGACGGCCGTCACCGACGCGCCGGAGGCAGCTGTGGAGGCCGCGCCGCGAATAAAGGAACCGGCGGCACCCTTTGCCATGGTTTCGCATGCGGCCGAAACATCACCGCAGTCCGGACCTGGGATCTCCGATCAGCCGACATCGGCACCGATCACGGTGATCGAGGTTTCCAATTCCGGTGATCCCGCCGTTACGGTCCTCGACCAGCAGGGCGAGGGCGAGGGCGGGCCGAAACGTCGCGGCTGGTGGCGCCGTCTGATCGACTAGGTTACGCCGAACATAGAATGAAAAAAGCCCGGCTGTTTCGCCGGGCTTTTTTACATTTAGGTGTGACGATCTACCGGCGATCTATCGGCGCCAGGATTTGAGGCGCCGCACCGCTTCTATCATGTCCTCGGTTGCGCCGGCGAAGGAGAACCGCAGAAAATGATGGCCGCGGGCCGGATCGAAATCGACCCCGGGTGTTACGGCAATGCCGGCTTCGGCCAGGATGCGGCGGGCGAAGGCCACGCTGTCCTCGGTCAGGGCGCTGATATCGGCATAGACATAGAAGGCACCGTCAGTGGCGATCAATCGATCGAAACCGGCTTCCGGCAAGCCATTCAGCAAGATTTCACGATTGGCCGCATAGCGACGCACATTCTGCTGCAATTCGTCATGCGCCTCGAATGCCCCGATAGCGGCATATTGCGATAAGGTCGGCGGTGAGATGAAAAGATTCTGCGCCAGGCGTTCCACCGGCTGAACCAGGGCCGGGGGCAGAACCAGCCACCCCAATCGCCAACCTGTCATCGAGAAGTATTTAGAGAAACTGTTGACGATGATCGCATGCTCGTCCAGCGCCGCCGCTGTCACCGCGGGCAGGCCAAAAGTAATGCCGTGATAGATCTCATCGGAGATCAGGCGAATGCCTGCAGCGCCGCAAAGCTGCGACAAATCGGCGAGAGTGCCCGATGGGATGATTGCGCCGACGGGGTTGGAGGGACTGGCAACGATCAGACCATCGAGCGGGCGGCCTTGATATTGTCTGAGCGCCGTCACCGTCGGCTGAAATTTACTGTCCGCTGTCATCGGCAGCAAAACCGGCTCGATTCCCAGGGTCTGCAAAATATTCCGGTAGCAGGGATAACCCGGACTTGCCAGTGCCACCCGGTCGCCGGGATCGAAACTGGCCAGAAAAGCCAGCAGGAACCCGCCAGACGAACCCGTGGTGACGACAATCCGTTCGGGCGGCACGTCAACGCCGTTGAAATCACGGTAATGCCGAGAGATGGCGAGACGGAGCGCCGGCAGGCCTAAGGCATCGGTATAGCCGATCCGGTCGGCCTCCAAGGCTGCCTTTGCCGCCGCAATCACGGCGCGGGGTGCCGGCGTCGACGGCTGTCCGACCTCCAGATGCAGGATGTTTTCGCCCTGAACCGAGCGAAGATTGGCATCCCGCATCACCTCCATGACAATGAAGGGATCGACAGCACCGCGCCGTGCGATCTTCAGCATGCTCGTCTACTGACCTCTGCTTTAATGCTTCGAGTAAAAGCTGGAGAGACCATTGCCACGATAATCATTGCGCATCACGCAGCTATCCGGCCGTGTCGGCGCACCCCCCGGGCAAAAGATGGCATTGACGATGCCTAACCCATTCTGTTCTTCCACCTGATGGCCGACCGCCGTCAATACCGATGAATCTGCACCGCTTTCATAGAAAACCTTGTCCGGCGTGCCATTATGGAAGATGCGGGGTTCCAGCAGCGCCTTATCCAAGGTCACCTCCCCGTCCAGGACTTCATGCAGGATCACCGCCTCGCTCAGCGCCCCCGGCATCCCGCCGGTGGCAACTGATGCGTAGTAGAATTCGCCATTATGGCTGTTGGCGACCATCATCGGCGACAGCGCACTGAAACCGGCGCCCTGGTCGTCGGGTGCCGGCGCCAGCAGGACACCGGTATCCCCAGCAATGCGACCCGCGCCGAACAGGGCATTCATGGTGAAATCACAGGCAACGGCCGTACCATCCAGATCGACGGCAATGGCGCTCGCCGACCAGGGGTTTTCAGGCCGCGGCTGTGCCGGCGGCGTCAGGGCCGTGGCTGCCGTTGCATGGCTGCCTTGATAGCTGGCCATCAACTGATCCGTATGATCGCTGGAAACCAGATTGGCGACGTCCCCGGATACATCGCCGCCCGGTTTCATCCAATTGCTGCGATCCGCCATTACCCGCATGCTCGCTTCCGCTAAGAAATGCGCGCGGTGATCGGCCTTGTCTGGCTCCTTCTGAAGAATTGTCAACATCTGCGCCGTACTGATGCCGCCAGCGGCGGGCGGTTGCGGCAGATAGACCGTCTGGTCGCCATATGGAATCTCCAGCGGAGCATACATATTGACCTTGAAATTCCGCAGATCATCCATCGTCAGGGGGGCGCCGATCGCCTCGGCGGCATCGGACAGCCGCTGTGCCAAGGGACCGCTATAGAAGGCGCTGGCGCCCTGGGCGCGGACATGGCCGAGAATGCCGGCCAGCTGGGTCTGCCGCAGATTGTCGCTTTCACCCAGCAATTGGCCATCCGGCCGCACGTAAAACCCAGCCATCTGCGGATCGTCCCGCATCACCTGACCGGCTGCCGCGATATCCTTTGCCAAGGCCCGGCTGACCGGGGTGCCGGCCACGGCCAGGTTTTCGCCGGGGGACACCAACTCGGCCCATCGCATTTTACCGAAAGCAGCCCATAACGCCGCCATGCCGCGGACATTGCCGGGAACGGCGACCTTGCCGCCGGCCGCCGCGCGCGGCAGGAAGTCAATCACATTCGTGGTAACGGCCTTTTTTTCGCCGATTTTATGTGCGATGCAGACGCCGCCACCGCCCAGGGCAGCCGATGACGGCATTGTTACCGCCATGGCAAAATACATCGCTACCATGGCATCGGCCGCATTGCCGCCGGCCGCCAGCATGTCACGGCCGACCAGGGTCGCCCGCGGCTCGTCGGCGATGACGCCGCCGTAAAAATCCGCCACGGTATAAAGATCGCCGGCATAACGAACTGGGCCGGTACTACAGCCGGCCAGATTGAGAACCGCCAGGGATGCCAGTGCGAACCCGCAATGGCGGAGTCGGAGGTGCAATTTACGGCCGGCCTCCGACTTATTCATTCGTCCCGCCTCGGCGGACCGGCCGCTGGGGCCAAGATCGGCGGTCTTGCCGCTATGCTCAAGCCCACTATGATAACGCCCTGACATCATGAACTCCGCTTGTGATACCTCGATCGGATCGGCGGAGCATAATGAAGGACTCGCAATGTGATCAACCGATCGATCATGGACAAGCTTATAGCCGCCTTTTGTCCGCCGGGCAGGGTTTCCAATCGGCATCGTCCGACAGAAAGCGGCAGGCCGGCGACAAGAAGATCGGCAAGAGGCAAAAAATTGCCGCGGCGCCATTTGGTAGCCGGCGCCCTGGCCCTGGCATGGCTGGTCGGCCCTGCCGGCCTGGTGCCGGCCCAGGCGCAAGGTATCAGCCTGATTCGCGACGCCGAGATCGAATCAACCATCCGGGCCTATGCCGAGCCGCTGTGGACCGCGGCGGGATTGAACGCTCCCTTTGTTCAGGTGCATTTGATCAATGACGATCGGATCAATGCCTTCGTCGCCGGCGGCCAGCAATTATTCCTCAATACCGGCCTGCTGATTAAATCGAAATCCGCCAATCAGGTGATCGGCGTCATCGCCCATGAAACGGGCCATCTGGCCGGCGGGCATCTGGCCCGCATGCAGGACGAGTTGCGCCATCGCACCATCGAATCGATCGTCAGCTTGATCGCCGGCATCGGCGCCGGCGTTGCCGCCGGCAATGCCGGTGTCGGCGCCGGTGCGGTCTTGCTGGGTCAGGATGTGACCCGGCGCGGCTTCCTCCAATACAGCCGAACGCAGGAAGCGTCCGCCGACCAGGCCGCCTTGAAATTTCTCGATGCGACGCATCAATCCGCCCGCGGATTGCTGGAATTCTTTCAGATTCTCGAAGGCGAAATGGCCCTGTTCGGCGGCAATCAGGATCCGTATCTCCAGACCCATCCGTTGGTTCCAGAGCGGATCGACGCCGTGCAGGCGCATGTCGACCGTTCGCCTTACAGCAACGCCCAGGAACCCGCCGTCTTCGACGAGATGCATGACCGCATGGTGGCGAAGCTGGTGGGCTTCCTGATGCCGATCAACCGGGTGGAGCAGATGTATCCGCAAAGCGATCAGTCCGTGCCGGCGCGTTATGCGCGAGCCATCGCCTTGTTTCGTGTGTCACGCTTCCAGGAATCGCTGGCCGTGATGGATAGCCTGCTGAAAGAAGCGCCGAATGATCCGTTCTTCCTTGAGCAAAAAGGCCAGATTCTGTTCCAGAACGGCAATATCAAGGAAGCTGTACCCTATTATCAGAGGGCGCGCGATCTGAAGCCGACGGAGCCGCTCCTGCGCGAGGAACTGGCGCAGGTGATGCTCGAGACCGAAGATCCCAGTTATCTCAAATCGGCCATCGCAAATCTGAGCGAAGCGACGCGCCTGGAACCGAATGATGCCTCATCCTGGCATTTCATGGCGGTCGCTCAAGGCCGGGCCGGCAATTTTCCCGAAGCAACGCTCGCCCAAGCGGAAGAGCAACTGGCGCGCGGCAAGAAGAAACAGGCCAAGTTTTTTGCCAACAAAGCCATGAATGGGTTGCCGATGGGATCGCCGAGCTGGCAGCGGGCCCAGGATATCCTGGGTGTGTCGGAAAATGATGACGATTGACCCGGCAACCTGGCCTGTGGGACGTGAAAGTGGGGGACATGAAATAGGGCGCATCGGATCCCAGCCTTGCAAAGGATCGCACTGGCGGTCTGCCCCAGGAGCCGCTACCCTTTTGACGCTGGATTGACCAGCCCGATTTGCAACCGACGACGAGAAAGCAAAAGATGCGCGCTTCCATATTGATTGCCGGCTTGGCCATCGCCGCCATTGCCGGGTACGGCGCTGCACATTCCTGGTACAAATCGGCCTGGCACGAATTGGCTGTCGCGCCGGCTGCTGCCCAGAGCGCGGAGACGCCGGTACCTAATGCGACGCCCCCTTCAGCCCCCGTTATCACCCTGCCGAACGGCCAAAAACTGGATTCCGAAACATTGGGGCCGGTGATCGAGCAATATCTGCTGGATCACCCCGAGGTCATCGTCAAGGCGGTGGAAAAATTACAGCAGAAGCAGGCCGCTGCCGACCAGGCGAATTTCCAAGACACGGCCGCCGGTGTCCGCCAGCAATTGCTGAACGCGCCCCTGTCGCCTGTCCTGGGCAATCCGAAAGGCGATGTCACCGTGGTCGAGTTCTTCGACTATAAATGCCCTTACTGCAAGCGGGTGGCGGATGACGTCAGCAAGCTGATATCGGATGATCCGAATGTACGGGTCGTGTTCAAGGAATTCCCCATTCTCGGCCCGGATTCCCAGATCGCAGCTTTGGCCGGCTTGGCCGCCAACCGCCAGGGCAAGTATGCCGCGTTCCATATGGCGGCCATGGAACATCGGGGTACGTTCACCAAAGACAACGTGCTGGCAATCGCCAAGGAAAGCGGCCTCGATATCGACAAATTGCAAGCCGACATGAAGGATCAGGCCCTGATCAATGAGATCGCCGCCAATCAGGCCCTGGCGGACAAGCTCGGCATCAACGGGACGCCTGCCTTTATTATCGGCAAGGAAAAAGTGCCCGGTGCCATCAGCCTCGATGACATGAAGAAACTGGTCGGCGAGGCCCGCAACCAGAAGGGCTGAGTCTTGAACAAAAATTTCACCAGAGGAAATAAATTTAACCACAGGCAACGGCTCGTTTTGTTGCGGCCCGCATCGTCGGTCGCTATAAGGGCAGTCTTGAGCGATTAGGAGTTGCCGTTTTGGCTGAAGCGTTGCGCGTCCTGGTTTTAAACGGGCCGAATCTCAACATGCTGGGGATTCGTGAACCGTCGATCTATGGTCGCGACAGCCTGGGCGATATCGAAGCCGCCTGCAAGAAGCATGCTCGCGATCTGAATCTAGAGCTTGATTTTCGCCAATCGAATCTTGAGGGCGAGCTGGTCACCTGGATTCAGCAGGCGCGCGGCACTGTGGGCGGTATCGTGATCAACCCGGCGGCCTACGGCCATACCTCCATCGCCTTGCTCGATGCGCTGTTGATCACCGAATTGCCGGTGATCGAAGTGCATTTGAGCAATATCTTCCGGCGAGAGGATTTTCGCCATCACACCTATGTCAGCCAGGCAGCCCGCGGTGTCATCTGCGGGCTGGGCGCCCAGGGATATCTGCTGGCGCTCGATGCTTTGGCCACTATCCTGAAAGCCAAGAAAGATCGCTAATGAGCAAATTCGACGTCGATGACGCCTTGGTGCGCAAGCTCGCCAAGCTGTTGCAGGAAACCGGCCTGACTGAGATCGAATTCGAAAACAACGGTCAGCGGATTCGCGTCAACAGCAGCATCACGGCCGCCGCCCCGATCGCCCATGTGGCGGCAGCGCCGGCAGCGGCGCCCATAGCCGTTGCAAAGAGCGATCAGCCCGTCGCCGGCACCCTGTCATCGCCGATGGTCGGCACCGCCTATCTGTCACCGGAGCCGGGTGCCGCACCTTTCGTCAAAGTGGGCGACCGCGTGTCCAAGGGTCAGACCGTGCTGATCATCGAAGCGATGAAGGTGATGAATCCGATTCAGGCGCCTTCTGCCGGTACCGTCACCGAGATTCATATTCAGGACGGGCAGCCGGTCGAATTCGCCGAACCCCTCCTGGTCATTCAATGACCTTCGCCCCCAGCAACCGGACGACAAGCGACGATGTTTGAGAAAGTCCTGATTGCCAATCGCGGCGAGATCGCGCTTCGCATCCATCGCGCCTGCCGCGAAATGGGCATACGCACCGTGGCCGTGCACTCGACCGCCGATGCCGATGCCATGCATGTCAGGCTGGCCGATGAAAGCGTCTGCATCGGCCCGGCACCGTCGCGCGACTCATATCTCAATATGCCGGCGATCATCTCTGCCGCCACCATTACCGGCTCCGATGCGATCCATCCCGGCATCGGCTTCCTGTCGGAGAATGCCAAATTCGCCGCCATGGTGGAGGAACACGGTTTCACCTTCATCGGCCCATCGCCGGAGCATCTTTCCTTGATGGGCGACAAGGTGCAGGCCAAGGAGGCCGCCGTTCGCTTCGGCATTCCGGTGGTGCCCGGCTCCGATGGCGAAATTCGCAGCGAGGCCGAGGCCAAGGATGTGGCCGAAAAAACCGGCTATCCCGTCCTGATCAAGGCGGCGGCAGGCGGCGGCGGCAAAGGCATGAAAGTCGCCAACAATGCCGGCGAGATTGCCCAGGCCTATTCGATGGCCCGGGTCGAGGCGAAAGCCTCATTCGGTAATGACGCCGTCTATATGGAGAAATATCTCTCGCATCCGCGCCATATCGAGATCCAGATCCTGGCCGATAATCACGGCAATGTGGTCCATCTCGGCGAACGCGATTGTTCGCTGCAGCGCCGGCATCAGAAGCTGCTGGAAGAGGCGCCCTCACCCGCTTTGAATGCGGCCCAGCGGGCGAAGATCGGCGAGATCGCCACCGGCGCCATGCGGAAGATGGGCTATCGCAGTGTCGGCACCATCGAATTCCTGTTCCAGGACGGCGAGTTCTACTTCATCGAAATGAACACCCGCCTGCAGGTCGAACATCCGGTGACGGAGATGATCACCGGGATCGATCTTGTGCGCGAACAGATCCGCGTCGCCTCGGGGGCACCTTTGGGCTTTGCCCAGCAGGATGTGCAGATCAGTGGCCATGCCATCGAATGCCGCATCAATGCCGAGGATCCGAATACCTTCATCCCCTCGCCCGGTCGGATCACCGATTTCCATGCCCCGGGTGGCCTTGGCGTCAGATTTGATTCGGCGCTCTATTCCGGTTATCGCGTACCCTCCCATTATGACAGTTTGATTGCCAAACTGATCGTCCATGGCCGCAGCCGCAATGAATGCCTGATGCGCCTGCGCCGTGCCCTGGAAGAAACCGTCATCATGGGCGTCCAGACCTCGATCCCCGTGCATCAGCGCCTGATCCAGGCACCTGATTTCATCAATGGCGATTATGACATCCGCTGGTTGGAGAAATTCGTCGGCCAGTCCTGAGCAATACTGTCAATTGCCGGAACGGAGCGGGCGTCACGGCCCGCTCTTTTCATTTCCGCAGCCTCTCCGTGAGATCTAGCTGTCGGACCCGGCGTTGCCCGCAGGGCGACTCGTTGGGCGATTGATCGCCAGGCGATAAATCCCAGATAATAGGTGTCTGCCATTGGGCGGCACTGGCATCTAGCCGATCCGCCGACGGCCCGGTACACTAACAGCGGCCGAGAGTCTCGGCGACGGCGACCAACCAGGTGGAGCCAGCTGCATGTCGAACAGGCGAGCAACGCCGCAGATTACCCCCGGCATGTTGCTGCGTGCCTATGCAATCGGCATTTTCCCGATGGCAGAGAGCCGCGACGATCCGGATCTCTACTGGATCGACCCCGAACAGCGCGGCGTCCTGCCCTTGGATAGCTTCCACCTGCCCCAGAGCCTCTGGAAAACGCTGCGGCGCGGCCATTTCGAGGTCACCTGCGATCGCGCCTTCACGGCAGTGGTGGAGCAATGCGCGGCGCCGGCACCGGGCCGGCGCCAGACCTGGATCAACGATACGATCTTCGATCTCTGCCGCCAGCTCTTCGTCTTGGGGCATGCCCATAGTATCGAGACCTGGGCAGATGGGCGGCTGGTCGGCGGGCTTTATGGCATCTCGCTGGGCGGCGCGTTTTTCGGCGAGAGCATGTTCAGCCGGGAGACGGATGCCAGCAAGGTGGCCCTGGTGCATCTGGTTGCGCGGCTGAAGGCCGGCGGCTATGGCCTGCTCGATACGCAGTTCGTCACGCAGCATCTCGCCCGTTTCGGCGCGCTGGAGATTCCCCGCGACGACTACCGGCAGAAATTGAATGCCGCCATCGCGCTGCCGGCGCGCTTCTACTGCGAGTTGCCCGAGGGCGCGCTTTCCGCATTGATGCAGTCGAGCACCCAAAGATCATAGACGGGATGTTCCATGGCCGAGAGAGCCGGGCTGGACGCGAACATCCAGCCGGAGAAGCGGCCGACCGGCGCTTCGCCTGGCTTCACTTCGACGACCTGCAGGAACGCAGCACTTTCGGGGGTTTCTTCCGGCGGGTGCTTGTCACAGGCCTTGGCCGTGATCTGCAGAGACCCGAAGGTCACCGTCCCGCCGACCGGGACGGTAATGCGAGACACCCTGGCGGTGATCTTATCGAGCGCCTGCAGCACCACTTCGTTCATCGGGATTGCCATGGCCGGCCGGCCGGCCATCGTGACCATCGGCAAGAATGCCAGGAGCGCGGCGATCAGTGACAACAGGGGACGATGCCTAACGGCCCGCAGGGCCGATCGGGCGGACGCTCTGAACATGATCACGACTTTCGATAAGGATTCTTGAGGCCCGCGATCATCTGATCGAGCACCGCCCGTATCTGCGTTTCGTCGCAACCCATCAGTATCGCATCTTCAACCAGATCCTGGGCCATCTGCTGCAATTCGCCCAGATTCTCGTTCAGTACCTTGATCTTTTCGACACAAGAAACCGGATTGCCATCCGGTTGTCGCCAAAGCGGTGCGTCGAAAGGGTTTTTAGGCTGGTGGCCAGCCATGGCGTCAATCCACCGTTTTCAGTTCTGCTTGCTGCCCGATCCGCCGACCACGAACTTATTGATGAGGTCGGCAAGATTGAGGGCGCCCTGCACATGCACAATCTGGTCGTTGGGCTTCAGCGTGTCTTCGTCGCCGCCGATTTCCAGCAGCACGTAATTGTCGCCCAGCAGGCCGTCGCTGGTGATCACCGCGGTCGTATCCTTGGGCAGTTTGACGCTGCTGTCGATATTGACCGTGACCACCGCCTGATAATTGACCGGATCAAAGCTCTTCGCAACCACCGTCCCAACTTTGGCGCCCGCGATCCGTACATCCGTGCCGGGATTGACCGAACCGCCCCGGTCGAACTTCATCACCAGATTATATCCGTCACTGGTACGCACACCAACCGTGATGGAGACCAGGTAGAGGAAACCGGCGGCGGCAATCAGGACCACGGCGCCCATGACGGTTTCCAGAACGTTGCGCTGCATACTTCCCCCAATTACCTTTGAGCGACCGCTTGACAGACCGGCACCGCTATACGTCCTGCGGGCGGCGCAAGGTCAGGCATGACCGCGTTATCTTGCTGACGAGTCGGCGCTGACCGGGTCAGTTCGGTACCCAGGGCTCGTAATCCCCGGTTGCCTTGGCACGATGGCCGCCCTTCAACACATGTCCTTCCGGCAGATAGGCCAGATCCGTTCCAGTCCGGTTGGGCTGATGCGGCTGCTGCCAAGTTTTGCGCGCCGAGGGCGAAATTGGGGCCGCCACAATGGTGTGATGCAGCCAGGCATGCCATTCCGCCGGCACACGGCTCGCCTCGACGGCGCCATGATAGATGACCCAACGGCGTTCGCGCTTCTGCCCCTTGGTGCGACGATCGATATAGTATTTGTTGCCGAATTCGTCCGTGCCGACCAATTCGCCATAGAACATCGTGAAAAGACGGGTGCCGAAAGCCATTGCGCACCATACCCTGAAAAAATGACCAGTTTCGATTCCGGCGCGCACTATACCGGTGGCCAGGGCTGGTGACAAGCGATGGGTCAAAGCCTTTCTTCCTTGTGAAACAAATAGTTGGCCGAGCTATACCGCTCCGCTATGGTGGGGCGCTCATCTGCGGGGAGGCAGATCCTGACGACTGATCAAATATCGGCATCGCGCCGGCGCTATTGGGCCGGGCTGTGCCTCGTCCTGCTGGCCTGCGCCCTGCTCAGCATCATTTCCACCTTCGCCCGCTTGGCCTATGAGAGCGGCGCCACACCGACCACATTACTCTGGCTCCGCTTCGTCAGCTTCATCGCTGTCGTGGGCGCCTATTACCTGTGCCGACGGCGCTCCCTGATGTTGCACCGCAGATATCTGGCGAGCAGCGGCATCATGGCGCTCGGCATGCTGATGAATTCCATCGGCTATCTGGGTTCCGTCGCCTATATCAAGATCGGGCTTTCGATCGTTCTCTTTTATACCTTTCCGATCATGACTCTGATTCTCTCGGCGGTAATCAGGGTGGAACGGCCGACGCCCGCCAAGATCCTCTGTCTGCTGGCTGCCTTCGGCGGCGTCCTGCTGGCCTCCTATCACAATATCGGCAGTGCTTTCGATTGGCGCGGCGTCGCCTTGATTCTGGTCGGCGCAATCGGTTTTGCCGTTGCCATCGTCTTCGGCAATCGCGGCATGCGGGGAGCCTCGCCGCTCACCATGAATTTCTGGATGAATGTCTGGATGGCTTTTGTGATGTCCGGCCTGATGACCTTGCCCGCGGCAACGGCGATGCTCGGCGCCTTTGTTTGGCCGACGGGCGCCACCGCCTGGTTCGGCACCGTCGCCGCGACCGGTTGCTACATCCTGGGCTTTTCCTGCTTTTTTGCCGCGGTTCAGCTCCTCCCCCCGTCGCAAACGGGCATCATGATGAACCTGGAGCCGCTGATCGCCACCACGGCGGCCATGCTGGTTCTGGGCGAGACGACCTACCGGGAACAGTGGGTCGGCATGGGTATCATCGTCATCGCTTTGGCCTGCTCTTCCCTCTTCGCTGCTCGCCAAACGGCGGCCTAGCTTGCCCGCAGATTACCGGGCTCCCTCACCCGTTGCGTGACTTAAAAGCGGCATGACGTTTCGCGCGCTCTTCCGCAAATGACGGACTGAGTTCCGCGTCGAGATCCTGCCGCTCAAAGGTCTCGCCACATGACGGACAGGTTGCGTGCAGGCCGATATCGTGACCGCATTTCCGATGCGTCAATCGGACGGCGATGCCTTCGTGGTCGGCCTTGCACCATGTCTCTCCCCAGCTGCGAAGCGCAAGGATCACGGGATAGAAGGCCCGCCCCTTCTCGGTGAGCCGGTATTCATGCCGGAGCGGCCGTTTGCTGTAGGGATGCCGCGCCACCAGCCCGTCCGCCTCCAGCCGTTTGAGCCGCATCGCAAGCATCTGCGAGGAGGCCTCCGTCTGTGCCTGGATCTCTTCGAAGCGGTTGTTGTCCATGAACAATTCCCGCAGGATCAGCATCGTCCAGCGATCCCCGACTTCCGCCAGCGAGCGCGCTATCGGGCACACCGTGTTTCCCACATCCGTCCAACTTCCCATCGGTATCTCTCACGTCACTGTGATTTTCAAAGGCACTTGACACTCTAATTTTTAGAGGGATATAGACAGTTGCTGTGTCAGGCGCAAGGACCGACAATGGCGCGTGCATCACTGGCCGCCCACAACAGATTGATATATTGGAGATTTCTATGGCCGAACTGCATTATGATCCTGCCCGGACCGGTATTCTGCTGGTTGATCCCTATAACGATTTCCTGAGCGAGGGCGGCAAGCTTTGGCCGCATGCAAAGGAGGTGGCCGAAGAGGTGCACCTCCTCGATCACCTGAAGACGATCATCGCCACGGCGCGCCGTCAGGGCATTCAGATCTTCTTCGTTCCCCACCACCAATGGGTTCCGGGCGATTACGGGCATTGGACACATCCCAATCCGACCCAGATCGCCTCAGGCAAACGTCAGACCTTCGCAAAGGGGACCTGGGGCGGCACCTTCCATGACGACTTCCAGGTGCAGGAGAGCGATGTCGTCATCGCCGAGCATTGGGCGCAGAGCGGCTTCGCCAATACCGATCTCGACCAGCAGCTGAAACAGCATGGGATCGAGCGGATCATCGTCATCGGCATGCTGGCCAATACCTGTATTGAATCGACCTCCCGGTTCGGGATGGAGCTTGGCTACCACGTCACGCTGGTGAAGGACGCCACCGCCGCCTTCTCTCGTGAGGCGATGCATGCAGCGCATGAGATCAACGGCCCCACTTTCGCGCATGCCATCCTGACGACCGAGCAGCTTGTCGACGCCCTATCGGGCGATGAAACCCGGAATCCAACTCGATAAGGTGCCCTATGCATATCAACGGAGAGATGTTGATCGGGAAATCGTCGATGCGTGGGACGGCGGCGTGTGGCACGGCGTCGCGTGGGATGGCGGCGGAGATATGCGCCTTCAATCCCGCGACGAATGCCGAGATCTCCTTCGCGACCTTGCATGCCGACCCCTCCCCGCCACCTTGGATAGCCGTTTTACCTCTATCGGCGCGACGGCGATCGACCGCTTTCTAAGAACAGTATCCTATCAGAACGTGCCCCCTGAACTGCTTCCCCACCCTTCAGGACGAGAAACCCGCTATCGCCTTGGCGACGACGCGACGGGCAGTTGGTGCAAGCGTGATGGCGTCGAGCCATTTAGAATTCTACACTAGGAATTGGGGATGCCGCTCGATCGGGCCACAATAGGTATTATTGCAACTTGCTGACAGCCTGATGGCGGAATGACTTTTTTCGCAGCGCGATAATGCATTGAAAAAGCATCGATTTTTAACGCAGCCCTGCCGTTGGTAACGGTTTGGAGCCTATTTTTCGCCACCTGGAAAGGGCGACGCGGCGGTTTCCCTGGGGGAGCACAATATCCAGTGGCGTCAACCGAAAAGAATGACTAGGGCTTGAATTTCATACTTGCGCCACGGCGGGCCTTTCGCCCAATATCTGGTCGTGGGCGCTGATAATCTGTCTAGATATAGCGCCATTTCAACAATCCCTTACCCCTTCCAGCTGAAGTGTCACATCAACATTCAGCTTGGGTATGGGATTCGATGCATGAGTGGCCTAAGAATTCGGGGGTTTGTATGCGTATCGAGCGCCGTTTTACCAAGTCTGACCAGTCGCCTTATGCGGGCATCGAGTTTCGCAACACGGTGAGCGAAATCCGTAATCCCGACGGATCGATTGTCTTTCAGCTGAAAGACATTGAGGTACCGGCCGATTGGTCGCAGGTGGCGAGCGATGTCCTGGCCCAGAAGTATTTCCGCAAGGCTGGGATTCCGGCCAAGTTGCGCCCCGTCATCGAAGCCGATATGCCGGAATGGCTGTGGCGCAAGGAGCCCGACCTCGAAGCCCTGATGCAGCTGCCGGCCGAACAGCGTCATATCGGCGAAACGAGCGCCACCCAGGTTTTCGATCGTTTGGCCGGCACCTGGACCTATTGGGGCTGGAAGGGCGGCTATTTCGACAGCGAAGCCGATGCGAAATCGTTCTTCGACGAAATGCGCGTGATGCTCTGCCGGCAAATGGGGGCCCCCAACAGCCCGCAATGGTTCAATACCGGTCTGCATTGGGCCTATGGCATCGATGGTCCCGCCCAGGGCCACTATTACGTCGATTTCCAGAGCGGCGAGCTGGTTGCCTCGGCCTCGGCCTATGAGCATCCGCAACCGCATGCCTGCTTCATCCAGTCCGTCGCCGATGACCTGGTGAACGAAGGCGGCATCATGGATCTGTGGGTGCGCGAGGCGCGCCTGTTCAAATACGGCTCCGGCACCGGCTCCAATTTCTCCAAGCTGCGCGGCAATGGCGAGCGGCTGGCGGGCGGCGGGCGCTCTTCGGGCCTGATGAGCTTCCTGAAGATCGGCGACCGCGCGGCGGGCGCGATCAAATCGGGCGGCACCACGCGCCGCGCCGCGAAGATGGTCACGGTCGATCTCGATCACCCGGATATCGAGGAATACATCAATTGGAAGGTGATCGAGGAGCAGAAGGTGGCCGCGATGGTCGCCGGCTCCAAGCTCGCCAACCAACATCTGAATGCGGTGATCGACGCGGTCCATCAGGGCCTGCCCAAGGCGGCGAACGAGAACGACCGCGCCGATCCGAAAGCCAATCCGGCGCTCAAAGCGGCGATCAAGGCGGCGCGCAAGGCGGCGATTCCCGAGAACTACGTTCAGCGCGTCATTCACTTCGCGACCCAGGGTTACACCGAGATCGATTTCCGCACCTATGACACGGATTGGGATTCGGAAGCCTATCTGACCGTCTCCGGCCAGAACTCCAACAACTCGGTGCGCGTCTCCAACGACTTCATCCAGAAGGTGCTGGATGACGGCGATTGGAACCTGATCCGCCGCACTGACGGCAAAGTATCGAAGACCATCAAGGCCCGCGATCTCTGGGACCAGATCGGCCATGCCGCCTGGGCCAGCGCCGATCCCGGGGTGCAATTCGACACCACCATCAATGACTGGCACACCTGCCCGGAATCCGGCCGCATCAATGCGTCCAATCCGTGCTCGGAATACATGTTCCTGGACGACACCGCCTGCAACCTCGCTTCGCTGAACCTGATGACGTTCCAGCGCGAGGATGGCAGCGTCGATATCGCTGCTTATGAGCACGCCGTCCGCCTGTGGACCGTTGTGCTGGAAATCTCCGTGCTGATGGCGCAGTTCCCCTCCAAGGAAATCGCCCAGCTCTCTTATGAGTACCGCACCCTCGGCCTCGGCTATGCCAATATCGGCGGCCTGTTGATGGCGATGGGCCTCGGCTATGACAGCGACGAGGGCCGCGCCCTGACTGCCGCTTTGACGGCCGTGATGACCGGCGTTTCCTATGCGACCTCGGCGGAGATGGCCGGCGAGCTCGGCACCTTCCCGGGCTATGACAAGAACCGCGAGGCCATGCTGCGGGTGATCCGCAATCATCGTCGTGCCGCCTATGGCGAGACCACCGGCTATGAAAAGCTGAGCGTCACCCCCGTACCGCTCGATGCCGCCAACTGCCCCGATCAGGACATGATCGCGGCGGCCAAGCGCGCCTGGGACAAGGCCCTGGAGCTGGGCGAACTGTTCGGCTACCGCAATGCGCAGGCGACGGTGATCGCGCCGACCGGCACGATCGGCCTCGTCATGGATTGCGACACGACCGGCATCGAGCCCGATTTCGCGCTGGTGAAGTACAAGAAGCTGGCCGGCGGCGGCTATTTCAAGATCATCAACCGCACCGTTCCCGGGGCACTGAAGACGCTCGGCTATAGCGAAAGCCAGATCAGCGAGATCATCAATTACGCCGTCGGCCACGGCACCCTGTCCGGTGCGCCGAAGATCAATCACGACAGCCTGAAGGCCAAGGGCTTCACAGCCAGCACCCTGCAAGCGGTGGAGAATGCGCTGGGCAGCGCCTTCGATATCCGCTTCGTCTTCAACAAATACACATTGGGCGAAGATTTCTGCAAGGCGACGCTCGCCGTGAGCGATGCCCAGCTGAACGATCCGAGCTTCGACCTGCTGGGCAGCCTCGGCTTCTCGAAGGCCGATATCGACCTCGCCAACACCTTCGTCTGCGGCGCCATGACGCTGGAAGGCGCGCCCTATCTCAAGGACGCGCATCTGTCGGTCTTCGATTGCGCCAATCCCTGCGGCCGGATCGGCAAGCGCTATTTGTCGGTGGATAGCCATATCCGCATGATGGCGGCGGCGCAGTCCTTCATCTCGGGCGCCATCTCCAAGACCATCAACATGCCGAATCAGAGCACGGTCGAAGCCTGCAACGAGGCCTATATGCTGTCCTGGCGCCTCGGCATCAAGGCGAATGCGCTTTATCGCGACGGGTCCAAGCTGTCGCAGCCGCTGGCCTCGTCGATCCTCGGCGATGATGACGATGCGCTCGAGGATTTGATGGAAGCATCGCCCGCGGCCCGTGCCCCGATCATCGCCGAACGCATTGTCGAGCGGATCGTCGAACGCGTGGTCACGGCCGCGCAGGAGCGCAAGCGCCTGCCGGAACGGCGCAAGGGCTATACCCAGAAAGCCATCGTCGGCAACCACAAGGTCTATCTGCGGACCGGCGAATATGAAGACGGAGCGCTGGGCGAGATCTTTGTCGACATGCATAAGGAAGGCGCCGCCTTCCGCAGCCTGATGAACAATTTCGCCATCGCCATCTCGATCGGCCTGCAATATGGCGTGCCGCTGGAGGAATTCGTCGAGGCCTATACCTTCACCCGCTTCGAGCCTTCAGGCATGGTCGAAGGCAACGATGCCATCAAGATGGCGACCTCGGTGCTGGATTACATCTTCCGCGAACTGGCCATTTCCTATCTCGGCCGCAATGACCTCGCCCATGTTCAGCCCAGCGATCTGGCACCCGACAGTGTCGGCACGGGCAACAGCCAGGGCGATCTGCCGGGACGCCAGCAGGCACCGGGCGCCATGGAAGCCGTCAAGCGCATCGCCTCGACCGGCTATGTGCGCAGCAATCTGGTGGTCTTCAGCAATGCCGCCTTTGCCGCCGCGGGCAACAACGCGCTCGCCCTCGCCCAGACCGAAGCCCATGCCCATGATCACGCCGGTCATGACCATGGCCAGGCCGGTTCGGTCCAGAGCACCGTTGCCGCCGCCGCGATCAGCAGCGTCACGGGACGTGTCGAAGAGCGACTGGAGAAAGTACGCGAAGCCCGCATGAAGGGCTACGAGGGCGATGCCTGCGGCGAATGCGGCAACTTCACCCTGGTCCGCAATGGTACCTGCATGAAATGCAACACCTGCGGCTCGACCAGCGGCTGCAGCTGAGGATCGCCGTTGGAAGGATTGCTCTACATTCACTCATAATTTATGCGAATCGAGCCAAAGGCAGTGAGTAATTCACGCAACTCTATGCAGCTGGTTCGAGACTCATAAGTTGGTAAATGAGAGCTATAATTTGTACCAATGAGACTCAACAGATCGCCTAAAAGCGATTGCGCCCCGGTAAATCTTAGGATTTCCGGGGCGTTCCTTATTTGGGTCATCTCCGGCACGACCCACTGTCACTGCCACCCTCCCCCCTCTCCAAGGAGCTCATTGACCAGGTTTGTTCCTTGCAAGCCGATGGCGGACGATTCTCTTACCGTGTAATTCACTGGCGCCTTGAATCTAATGCCGAAGATATTTTCTTCGAGCTCAAGCAGCGATCCCTGTAATCCGCGCTGTCCAATTAAGCGTCCGGTGCAGCCCGCGTTTTAATCCACATCGCGTAGATAGTATTCGCGTAAATCAAAAGGCCGCTTGAGCTGTAGCGCTTTTATGCCGACCTGGATTACCATAATAGACATATTGAGGGCATTCTGGGGGGCGGGGCATGGTCACGACAATCGCGAACATCCGAAGCATGCGCAATGTCGGAATTTTAGCAGATCGTACTGCTTCATCAGAAAATTTGAACTTTCGCAGATACAACCTGATCTACGGCTTTAACGGCTCCGGCAAGAGCACTCTATCTCGCGTGTTTGCCAGCTTTCAAGCGGCGGCAAGGGACGAGCACTTGCCTACAGATTCGACATTCGAAATCGAACTTAGTGACAAAACACGGCTAAGTTGTCCAGATCAGATGACTGGCTTGGAGAACCGAATAGTTGTCTTTAATGGAGATTTTGTTGAGAGAAATCTTCAGTGGTCCACAGCCCGCGCTAATCCAATATTTTATATTGGGGCAGAGCAAGCAACGTTAGCAGCGCAACTCGCCCAGACTGAATCCCAAATTGATGCGCTAGAGGGTAGACGACAGATTGCATCGATTCAGAAATCTCACGCCGAAAAGAGTCTGCAAACATTTAAACGTGACCTCGCTAGAACTGTAGCGGACAGATTGCGTTTACGTAATCGCAAATATGAGGCACCGCAACTAGTTCACGACTTCGAAAATGTACCCTTTGATTCCTCATCGCAGCTAACTGAAGAGCAGCTTGAAGCGTTTAGCGTGACCAGCCGACAAGACGCGCCAATGCCAAAGGTGACCATGCCAAGCGCAAGGCTTGAGGAACTTCCTAGTTTTATCGAAGTCACTCGCGAGTTATGCCAACAGAGACCTTCAACTATAGTGCTAGAGGGATTGGATAGGCATCCGGCCATGTTACTGTGGCTGAAGACTGGATTTGAGTACCATTCAGGACATGCGCTTTCCAACTGCCTTTTCTGCAATAGTACGATCACCCAGGAGAGAATGCAGCACTTGGCCAACGCGCTTGATGACAAGCTTAATCAGTTTATTGCCGACATCAACAAGACGGCTCAAAGATTTGTCGTTCACCTGACTGAAGTGCGGAATTTGCAGACAGCACTGCCCGCCGAGGAGCAGCTTTCGGCTGGCCTGAGATCGTCGTATCGTTCTGCTCGACATGCAGTTCAAGAAACTGCGCGCTATGCGGAGGCAATACTAGAAGCATCGGCGGTTCTTCTAGAAGAGAAAGTCAGGCAGCCGAGTCTCCTCATAGATGTTTCAAGCTTTCCATCCACATCGGATGTAGAAGCCGCCATTCAAAAATTACAGGCTGCGATTTACTCTGCGGATTTGCTTTTGGAGGACCATAACAAACAAGTGGAGGAATTTATCCAGCATCAGGAAATGGTCCAGCTTTTCATAAAAAAACACTTCCTTTCCCAAAAGGCGGCCGAATACTCCAGATTCAAAGAGGATGCAGAGAAGACCGCGGCAGCGCTCAAAACAGCAGAGGAAGCGCATGCAAACATGAAAGAATTTATCGCTGAGACTCGACAGAAAATTCAAAAACACGGTCCGGCGGCCACTGTAATTAATAAACTCATTCAATCGTACCTTGGACACAACGAACTAACGATTTCTTCAATTGATGAAGGATATGAGATTCATCGTTTTGGAAGACTGATAGAAGGGCTACCAAGCGAGGGTGAGAAAACAGCCATCGCTCTGTGTTATTTTTTATCATTACTACAATCGAATGGTCGCAAACTAAAAGACCTAATTGTCGTTGTGGACGATCCGATCTCGAGTCTTGATTCCAAAGCACTTAACTTTGCCTGTAGTCTCGTAAAGAGCAGTCTAGCAGGTGCTGCTCAGTTCTTCGTTCTAACGCACAATCAAAATTGTATGAACGAATTCCGGAAGGCATGGAAGACCAAGGCCCGAGCAGATGGCGGGAATATACTTACGGCAACGTTGCTCTTTATAGACGTTAAATCACCCGTCGGAAGAACAATGCGCTCGTCATCAATTGTGGAGCTTCCGAAGCTCCTGCGCGAATATGATTTCGAGTACCACTATCTCATGAGCCACGTGTTGACTTTCTCGGAGATAGGGGACAATTCCGACTACGCGTATATGATGCCGAACGTCCTGCGCCGAGTGCTTGACGTCTTCCTTGCTTTTCGATGCCCTGGAAACCATTCAATCCAGGATAAAATTGCGCAATTATGTAAAGTACACGCTGCCCTAGACAAAGATCGCCTGGCAGCCCTTGAACGTCTCACGCAGGTAGAATCGCATTCCGATAGCCTTGATGATCTTATCTCCTTTTCAACGATGACACTGGAGGAAACGAAGGAAGCGACTTCGACTCTTCTTGACATGATGGCTCATGTGGACAAATCACATCTCGAGGGAATACGCCACCTCTGCCGTCCTTAGTTGTCGCGCATTTCATCAGCCGATATGCGACGTTTGCAATAGGCTGGCGCACAACTGCAGTCATCTCTTCCTCGGCTTGAATAGGAGGTCACTCTGATTCGCTATCCCCTTTTTTCACCCGAAATGCTCGCCTGTCCGGTATGTAATTCCAAGGCAGGATCTTACAGCGCACATTCGACATGGAGCCATAAACGACTCGGCAATGGCCAATTTGAGGGCTCCGGCTGTCATCATCAGTTCGCTTTTTATGATGGACTAAAGGTTGGGATTAAAGCCGGAACATTCGGCATCCTCGGTGTTTACTCAAACTGGTCGTGGACGACGGAAGTCGTAACTGAATGTGGTCGAGTTGACCGCCTTGACGTCCCGGTGCTCCAAGGGATGAGTCCCTTTGCTACATATCTCACTGTTTATTCAAGCGAACGCCGCCCTGCTACGGCGGCGACTGTTTCTATCGTCGGATACACAGGCAATACATTGGTCTATTCCACGGCAGTGCCACTCGGTTCAGTTGGTCAACCTGCTGGCGGCCAAACTGAAATTGGAATAACTGTCTATTGTCGTATGCAGGGAAATTCCGAAGGGTGGCGACGTCTACTCTACGACAGCCTTACCGATTTGAGTCTCAGCCGTCATAATCTCTCGATTTTCAAACTCGCGACTAGCGTAGAGTTATACGTAGATCGCCTCTTTGGGGAGTATCTCGATAAGATCAGAGTGACGGAGAAACTTAAGCGGCGGCTTATGAAGTCAGCGCGAGACTGGGCCAGCCGAGTAGGCCGGATCGGGGATATTCTACCCGATTTCCTGCAGCCCTCTGAAATTCAACTTTTTAAGAACGCGTTATCAGCGTACTCCGAGAAGGTCCGCGAGCCGCGAAATGCTTTCGCCCATGACGAATTTCCCTCATTTGATTATTACGCCGCGACAGCGGCGCATGAGGCAGCCTTCGACATCTTATGGGTACTCGACCGGCTAGCGGATTCTCTGGTGTATCGGAAGATTACCTAGTGGAGCTCGGGTTGCCCGAACCTTCCGCTTCGGTAAACAAGCACCGGGCCGACAAAATGGCAGTCAGCAAAGGGGCCGGAGAAATCCTCTGTCGCGCGTGCACACGAATTCTCCTGAAAGGTTGAACCTATTGAATCGTTCAGAAAGATGTAAGCGTCAGCCAAGCCGCGCTGGGATTGCAGGGCAATCTGTTTTGATCAGGCTGGAGCTTTTGTCGGCTCGGGTAGGGGACCAAACACAGCCGAGTGCCAGTACGTTTCCGGGTCACGAAACCATTGACGGTTCCTTGGCGTCTCGAACTTAGCCAATTGGCGCATGTTGACCCCGTAGCGTTGGCACAGGGCCAGGAGTTCTCGAAGTTCGTCTTTTAGCGGCTTGCGTTTGAGATAGACCACCAATCCTCGGCGGCCTTCACCCGCATATCTTTCGACACAGGGGATTCGTCCCAACCATTCGAAAAAGGCCCGCTCGTCGTTGAGGTGATAAAAAATGACGCCAGTATCCATCTGGGTGAGCGTGAGAAACGCCTCGGTCATATCCTCGGAATCTTGCTTCACGCTCGCCTCTTAAAGATGCCTTCGACCAATAGCGTTCGTTACTTACCAAGCGGCCAGTTTGGCAGCCTGGCGATTCCAATTCCAGGGGAGAAGCTCGGCCAGCCGATTGATCGGATGGCCCTTGGCCATGCGGTCGATCACGTCGGCCAGCCAGGCTTCCGGATCGAGCCCATTGAGCTTGGCGGTCTCCAAGACGGTATAGAGGATGGCGGCGCGCTCGCCCCCGGCCTCGGAACCCAGGAACAAGAAATTCTTGCGGGTGACGGCAATCCCACGCAGAGCTCGCTCCGCCGGATTGTTGTCGATGCCGATCCGCCCATCACTGATATAGCGCAGCAGTGCCTCCCAGCGATTGAGGGCGTATTGGATGGCCTTGCCGAGGGCACTCTTGGCCGAGAGCCGACGACGCTGCTCCTCTAGCCAGGGATGGAACGCCCGCAGGACCGGCAGGGCGCGTTCCTGCCTGACAGCCAGGCGTGTCGCGGCGGGCTGGCCGGAGATATCTGCTTCGATGGCATAGAGTTCAGCAATCCGCCGCAGCGCCTCTTGTGCGATTGGCGAGCCGGTGGCCTCGAAGACGTCAAAGATTTTACGCCGGGCATGCGCCCAGCAGGCAGCCAGGAGTATGCCGGGCGGCTGATCGGCCCTGGTGAGGGCCTCGTAGCCACCATAGGCGTCCGCCTGGATGATGCCGCAGAATCCCGCGAGATGGTCACGCGGCCGTTCACCCTTGCGATCCGGACTGAAGCGGTAGAAGGCGGCGGGCGGCCGGTCCCCTGCCCAGGGCCGTTCATCCACCAGATAGGTCCACAGTCGCCCTGTTCGGGTCTTGCCGTGGCCCGGAGCCAAGAGGGCAATCGGCGTATCGTCGGTATGGATAACCGGGGCCTGCAGCACGTGAATGCTAATCAGCCCCGCCAGCGGTGTCAGCCACCAAGCCGCATGACCGATCCAATCGGCCAAGGTTGCTCGTTCGATCTCGATGCCCTCGCGGGCCAGGATCGCCGATTGACGGTAGAGCGGCAGGCCATCGAGATACTTACCGACCACCACATTGGCGATCAGGCCAGGACCGGGGCGGCCCTTGGTGATTGGCAGGTCGGGCGATGGTGCTTGCAGGATCGTCTCGCAATCCCGGCAGCTCAGCTTGGGGCGTATATGACGGATAACCCTGAGCCTGGCTGGGATCTTCTCCAAGACCTCGGTCACGTCTTCGCCCAGCTTGGAGAAGTGGGCTCCACCACAGCCTGGACAGATCTCACCGGGAGAATGAATGATCTCCTCGCGCGGCAGGTGATCCGGCAGATGGCGGCGCACTGGCTGACGACGCGACGCTTGTCGCTCCGGGTGAGCAAGCCCCGTGGTCGGAAGTTGCGCCAGGCGCGTTGCCTCGCCTTCCTCCAGATCCTCCAGCATCAACTCAAGCTGCTGGATCTGCGTATCGAGCTTCTCGGAAGAGCGGCCGAACTGCATGCGCCGCAGCTTGGCGAGCTGTGCCTTCATCTGCTCGATCAGCAGCTTGGCGCCGGTCAGCTCAGCCCGAGCAACCGCCAGCTCGGCCTCACGTTCGGCCAGTTGGGCGCGCAATGCTGTGATCTCTTGAGCGGCATCAATCATCGTCCCGGAGTCTAGCTGAGATCGACTGTTCTGACATCGGGCAACGGTGCCCCCGAGTCACTTTGCCGCGCTCTTTAGCAGGCCACTTCCGGTGCCCAACTGCGCAATGGCATGCGCCAATCAATCCCCTCCAGCAGCATCGAAAGCTGGGCTGACGTCAAGGCAACAGATCCATCTCTGGCCTGCGGCCAGACAAAGCGATCACGTTCGAGCCGTTTGGCGAACAAGCAGAGCCCCTGGCCGTCCCACCACAGGACTTTCATCAGGTCGCCACGCCTGCCACGGAACAGGAACAGGGCGCCACCATGGGGATCGAGATGCAGCATGGTCTGCACCAGGGCTGCCAGGCCATCGAAGCCCTTACGCATATCCGTGACACCGCAGCAGAGGTAAATATGGGCAGTCCCGGGAACGGCGATCACCTGAGAGCCGCCAATACGCGACGCAGCATCGCCTCGGCAATGTCCCCCGTCAACCGCAGCTTCACGCCAGAGGGCAGTTCAACCTCGATGATCCCAGCCGCTGTCTTTGCCAACATAGGCGATGCCGCCTCAACCGGGATCTCTGGTCCGGGAAGTTGGTCAAGTCCAGGCGTCGCCGTCACCGGCGCAAACCCTGTCAACTCACCACTGCGGAACTGCTTGCGCCAGGTATAAAGCTGTCCAGTGCCGATGCCATGCTCCCGGCACACCAGAGACGGCATCGCACCGGGCGCCGCACATTGCGCCAGAATGCGCAGCTTCTCCTCGACGCTCCAGCGTCGACGTCGTTCCGGTCCCGCCAGCACCTCGCTTCGAACCTTACGAGGCCTAGTCGGAGCGCTCGTAAGAGCACTCTCTTGCGCCAACCCAGCATCCGCCATGTGCCAACCCTCTCAGCAAAACCGCAGAATGCCGGGCAATGTCGATTAATAAAAGGCGGCGAATGGCTGACGCTTACAGAAAGATAACTTTCATACTAAGACATGATGAGATGCTGCAGATAGCCTCGGCGTATCAGTAGAGGCGACCAAGGAATATTTTTGTAAATGCCGGGACACCACAATGCCATCAACGTTCCAACCGGCACATTCATTGGGGTTGAGATAAGAGCTCTGGCTCCTGAATATCCTAGAGCGTCTTTCTCGCAGTCCTCCAATTGCTCCGGCGTTAAGTCGACGATATCGTCTACCTTATATCGCGCCCAAGCGATGCAGTGTCTACCAACGTCCCTTAGAAAATTTTCCAACTCAGAAGAAATTGAGGCACTCTTCCGAAGCTCTCTTGCATAAGAGAGCCCGCAGAATTTAGTTAACTCTAAGGAGGTCGCTGCTCGACTCAGATTGTCCTTGCCCAATTGTGTCCCGGCCGCCGCAATAATATGAAGACTGGTTTTCTTAAGGGCCATCAGGGATCGCCTTCAATCAATACCTACACGGAAGTCTGTCGGCAGCCTGAATTTTGAAGAGCAAATCGTTCGCCTGAGCTCCGTTAGCACGGGCCTTCTCGGCTAATTAATTCGAGATTATGGTCCACCTCAGGGAAGTGAACCAGCCCAAGGCCAGAAAAGACGATCGTTACACCCTTGCCCAAATAGCTCCATTCGGCTTCGGCGTAGTCAGCGCTGTAATCGCTTGTGTCTATGGAGCGAACGACGACACCGTCTTCATGCAGCGCATATCATATCTGACGCTGTCCCCGACTTTGATTTCCTGACCATCGAAGTACTTCACTTTGCTGATCGTGTATTATCCAGATTATAGATGATATCGCCAGGACAGCAATTCGTCGATGCAACCGAGCACATCGGTGAGACAGGCCCGCAGGTCGACACCGAGTTATCCTCAGGATTTTATCTCTGCCCGGGACGTTTCACAAGGGAACCTGCCCCGGATTGCCAAAAGGTGGTCCGGGGCTTCCTTTGTCTGCATCGGCCCCTCAAAACTGATTGAGATCGATCTGCGCTCGCCGTGCGTGAGCGACGCCGTCTTCAAATCGCAACGTCGGTAAAGACACGCTCACCACCGTCCCTGACCCGACGACACTGGAGATCGCCAGATGGCCGCCATGAGCCTCGATCACGCCATTGGCGATCGCCAGCCCCAGGCCCAATCCGCCGCGTTCCCGGTCCAGGACGTTCTGGACCTGATAGAAGGCCTTGGTCACATGATGCAGCTCGGTCTCGGGGATACCGACACCTTTATCGACGACCTCCAGAACGACCGCCTCATCTCGTTGATGGCACGCCACTTCCACGACTTCACCGGAGGGCGTGAACCTGAGCGCATTTGACGCGATGTTGGTGATTGCTTGATTGAGCCAGACGGAATCGGCGAATACCTGAATGGCGTTCACCGGCATGTGGCAAATCAGGGCGACATCCATCTCCTTTGCACTGGCCCGCAGCGCCGATAGGCAGTCATTCATGACGGCGCGGATATCGAGAGGCTCCAGTTTGAGCGTCAGCTTGCCGGTCGAAATCTTCGACATCGTCAAAGTGTCATCGATGATGCGGGCCAAATGCCGCCCGCTTGCGAGAATATCTTCCAAGAATCTGCTTTGGGCCTCTTCCGTCAGCGTGGCTCTGCGGGACTGGAGCAGTTCGGAAAATCCGATGATGGCGTTGAGCGGCGTTCTGAATTCGTGGCTTGCAATGGCAAGAAACGTGTCCTTGGCACGATTGGCATGGTCCGCCCGTTCGCGGGCTGCACGTTCGGTCTGGGCCAGGGTTTCCGCCCTGACGATCGCTCTATTCAACATCCAGATCAGAATGATCCCGGTGCAGATGACGCCCAGAAGTGCGCCCAGCACGGGATAATAAGAGCGGCGCAGCATATCGAGCGCCTTGTTCCGCAATAGGAAGTCCATCGTCCATGCATGGATGGGAGGCCCCAATGCGGCGAGGTCCTTCCGAATGGCGAGGTATTGATTGCGGTCACCTCGATCGAGCGTATCGAAATGCGGCCGCAATCTCTCGACCGTGGGCGCCAGCAGATTCATCAGAGCGTGGTAGTCACTTGTCTGCCGGAGCTCGGAACCGTCGTCGCCGGTGGCAATCGTCTTGATCCTGCTTTCGAATATTTCGAAACGTTCCCTGACGCCATCAGCCGTGATCTCCGGATTTTGGCTGTAGAATGCATCCAGCAGGCCTAAGGATTTGACTTGCTCAAGCTCCAGTTGGCTCGCCAGCCAGTTGCTGCTCCGCTGCGCCTGCCAGAGCACCATGGAATTCTTCACGAGCAGATAACTGCTCAGCCCTAATGCGCCGGCAAAGACAGCAATGACGGCAAAGGCTGCCCAGTACCGTCGGAGGAGGCTCATTCAGGATCAACTTGCAGAGATCTGAGTTGCCATATCATTTTTGATTGTGTCTCTTTCGAACCCAGGCTATCCGGGTAAATGATCCATAACGGCCCTTTATTCGCGATCGACATGTATTGGCCGTTCTGACGATAGGCAATCAGGACCTGGGTTGCGGCCAGATCCTCTTTTGGAATGCGAACAGAATAGTCGTTGAGGGCATAAGCAGTCACAGACAGGTTTTTTGCCTGAAGGTAATTCAAGAGATCAAGAAGTTTGACGCCGTCGAAGGATTGCGGCCCGTCGGTCCAAGCGGTTTCCGTCGTAATCCTTGCCTTCGGCAAGGCTTCCAGCATCGCCATGTCAAACCTGGCCACGCCATCTGCATTTGTACGCGCAATAGCGCCCGTGACCTCCAGCACGACATTGCCGGTCGGCTGCTCCAATGCTTGCATACCGGCGGAAGCGGAGGAGACTGCCACTGACAAGGTTGCAAGAAGGATCGCCATCGATGTTCGGAAATATCGGATCATCGCCATCAGCTGCTTCCTTGCCTGCGCCCGCCCGGATGGGACGGCGCGTGATATCCAGGCGGCGCATAAAATAACAGAAGTTTGGGCTTTGTTAATGCGCAAGGCTGATTGACGGGGTCGATAAGTTTCGAGCTTTTCGAGTATATCTATAAAATAAGGCTTAAAGACATCTTGATTCTAACGAGTATAGTCATGCATCTGTGCGGACTGTAACCCAGCGCCAGTTGACCATGGTGTTTCCAACGGGCAAGAACGTTGCGTTTGGAAGAAACGTAGACAGAAACGGATTTCGGAGAGCGCCATGATTGCTCTGCCACTTTTTATCCTCGCCGTCGCAGCGGTTCTCGTCACGCCGGGCCCGACCAATGCTCTTCTCTGGACGTCCGCCGGGCTTGTTGGCGTTCGCCGTTCCCTGCCGCTGATGCTGCCGGAAATTGCCGGCTATCTGACGACCATCGGCGGGATGAGACTGATCGGCGATCCGTTGATCGCGGTCATGCCGACATTTGGCCTGATCTTGCGCATAGCCCTCATCGGTTATCTCCTGCTGCTATCCTGGCAGCTTTGGAACGTCGATCCGTCACCGGCCAATCTGAACACCCGCGTGGTGACTCCCGGCCGGGTATTCCTCACGACCTTGCTCAATCCCAAAGCCCTTGTCTTCGCCTTTGCCATTTTCCCGCCGTTTGATGGCCTGGCGGCAGCCGTCCCCTATACGATCGCCTTCGTTCTCACGGTTGGTGTCGTGGCGACTGGCTGGATCGCGTTCGGGGCCGCCGTCGGCCGATTGGGTGACAGCAGAATGCCGCGGATCCTGCCGCGCATCGCCGCCGTCATCCTATGCCTGCTCGCTGCCGTGATAGCCGGATCGGCGATTACGGCCGTTGCGTGAGGCCATTGCGTAAGATGGCGTCGCCACTGAATTGCGCTTGCCCCCTAAATAACCAACATGTGCAGCCATGAAAGCGGTTCTCTTCGAAAAGTTTCGCCAGCAGCCTTCCGTCCAGACGGTCGCCGATCCGACGCCCAGCCCCGGCGGAGTCGTCATCAAGGTAGAGGCAACAGGCGTGTGCCGGAGCGACTGGCATGGCTGGATGGGACATGATCCCGATATCACGCTGCCACATGTGCCGGGGCATGAATTGGCCGGGACGATCGCGGCTATCGGCAGCAGGGTCGAGCGGTGGCGTGCCGGCGACCGCGTGACGGTACCCTTTGTCGCCGGCTGCGGGCATTGCGAAGAATGCCATTCCGGCAATCAGCAGGTCTGCGAAAATCAGTTCCAGCCGGGCTTCACTGCCTGGGGTTCTTTTGCCGAATATGTGGCGGTCGAGTTCGCAGATACCAACCTGGTCCGCTTGCCCGAAACGCTGGACTTTCCGACGGCGGCCAGCCTTGGCTGCCGCTTCGTCACTTCTTTTCGGGCGATTGTCGATCAGGGCCGTGTTGCCCCGGGCGAATGGGTTGCCGTGCATGGTTGTGGCGGTGTCGGCCTGTCGGCCATCATGATTGCCGCCGCCATGGGCGCCAACGTGATTGCCATCGATCTAAAGGCAGATAAGCTTGATTTCGCAAAACAGATCGGCGCGCAGGCGACCATCAATGCCGCCGAAACTGCCGACGTCATCGGCGCGGTCCGGGAAATGACGAAGGGCGGCGCGCATGTCTCTGTGGATGCTCTGGGACATACCACGACCTGCTTCAATTCCATCGCAAATCTGCGCCGCCGCGGCCGCCATGTTCAAATCGGACTCATGCTGGCCGATCAGGCACAGCCGCAGATCCCGATGGACAAGGTAATTGCCCATGAATTGCAGATATTAGGCAGCCACGGCATGCAGGCATTCCGCTATCCGGCGATGATGAACATGCTGGCCTCGGGCAAGCTGATGCCGCAAAAGCTGATCGGCAAAGAAATAAGCCTTGCCGAGGCACCAGCCGCGCTGGTGCAAATGGATCGCTTCGAGGCGACTGGCATTACCGTCATCACGCGCTTCTGAGGGCCGGGAGACGGCGTCGGGGACGTCGCAAAACCGCTCGTGTAATGTTAATGTAATTTGTACCTTGATCCTGGATCAACCGGGAACCCGTCGTATGTCATCGCTTTTAATGACAGCGGCGTAACAGTCGGAGGCTCCATATGGTCGACCTCAATGATCAGCTGCTTGGCATCATCAAGACACTCGCCGCGGAGATTCATCACGACGATTTCGTCGCGACGGAACAAATCGCCGAACGATGGTTCGAGGAATATCCGGAAGCCGATATGTACCAGGTGACGGAAGCGCTGATCGTTTTGGAAGAGCAAGGCGCCATCAAGTCGGTTTCAGACGACGCAGGGAACGTCTTGGGCTATTTCGTGATTCATCCCTAGAGGCGATGTCTCTTTTCCGGTCTGGGGCATCAATCTGGCCGACCAAATTACTGGCGCGGCGATATCTTCCGCAAATGGTCGCGGACCAGCATCAATCCAATCAGGTTCCCCCCCGTCATGACATCGATAGGACGTTTGTCGCCCAGATTCGGATTCGGCATGCTGAGCCACTGATCGGCGCGCTGGTGATTGGGATAAAGCTGCCGCAGCTGCGACTGGATGCCGCCGACGAAACCAAGGCGATGCGGCAGATCCTTGGGGTATTGCCGCACCTGACCGGAGACCCAATTGCGCAGGTCCTCGATATGCCGGGCGCCTAGAATTGCGATGATCTGCTGATCCGAGAGCGACCAGTTTTTCAGGATGCTGAGCGCCCCCGCCACACCATGCCGGATTTCATCCAAGGTCAATTGTGATTTCGTCGCCGATACCATAGCCCCCGCCAGTCCGGATGTGTCCGCGCATTCACATCTTAGAATACAACCGAATCGCCATGGCGCTGCCAGCAAAATCGACGACGCCGGGGGACGGGCCGGGGGTATGGATCGACCTCGACAATGCGGCTATGCTCCCGGTCGATTTGAAACCGGAGCTGCTGGAGGGCGTCCAAAGCCCCAGACCAGGCCATCGAAAAGGAGCAGGATATGTCAGGAAAAATCGCCGCCAAACTCGCCGCAGGCAAGATCGAATTGCCGCAGGCCGCCGCCCCCGTGGCGAATTACGTACCGGTCGTCATAACCGGCAACCAGGCTTTCGTTTCCGGGCAGGTGACCTTCTGGAACGGCGAACGCAAATTCCTGGGCAAGCTCGGCAAGGACTTCAGCGCCGAAGAGGGCCAGCAAGCGGCACGTCTCTGCGGCCTCAATATCCTGGCGCAGCTTCAGGCTGTCTTGGGCGATCTCGACCGCGTGAAACGCGTCGTGAAACTGGGCGTCTTCGTCAATTGCATGGCTGATTTCACCGATCAACCCAAAGTCGCCAACGGCGTTTCCGATCTGATGGTCGAGGTGTTCGGCGAGGCCGGCAAACATGCGCGCTCGGCCGTCGGCGTCAATGCGCTGCCGCTGAATGTCGCCGTCGAAGTCGATGCGGTGGTCGAGATCGCCTAAGCGGTGTTGCCATTGCTGTTGCATGATGGGGGCGGGCCCGAATTCGGCCCGCCCATTTCATTTCACATGTGGATCATGACTTGATCGGGCTCGCCACACGTATACTCTGATGCTGGTGCTTCGGCGTGAGCGCTCGGCGCCGGGTAGTGGCAGGAACAGCGGAATTATCGTGGAATTGCAGGCGCGGGTCATCGATTCCCTGACCGAAGTGGCGGCAAGCGAGTGGGACGCCTGTGCGCGGTGGAGCGCCGCCGACGGCGAAAATCCCTTCGTGAGCCATGCCTTCCTATCGGCTCTCGAGAAATCAGGCTCGGTTGGCCGGCGAAGCGGCTGGCTGCCGCAGTATTTATTGCTCGAAGACGATCATGGCCATTTGCTGGCTGCCTGCCCGCTTTATCTGAAAGGGCATTCTTCCGGCGAATATGTTTTCGATCACGGCTGGGCCGAGGCCTATGAGCGTGCAGGGGGCCGGTATTACCCCAAGCTGCAAGTAGCCGTCCCCTTTACGCCGGTGCCCGGCCCCCGCCTGCTGGTGCGCGCCGGGCCCGGAGAGCGCGCCATTCGGGGCGCCTTGATCGAGGCGCTGATCAGCACCGCGTCACGCAGCAAACTGTCTTCGCTGCATCTGACATTCTGTACGAATGACGAGGCCGCGACGCTGCATGACGCCGGATTGCTGCATCGGCTTGGCGTGCAATATCACTGGCAGAATCAGGGTTATGGCAGCTTCGATGATTTCCTGGCAGCGCTCAATTCACGCAAGCGCAAAGCGATCCGCAAGGAACGCGCTGCGATCGGCAATTATGGCCTGACCTTGCGGCAGCTGAGCGGCGCGGAGATCGAGCCGCGTCATTGGGATGCCTTCTTCGCTTTCTATATGGATACCGGCAGCCGCAAATGGGGAAGCCCTTATCTGACGCGACGGTTCTTCGATCTGATCGGGACCACGTTGTCGGATCATGTCGTGCTGATGCTGGCGGAAAAAGACGGCAGACCGGTGGCCGGAGCCCTCAATCTGCGCGGCCGCGACGCCCTCTATGGCCGCAATTGGGGCTGCCTGGCCGAATTCCGCTTCCTGCATTTCGAGCTTTGTTATTATCAGGCCATCGACTACGCCATTGCCCATGGCCTCGCCCGCGTCGAGGCGGGCGCGCAGGGCGAGCACAAGATTCAGCGCGGCTATCTGCCGGTTGCGACGCATAGCGCCCATTGGATTGCCGATCCGGCCTTCCGCGACGCTGTGGCCGAGTTCCTGAAGCGGGAAACCCGCGTGTTGGAAAACGAAATGGCGGAACTGGCCAGCTATGGTCCGTTCCGCCAATCCGATGAGTGACGATCTCAGAGCTTATTTCCGCTTGTCGAGCCCTGCTTTGGCGAAGGCCGCCGCCAAGGCACCGCCGCCAAGGCTTCCGCTGTTCTGGCCACCCGCCTGAGCACCACCGCCGGAACGAGGCGGCTGCGCAGTCATAAATTTACGATCGCGCGGCGCCAGCGTGCGGTCATTGCTGTTGGCGTTTTCCCGTTTTGCAGCACCCGGCTGATCCGACATGCGCATGGTGAGGGCAATACGCTTGCGCTTGAGATCGACCTCCAGCACCTTCACCTTTACGACATCGCCTGACTTCACGACTTCGCGCGGATCCTTGACGAAGCGGTCGGCCAAAGCCGAGACATGGACCAGGCCGTCCTGATGGACGCCGATATCCACGAAGGCGCCGAAATTCGTCACATTGGTGACAACGCCTTCCAACATCATGCCGGGCTGCAGATCCTTCATTTCCTCGACGCCGTCCTTGAAGGTCGCCGTCTTGAACTCCGGTCGCGGATCGCGGCCGGGTTTTTCCAGTTCTTTCAGGATATCGCTGACCGTCGGCACGCCGAATTGTTCGTCCGTGAACTGGTCAGGTCGCAGGCTACGCAACAGCTTGGTATCGCCGATCAACGCCTTCACCTCAGATTTGGTGACAGCAAGGATACGCCGCACCACCGGATAGGCTTCCGGATGCACCGAAGAACTGTCCAACGGATCGTCGCCATCGCCGATGCGGAGGAAGCCGGCGCATTGCTCGAAGGCCTTGGGGCCGAGGCGTGAAACGGCCAGCAGGTCCTGCCGGGTCTTGAAGGGGCCGTTCTGATCTCGATGGGCGATGACGTTCTGCGCCAGGCTCTCGCCGAGGCCGGAAACGCGGGCCAGCAATTTAGCCGAGGCGGTATTCACTTCGACGCCGACGGCGTTCACGCAATCCTCGATCACGGCATCCAAGGCGCGCGCCAGACGGAATTCGTTCACATCGTGCTGATACTGGCCGACGCCGATCGATTTCGGATCGATCTTGACCAGCTCCGCCAGGGGATCCTGCAGACGGCGCGCGATCGAGACAGCGCCGCGCAGCGACACATCAAGGCTCGGCAATTCCTTCGACGCATATTCCGAGGCGGAATAGACCGACGCACCGGCCTCCGACACCACGATCTTGTTCAGCTTCAACTCAGGATGCCGCTTCTGCAGGTCGATCGTCAGCCGGTCGGTCTCGCGGCTGGCCGTGCCATTGCCGATGGCGACGAGTTCGACCTGGTGGCGATGGGCCAAGGCCGCCAGCACCGCAATCGACTCATCCCATTGGCGTTTAGGCTCATGCGGATAGATGGTGGTGGTTTCCAGCACCTTGCCGGTGGCGGCGATCACCGCCACCTTGACGCCGGTACGGATACCGGGATCGAGACCAAGCGTGGCCCGGCCGCCGGCCGGCGCCGCCATCAGGATGTCCTTGAGATTGGCGGCGAAGACCCGCACCGCTTCTTCTTCCGCCGCCTGGCGCAGCCGTGTCATCAGATCGATTTCGATATGCAGCTTAGCCTTCACCCGCCAGGTCCAGCGCACCACATCCTGCAGCCAGGCATCGCCCGCGCGTTTTTGATCGGAAACACCGAATTTGGCGGCAATCATCCGTTCCGGCGCCCCCAGCTGCTTGCGATCCTCCGGCTCGTCGAGGATCAGCGAGAGCATTAGAATCTCTTCCTTCTGGCCGCGGAACAGCGCCAGGGCGCGGTGCGATGGAATCTTGGAAATCGATTCCGCCGCGTCGAAATAGTCCGAGAACTTCGCGCCGGTATCGGCCTTGCCTTCGACCAGTTTCGAAACCAGGCGGCCATTTTCCCAGACGTGATCGCGCAAGCGGCCGATCAGATCGGCATCTTCGGCGAAGCGTTCCATGAGAATCTGCATGGCGCCGTCGAGCGCCGCTTTGACATCCGCAACGCCTTTCTCGGCATCCACGAAGGCGGCGGCCTCAGCCTCGGGCGTCTTGGTCGGATCGCCGAGCAGCAGATCGGCCAACGGCTCCAATCCGGCCTCGCGGGCGATTTGCGCCTTGGTGCGGCGCTTCTGCTTGTAAGGAAGATAGAGATCTTCCAATCGTGCCTTGTTGTCGGCAAAGCGAATATCGCGCTCCAGTTCAGGGGTCATCTTGCCCTGTTCCTCGACGCTTTTCAGGATCGCCGTCCGCCGTTCCTCCAACTCGCGCAGATAGCGCAGCCGCTCATCCAAGGTGCGGAGCTGCGTATCGTCGAGGCCACCCGTCACTTCCTTACGATAGCGTGCGATGAACGGCACTGTGGCGCCGCCATCCAGCAACTCGACAGCTGCTTGGACCTGCGCCTCACGGGCATTCAATTCGGCGGCAATACGGGCTTCGATCGACGGCAGAGACACGCTGTTACCTCAATTTCGTTCCAGTGATTCCGATTCGCGATGACCGCGATCAGGGTTGCTGTTCTAACCGCTGCAAGCTCCCGGCTCAAGCCCGACGGGAAGTTATTATCGCTATATTTTTCAAGCTTTTACGAGGAATTTATTTGACCTGCGCGGGGTCGTCCCATCAGCCGAAAATGAGGATGACGCAAGCCGAAAAACGAAGCGGACGGCAATCGCATGATTGCCGTCCGCTTCTTGTCGACGAGAGGGATCGGAGGCGGCGTTATGCCTCGACCGGCTCGACCGTTTCTTCGCTGCTCTGGCCCTTGCCCTCGATGATCTCGAAGGTGAGCTTGTCGGCATCAGCATCGAATCCTATCCGGACCGTGCCGCCCTTCTCCAGGCGGCCGAACAGGATGTCATCGGCCAGCGGCTTCTTGATATGCTCCTGGATGGTGCGCGAGAGCGGTCGCGCCCCGTAGAGCGGATCGAAGCCTTTCGCCGCAAGCCAGCGTCGCGCCGCATCGGTCAGTTCGATCGTCACATGGCGATCGGCAAGTTGTGCTTCCAGCTGCATGACGAACTTGTCGACGACCTGGGCAACCACTTCCGGCGGCAGGTTGGAGAAGGCGATGATCTGATCCAGACGGTTGCGGAATTCCGGCGTGAACAGCCGGTTGATCGCCTCGGCATCCTCGCCTTCGCGCTTTTCGCGCCCAAACCCGATGGCTGCCTTGGACATTTCCGATGCGCCCGCATTGGTGGTCATGATCAGGATCACATTACGGAAATCGACCGACTTGCCGTTGTGATCCGTCAGCTTGCCGTGATCCATCACCTGCAGCAGGATATTGAACAGGTCGGGATGGGCCTTTTCGATCTCATCCAGCAGCAGGACGGCATGAGGATGCTGATCGATCGCATCGGTCAGCAAGCCGCCCTGATCGAAGCCGACATAACCCGGAGGCGCGCCGAGCAGGCGCGACACGGTATGGCGCTCCATATATTCCGACATGTCGAAGCGGATCAGCTCGATGCCGAGGCAGCGCGCCAGCTGTTTCGCAACTTCGGTCTTGCCGACACCGGTCGGACCGGAGAAGAGATAGCAGCCGATCGGCTTTTCCGGCTCGCGCAATCCGGCCCGTGACAGTTTGATGGCGGCGCAGAGCGCATCGATCGCCTTGTCCTGACCGAACACCATGGTCCGGAGGTCGCGCTGCAGATTCTTGAGCGCCGCCTTGTCGTCCTTGGAGACCGTTTTTGGTGGGATGCGGGCAATTGTCGCAACCACGGCCTCGACATCTTTCACCGTGATCGTCTTCTTGCGCTTCGATTCCGGCAACAGCATCTGCGCCGCACCGACTTCATCGATCACATCGATCGCCTTGTCCGGCAGCTTCCTGTCGCCGATATAGCGCGACGACAACTCGACCGCCGACCGGATCGCTTCGGTCGTATAGCGGACATTGTGGTGTTTCTCATAATAGGGCTTCAGACCGCGCAGAATCTTCACCGCATCTTCAACCGACGGTTCGTTCACATCGATCTTCTGGAAGCGGCGCACCAGGGCCCGATCCTTTTCGAAATACTGGCGGTATTCCTTATAGGTCGTCGAGCCCATGCAGCGCAGAGCACCGGATTGCAGGGCCGGCTTCAACAGGTTGGATGCATCCATCGAACCGCCCGATGTGGCACCGGCACCGATGACCGTATGGATTTCGTCGATGAAGAGAACGGCACCCTCTGTCGCCTCCAATTCCTTGACGACAGCTTTCAGGCGCTCTTCGAAATCACCGCGATAGCGGGTTCCGGCCAGCAGAGCCCCCATATCGAGCGAGAAAATCGTGGCATTCTTCAGCACTTCCGGCACATCGCCGTGCACGATACGCCGCGCCAGGCCCTCGGCGATGGCCGTCTTGCCGACACCGGGATCGCCGACATAAAGCGGATTGTTCTTGGTCCGACGGCACAGCACCTGGATGGTCCGGTTGACTTCGGCTTCGCGGCCGATCAGCGGATCGATCTTGCCTTCGCTGGCCTTGCGGTTGAGGTTGACGCAATAGGCATCAAGTGCCTCGGCGCCGCTCTTCACGCCACCTTCGGCCGTATCCTGCTCGGCACCGCGTACCCGGCGGGGTTCCGAGCGACCGGGTGTCTTGGCAATGCCATGACTGATGTAGTTAACGGCATCAAGCCGCGTCATTTCCTGTTCCTGCAGGAAATAGACCGCATGGCTTTCGCGCTCCGAGAACAAGGCGACCAGCAGATTGGCGCCCGTCACTTCCTCGCGGCCGGAGGATTGCACATGGATGGCCGCCCGCTGCAGCACACGCTGGAAACCGGCGGTCGGTTTCGCCTCGTTGCTATGCTTGCCGACGATATTGCCAAGTTGATTGTCGATGTAATCGGTCAGATCGCTCTTCAACCGCTCGATATCGACATTGCAGGCGCGCATCACGGCGATGGCGTCCTGATCGTCGGTCAAAGCGAGCAACAGATGTTCAAGGGTGGCAAAATCGTGACGCCGCTCATTGGCATAGGCAAGAGCACGGTGCAGGGTCTGTTCCAGATTGGGCGACAACATCGGCCGATCTATCCTTTCTCAGCGCCCACCCTTGCCGACCCTCTACAGTCCACACGGTTTGGTACGCGATGACAAACCAACGGGATCAGTCCGCTGGCTATTCCTTTTCCATCGTGCATTGCAGCGGATGCTGATGCCGACGGGCAAAATCGATGACCTGCGCCACCTTGGTTTCGGCAACTTCGTAGGTATAAACACCACAAACGCCGACACCACGATGGTGTACATGCAGCATGATCTCGGTCGCAGCCTCGCGGCTCTTATTGAAGAACCGCTCCAGAACATGGACCACAAATTCCATCGGGGTGTAGTCGTCATTCAGCAGCAGCACACGATACATCGACGGCTTCTGCGTCTTCGGCCGCACCTTGACGACAGTACCGGTGCCGGGCCCCTGCTCGCCGCCACCCTTCTTGTCGTCGTCGTTCTGAGCGCTCGTTATCGTCCGGTTCAGCATCGTCCTGCGAACATCGTCATTCCTGATCAGCATATAATATTGGATATCAATGGTTGGTTAAAAGGGGTTCGACATGTGCCGCCATTCAAGGCAAGCCTGCAGAAATGGCTTATCTGAGAGTTGACGCCCAACGACAAATAGGGCTCCGACCGCGTCGTTACAACGTTAGAACGCATTTAGAAGGCCGCCAAGGCCATCGTTTTTCACATTCAGGACAAAAGTGGACTCCACCGTGCGGCCGCCACCTTCCCGGCGTATCGAATCTCGTTCTGCCGGACTTGTCACATGCGGCGGCCGAAAAGCGATGCTGGTTTGATCGCGTTTCAGCAGAAAGTCCTGAAACTTTATAGGGGCAAAGCCCGCGGGGGCCATCGATTGCGGCCGATTGTTCCAGGCGTAAAAGTGAAACACGCCCTTGTCGCAACCTGACGCAACCCAATAAAAGTCGGCCGAATGCAGCTGCAATCCTTGCGGCGGCTGGCCTCCATAGCCGCTTTGCGTCAGCAAGCGGCGGAATTCCTCCATCTCGGCTGGTGTCAGTTTCACCTGCCGTTCCGTCCAGCGCCAGGGGCTGAAGAGATCGTTCGTCGTCCAGTTGAGGAGATTGGCGCTATTGTTCATCGCCCGAACGTTCATGATGCCGCCGCCATCATGGCCGGCAAAGATTTCATAGCTGCGCAACTGATAGTCGTATTGCCCATTGTAGACGAGCCGGTACCGGTCAGATCCGCCCGCTGCACAGGCTTCTCGGATATCATTCCCATCCAGATAGCTGAACCATCCGACCTTTCGGACAATAGGATTGTTGATATCCTGCTGCTGCCCCTCATGATAAGCGCATCCCGCCATTAGGGTTAATGCCAGGCATAGTCTACTGATCCTTGTGAACATTGCTTCCTACCTGACGGAAAAAACTGCATTATCACGCTGTTAACCAAATCTAAATCGCTACTGCGGTATAGACAAGATTCGTATCATTCCATAGAATCTGAAACGAATTTGGCATTCTCTGGACTATTTTACGTCCATTCCTGGGGGAATTTCTGATGGCAGTGACACGGCAGGCCGGGCGACGTCGGAAAGGGTACGGCCTGTCCGGTAAATTGCGTCATTTTGCGGTTGGCGTTTTTGCCTTGGTATTGCTTGTTCCTCTTATGGCGGGCGTTGCCCTGGCTAAACCGGTTCAGGCCAACATTGTCGTCGACGCCAGCAATGGCGCCATCATCTCTGCCTCCAATGTGGATGCCGTCACCCAGCCGGCATCGCTCACGAAGATGATGACACTTTACCTGCTTTTCGAGGCCTTGCAGCAGGGCAAGGTCAAGTTGAGCGATAGCATGACCTTTTCCTCTTACGCAGCCAGTCGGGAAGCGACCAATCTGAATGTCGAGGCCGGCGACAGCATCGGTGTCGAAACCGCCATTCTCGCTGTGGTCGTCAGATCCGCCAACGATGTCGCCACCGCCATCGCAGAACGTCTCGGCGGCACCGAAGAGACTTTTGCCGACAAGATGACGGCGAAAGCCCATCAGCTTGGCATGAACAATACGAATTTCCATAACGCTTCCGGCCTTCCTGACGATCAGCAGCGGACGACCGCGCGCGACATGGCGGTGCTGGCTGTCGCCCTGCTGCGCGATTTTCCGCAATATTATCCCTATTTCTCCAGATATAGCTTCACCTATCACGGCGTGCATTATGCCGGGCACAACCGATTGCTGAAGAGCTTCAAAGGGGCCGACGGCATCAAGACCGGCTATGTGCGTGCCTCCGGATTCAATCTGGTGACCTCCGCAGAACAGAACGGACGGCGCTTGGTTGGCGTTGTACTTGGCGGTGAAACGGCGGCCAGCCGAGATCGCAAAATGGCGAGCCTGATCCAGGCCGCTTTCACGACACGCAGCGGCAGCGGCTCAACCTTGATTGCGAAAGCTCCTGACAGTATCGGGAACAAGGCCATGTCCGACGCCGTGGCGGCCGCTCTCGCTGAACCTGCTGCCGTGGCAGGTACCAGCGAAGCGGCGGATGATGATGATGAGGCAGCGGCGGCAAGCCCGACGCAGAACGTTCCCGTGAAACGCTTGGCCGCCAACGGCGCCGACGATCTCAAGCCGATCCTCAAGCCGGGAACGCAAATCGCCAGTCTCAGCGTGAAGAAGCCAGTCAAGCAGCTGAGCGTCGACGATCAAACGACGGCAAATGTCTGGAAACCAGGTAATGCCGGCTATGGCATACAGGTCGGTGCTTTTGCGCAGTATAAAGGCGCCCAACGGGCGGCGACCCGTGCGACGCAGTCCCTGCCGAAATTGTTGGCCTCGGATGCACGTGTCGTCATCGACCAGCAGAAGAATGCCAGCACGACCCTTTATCGTGCCCGTGTCGTCGGCCTCAGCCGGGGCGATGCCGAAGTCGCCTGCAAGCGCCTGAAGGATTGCATGGTCATCAAGAGCGATCCCAGCCTGGCGATGGACAGCAACTGAGAACACCTATCGATCTTGTGGATTCCCAGAGATGCCGGTCGGTTTCCCAGAATACTGCAACGGTCACGTAGACGCCTAGGTTTTGGGCAGAAATCAGACCCCAAAAGATCGAATCAGAGCCAAACGCGTTCTAGCCTGAAGAGATTGTAGCGCCATGGTCCCAGGTCGATGTAGAGGCCCGGATCGATCAAGCCGTTGCCGTCCCGGTCGTAGACTTCACTTCCCATGACATCGGTGAGTCGGAAGGTATTTCCGGTCAGCCCCGTGAAGGGCAGCCGCAGATGACATTGCGCTAGATGATCCGAGTAGTTGACGATGGCTACGTAGTTGCCGCCGTCCGGCCCGTGCCAGGCATAGGCGATGAAGTCTTGCCAGGTTGGATTGCCGGCCCAGGCCGGTTCCGGTGGGATGAGCGACCAGACGCCGTGACGAAAAGCGTCACGCTTGCTCAAGACCGCGAGCAGCCTGTCGTAGAACGCGGCGATGTCCGGATTCGGGGCTTCAAGCGGACCGCGGCGCAGATGCACCGGCAGGTGAACGTGTGCGCCGTCGAGTTGACCCTGGTGGAAGAAGCGCAGCCCCGGCACGAAAAAGGTGACGATGGCGGCTGCTTGATGTCGCTGCCAGGGAAAGCTTGCCGCCGCGCGGGGCTCATCATGATTCTCGAGGAATCGCGCGAGGCGATCCTGATAGTCGAGGCTGGCTGCCAGATGGGCACGAATAGAAACGCCATCAGAGGCCCGAAGGCGATCGTAAAGGCGCTTGTCGTAGCAATAGTCGAAGCCCTCCTGCTGCAATTCCCATTCGAGATCCCAATAGGTTTCAGCCAGGAAGGTAAAGCCGGGATGAGCTTGGCGCACGGCCGCGATGGCTTTCGGCCAGAAGGGCGCCGGCGTTAAGCCCCAGCTACGCTGAAAGACCTCCGGCAGCAGGAGCATCGCCATATCGCACCGGAGGCCATCGCACTGTTCTGAGATCGAGGCCAGCTCTGCCATCCGCGCCGCCTGCAGCGCCGGATTGATCCACGGCGCCAGCACGGCCGCGAGATAGACGATCGTGTCGGTCGCCGAGAGGTCCGAGTTGGCCTCGATGACGATGTGCGCGCGTTTGCCGGGGGCGCCTTCGATGACGCCGGCGCTGACGAAGTGGATGACGAACCTCGACCCCAGCGCCTTGCGCACGTCCTCCTTGGCGGGATTCCCCATGGCTTCGAGCGCGGTGCGGACGGCGGGCGCGCGGGCCCCATCGAACGGGACGGCGATGGTCACCCAGCTGTGCATGCGCGCCCTCTGCGGCGAAGACGAGCGGCCGCGGGCGCCGCTCTCCACCTGATTGCAACACTGTCACTTGCCAGTCATGGCTGCAACCGAGCCCCTGCCCAGCGTGGGAACGACGCGGCTGCCGGGTGGTTACCCTGGCCGGAACCACAGGAGGCATCGTCATGACCCATGAGCCGACGAGAGCCCGCGCCGTCGCGATGGACGAGCCGGGCCTGCATCACGACCTGCACGACCACGACGACTATTCCGCCCGCGGCAGCCTGGGCGAGCGGCTGTTCCTGTGGATCGCCTGGGCCCTGGGCGCGGCGTTCATCGCCTTCACCATGGGCCTCTACTTCCCGGGCTTCCTGAACAGCTAGAGACGCAGATCGAGCAGCTCGCGCCCTGGCCCCAGGCGCGCGAGCGCGTCCGCCCGCGGCGGCATCTCCGCCAGGATGTGGCGGGTGAGCCGTTCGTAGTGGGCGATGAAGCGAACGAGCGCGGCCTCGCCCATCG
>LNAP01000531.1_pt1 | contig 42348 bp, 52 predicted proteins | sample 602601 | NCBI WGS metagenome assembly LNAP01 (sample SAMN02440304, study PRJNA202911) | soil metagenome | biome: Subtropical and temperate rainforests or woodlands; isolation source: soil samples (1 kg each in a 20% v/v slurry with milli Q water) were... ...
TAAAACGGTGGTTTTATCGTACTCCCCAGACAGAGCGCTGGTTTGCGGGCAGGTACTGGGCTTAAGTGCGTTTACTGTTCCATTGCTCCCCGAACCCCATCCTCACGCCTCCGGCCGTTCCGGCCTGCGCGCTCCGCTTGCCAGGCGCTCTAGGCGCCCTCCTACGCCGCTTCGCTGCTTTCTACCAGCAAGGCCGCTGCCTAGCGGCTCAAAGAGCCCCTACGGGCCGCTGCGCGTCCCTGCGCGCCTTCGGCTTGCCACCTTGCGCGCCGATCTGGCGACGACGATTTCAGGTGGCCACGTCCAGCCCTCAACCTACCGCACTCCCCGGCTCATGCGATCAACGGGCTTTCGCGGCATATCCTCGGTCGCAAGCTCCCTGCGGTATTCCACGACCCGTTGACCGCGCCGGGCAGTACGGCAGGCCGGGCCTACCGCGACCCCCCGAAACCGTCTGGCATCACCAGGAGAGAATCCATGCGCTCCAGGTGAAGGGCGAAAAGCGGCCGTGCCGGCCGCGCTGAAAAGCGTTTATTGACCGCTCCCCGCCCTCGCCATCCAGCATCACGCCAGAGCGGCGGTGTCAACTCGAACGGGTTAGTCAATAGTGTTTACAAGTGTTGTCGTTAGTGGGATAATAACCACATCGGCGCCACACTGGAGCCGACGCCCGAAACGAGCGGCGGCAACCGCTCCGGGCCAACCTTGCAGGAGTTCAAACGATGGAAATGGAAAACGTGTTCTATGTACCTGGTCAACGCTGGGTGATCGACTTCGCCATTGCGCGCGGCGATGGCGTCACCGTGAGCCAGCTACAGGGCCACACGCTGGAGGAAGTCCAAGCCCGCAGCCCCGGCGCGATCCTAATGACCTATCAGGAAGCCGTCGAGCAGATCGAAACCGGTTGTAAGACCGAGCCGCGCCAGATCGACGCGGAAGACTTCGACTATGCGCTAAACGTCCTGCCGCCCATGCAGTGGGTGCGCGGGGGCGATGCCGAATCGTTTTTGATGAGCGAGCGCACGAATGGCCGTGTAACCGGGATTTATGCCCGTCTCGGGGCCACCTATTGGAAGTTTGAGGACGTTTGCACCCTGCCCCACGCCGAGATTATCGCCAAGGTGCGCAAGGCTCAGGAAAGCCAGCGTGAAGCCGCATTAGCCGCTTGGGGCACAGTATGAAGGTGCTAATCACGCAGACGCTGAAACGCACTATTGAGCTGGACGTGGACGAAGCCACCGAGCAAGCGGCCATTGCATCAGGTTTGAAAATGGCCGCGCAGACACAGCCCGCCGATTGGGATTACACATGGTCGCCAGTGACTGAGGAAGGAGGATGCGCGAAACCGTAACCCGTTGACCAGAGAAGCCCGCCGAGTGCGGGTTTTTCTTTGTGCAAAGATAGTGTTTACAAGTGTTGACATTAAGTGGCGAAAGATAGATAATAACCACATCGGCGCCACACTGGAGCCGATGCCCGAAACGAGCGGCGGCAACCGCTCCGGGCCAACCTTGCAGGAGATACACCATGAAAAACCAAGCGACTAAAACCCCTCGTTCTAACTCCCTTGTGAATGTTGATTTTGCCGCGCTGGAGAGCGTGCCGGCCTACCTGCGCAAAGGCGTAACGGTCACTGATAACGGTCAGGTCATCACTGCCAACCGCCCAGCGATTGGCACCGTTACCAGCATCGGCCGCGCCGCCTAATCAACCCCTACAGGAGCCCGGCCCGCCGGGCTCCACCCTCACAAGGAACGAGCAAATGAACGACTACGAGCAGAAGCAAGCCGACCGCCGCGAACGCCTCCAGGATCGCGCCGAAAAAGCCGCGACCCAATCCGACGCCTTGTATTCCGCCGCCCGCAAGCGCGGCGAGGCTATCCCCTTCGGCCAGCCTATTCTGATCGGCCACCACAGCGAACGCCGCGACCGCAACTTTCGCGCCGGTATCAACCGTATGACCGAAAAGTCTTTCGAGTTGAGCGACAAGGCCAAGTATTACGAGCAGAAGGCCGCGAGCGTAGGCACTGGCGGCATTTCCAGCGACGACCCGGACGCGCTTGTAAAGCTGCGCGCGGAGCTGGCCGAGTGTGAAGCCGACCAAGCCCGGATGAAGGCCGCGAACAAGGCGATTCGCACCGGCAAGACGGCAGACAAACAAGTCCCGGCCCTTGTGGCGTTGGGCTTCAGTGAAGCGACCGCGCAAAGCCTCATCAAAGGCGACTTTTGCGGCCGTGTGGGCTTCCCGGCCTACAAGCTCAGCAACAACAACGGCAACATGACCCGGATTAAAAAACGTATCCAGGAGCTGGAAGCGCGCCGCAGCCGCGAGCCGGTCGAAGTCGAAACCGAGGGTTACACCTACCGCGAAGACACGGAAGAAAACCGGGTGATGTTCGTGTTCGACGGCAAGCCATCGCAGGAGGTGCGCGACCTGCTCAAGCGTAACGCCTTCAAGTGGTCGCCCAGCCGTAACGCATGGGTGCGCCAGTTGACCGGCTCCGGCATTTACGCGGGCCAGACAGTGCGCGAAGGACTGGCCAAGCTCAAGGCTGAATAAGGCCCACGGCCGGGGCTTGTGTCCCGGCCATCCCACCGGCAGGAGATCGAGCATGACCGAGCGAGTGAAGACCGAAGCCGAGCGCCGCCTACATGACAGCATTGAGGCGCTGGCCGCCGCCGCTGTAAACAGTCAGCGCGGCGAGGGCCAAGTTATCAGGGCATACCGCTTTGCGGATGGCTCATTGATCGAGGTTCGCCAGTTGTCCGGGCGTAGCGCCTTCAGTGCCTCGGGCTGGCATTTGGCAAACAGCAAATAATAGTGTTTACAAGTGTTGTCATTACGTAGGGTTTATTGGATAATGTGTTTATCGGCTCCACATTGGAGTCGATGCCCGAACCGAGCGGCGGCAACCGCTCCGGGCCAACCTTGCAGGAGAAACACCATGTCGAATGTACCCGCCACTCTGTTCTACTTCCCGACCGCCGATGCGCTCAAAGGCTTCCACCGCTTCGAGGTGATCCAGACTCACCAAGTCCAAGGCAGCGGCGATTCCGTGGCCTTGTGGGCTGTCACCGGCTACGACCGCCGCAGCGGGCAAAACACCGTCCTTGCTGAATTCCACGCCGAAGGCAACGCCGACACGTTCCGCGATATGTGCGTGATCGTTTCGCGCAGCTAACCAGCGGCCGGGCGGCGATGCCGCCCGGTTCCCGCATCGAGGACGGCGCGCAGCGCCGCAGGGATCGACCGATGGAAACCGAACTGACCGCAAACCAGCGCGAGGCGCTGGTACGTTTCAAGAGCAAGCAAGGCCGCTACTGGAAATCGTGCCTTGTGGCCTTGTGGATCAACGGCCGGGATGATCGCGCCGAGGACGGCGCGCTGTTGCGCCAGGTGCGCAACACATTGGGCGTTGACGGCTTGGCCAAGGTGAAAATTTAAGCCTCACAGCAACGGCCGGCTGACGCGCTTTTTACCTGGTGCGGCGCCTTCGCTATCTGGTGATAAGCTGTAGGGCACCCTACAGACACAACCCGACAGCGCCCTACATGTCTAAATTGACCATCGGCCGCATGGCAACCCTCTATGGTTTGCACCGTTCCACGCTGCACGAAGCCGTGGCCAAGGGCCGCGTGACGGCTAGTCTCGACGGCAAAGGGCAGAAGGTTATAGACCTGTCTGAAATGATCCGGGTTTATGGTGAAGCGCCGGGGCAAGCCCGACAGTCCCCTACACCGGAACCAGACACCCACCCGACACCTGTTTTAGAAACGCTGCATCCACTTTTGGAAGAACTGCGTTTACTGCGTGAAGAAGTTCGAGAGTTGCGACAGGCGTTGCGCTTGCTCGAACACAAACCCGAGGCAGTGCCCGAGGTAGTGCCCGCGCAACCGAAAGCAGCCCCGGTTTCAAAACATCAAGGCCCGGCCACATGGGCCAGTCTGTTCAGTGCGCTAGACGAATAAGCCAAAGTTTCCGGTATACCGCAGATCGAGGCGAAGGCATGGACAAGAAGAAGGACCGCCGCAAACAGAACAACCCTCACACGACCGTCATGGGAGCCGGCGCCGACGCTGCGCGCCGGGGCGCTCCGGTGCATTCGTGCCCATACTCACATCCAGCCATGCGCAATTCGTGGCTGCGCGGCTTTTCAGCCGCGCAGCAAATGACGTTCGGCTTCGACCTGGAGAGCGCTGATGCATGACAGTCTGGTGTGGGTTTTGGGGTTCGTCGCGGTCTGCGCCTTCGGCGCATGGTGCTATCGCCAGCGACTGGCCGCGCTGCTACGCGAGCCGACGCCGGGCGTGCTGCGCGCCTGCCGCATCACCGGCAAGATTGCCGGCGTGGTGTGTGGGGTAGGGTGCATTGTGCTGGTGTGGGCTGGCATGACCCAGCCGGAGATTTCTTGGCTATACGCTTGCCTCGGCGTGATCATTTTGGCGTTCAATGCGCTGCTGTTCATTCGTCCCCGCAGTCGTTAGGCCGATTGGCCGCATGGACACAGGGCCATGCGTGACCGTCATTCTGTCCTCGCCCTTTGTCCAGGTGCGCCCCCCGCAAAACAAGTGCATACCCGGCTTGCCCCAGGCTTGGCCGGTGCATTCGTCGCAGTAGTATTTGACCCGGTTTGACCGGTTCACAGGTTCGAGCGGCGGCAGCACCACGCCGGGCATCAGCTCAATTTCGTCATTCTCGCCTTCGACCGGTTCGCCTTCGACCGGCTCAGGCTCGCCCGGCTTTTTGACCGGTGCAGGCAGACGCGGGGCAGGGGGCCGCTCGGGTGCGTATTTATCGACCCAGGACAACGTGAAGTCCCTTGTTAGCAAGGTCTTGCAGGCCCGATCAAAAGCCCCGTCCGTGATGATGTAATGCGTCATTTGCTCGCCGGTCTTCATGCCGCCGGGCTTGCCGGTGTTGGTCGGCATGAGCCCTACAGCTTCCATTTTCCGGCCCCATTCCTTGTTGTGGTAGCCACGCCGGCCGGGGGTGCCGTGGTGGAACTGCCACTGATGAACCATTTCATGGACGAGGGTAGACAGGCTTTCGCGGATCGAGCGCACCGCAAAATAGGCCGGATTCATGGCGATTTCGTCTACCAGGTTGCCGTTATTGCGCGAAAGGAAACGCTGTCGAGAGCAGTAGCCATAGGTGCGTTTTTCGCGCTGAAGCGTGAGCATTGGGACTTTTAGCAGGCCATCAAAAAGCACCGCGTTGAAGTGATCGAATGCGGTTTCCAGCTCGCTATAGGCTTCGTGAGTTGGGGTTTGCATGGCCTGTCCTTTTTGGATTGCACAATCCAAATTTTAGGGTGGTTTTTTGGATTGCACAATCCAAAAGCAGGGGGGCTTTTTCGCTACCGCGAAAATCGGGATTCCCTTCCGGGCTCGCTGCCGCTCGGTCCTGCGGACTGCCGCAAGCGGCCCCCTCCAGGCAACCCTAGCCGGGCGCCATCCTGGCGCAGAACACGGAACCCGACACTTCCCTACACCGACGCCAGACACTTGGTGGTTTTTGGATTGTGCAATCCAAAAAACAGGCACAAAAAAGGGCGGCAATGCCGCCCAGGGGGAACCGCGCCGGTCAGCGCATGAAGAACGCCGCCGCCGCAATGCCGGCAATCAAACCGCCCAGGACGCCGCCGGCCATGCCGGCGAACATCGCCATGGTGGCCAAGCGGCGGGCGCCGCCTTCGACCACATCAGCGGATTTGCTGATTGAGGCGGCCGCTGCGCTGAGTGGCTTTGCCATCAGCTCGCGCTGGCTGGAGAGCAGGGCGCCGAACTGGTCGGCCGACGCCTTGATGTTCTTGGCCGCGTCCTCACCCGCAAGGAAAACCTGAGTTGCCGCCGCATCAGCAACGGCGGGCATCGCCGCTTGCAGCGCTTCGGCCCGATCCAGAAGGGCGCCAACGTCGCCCAGCAGTTCCGCCATCAGTGCTTCGCGGGTTGTTTGAGGCCCGGCCATAGTGTTCCCCTTTTACTTCTTCGTGATCGCGGCATAAACCGCGTCGAGGTTTTCGTGCGCCGACAGTGCAAGACGGCGCATCGACACCATTGCAACACAGCGCATCTTTTCTTCGTGGTCCTTGGCTTCGCGCATCTTGGCTTTGTAATCCGTGGTGTCGGCGATCAGCTCAGGGATAGTGGTCTTGTGTACGCGCAGCTTGTGATACAGCTCGCTGTAATCAACTGCCGCACTTTGGCGCAGCGTATATGCCTTGCTAACTTCGTGATACTGAATCAGCGGGTAGAATTCTTCCTCTACGGTTTCGCTGGATTGCAGCTTGTTGAACACTACCGTGATTTTCTTTGCCGGAACGCCCATCGCCTTCAGCGCCTGGACGGTTGCGATAGTGTCTTTAATTTGTTTGCTGTCCTTGACGGTCGGCACCACAAACAAATCGAATTCTTCGTGCGAGCCGCGATATTGCTGCATCAGTTTAACGAAGTCCTCGACGTTCGACGCGCCTACATCGACCACCGCCGAATCCATCATCATCAGTTCTTCCTGGAGCTGGCCGAACTGATCGCCACGCACCATATCATCCGAACCTTCATCGGCATTAATCGACTCTACCGCGATGAATTCCGCACCGGGCATACGCGGCAACAGCAAGTGTTTCGCGATGGTGGACTTGCCTACGTTACCGGACAAACTGACTACGGCTACTTTCTTCATGGTTTTTTGCTCCTGCGAATTGATGGTCGCTGCATAAACTGATTGGTGAAGTCTTCGCGGCTTTGCTCGTTCGACAACAAATCACTGACCGATGGTTCAGAATCTGGAGCCGGTGAACTTACCGCATCTGGTTTAACTTCCACCGCCTCAGAATTGCCGTTCTGTACTACTGGCGGTTTTGGTTTATTGCTGGCCTTTCCTGGTGTTTCACTAACGGAATTCCTTTTCCGGTATCGGTGCAGGTAGTTGTAAAACGTGCCTGCCGAAATCTCGATACCTTGCGCCGTGATGAGCTGGTGAATCTCAGCTCGCGGTACACCTTCCTTGATCTTCCTGTCGATCTCCGGCATCAGCGGTTCAAGCTGCCCGTATACGGTTTTGCCTGCTAACCCGGAAATCATGGTCTTGAGCTGATCGGTGTCTGCCATGGGTTCAGCCTCTTTGAGCTTGGGCCGACTCTACATGCTACTTTTCAGCTATGCAAGTGCTATCTCTTGCTACCTAATTGCTACTTATCTGCTATCTAGTTGCTATCTTACTGCTACTTTTGTGCTTCCAGATTGCAATCGGGCAAGCCGATTGCGGGAAAAATGACCCTCTGATCGTTTTTCCCTTAAAGAAAGGCGTTGTATGAGAGCTTTTCGGTTCCTTATCCTTAACTGGTAAAGCGATACACCATACGCACCCTGCGGGTGCGGCGGAGGGCCTTGATTCTCAAGGCTTAGCCGGCCATTCGCGTATTTACAGTTGTATTGCGATGCGACTACAGGCTAGGCTACAGGCCACGGTTTATAAGGATTTTCTGTATAACATTGGGTCTACAGGAGTAAACATGCGATTAGCTGATGCCATCCCCCTACGTCTGACGGTCGAAAAGCGGGAGCTTTACGAGGCTCAGGCCATGGCAGCGGAGCTACCTTTGAGCACGTACCTACGCAACCGCTTGGAACGTGATGACGTGCTTCTTGAGGAGGTGCAGATGCTCAGGCGAGCCGTCGAGCGTCTGGCAGATCGAGCACCAGGAGCGGAAAAAAGCACGGCCGGCGGCGGCGACATGACCGCCGTTTTGCTGGAAATGCTGCTGACCTTGCGCCAACTAGGCGGCGCTAAAAACGGTCTGGCACAGAAGGAATTAGAACGTCAGGGAATCACACTTTGGAGTAGTGAGAAATGAGAGACGAAGACCGTAGGCAGTTTGGATTGGTTTTAGTGTTGTTGCTTCCAGTTGCTTTCTGGAGCATGGCAGTAAAGAAAACCGAAGTTCTCACGGTGCCCAAATGGAAATCAGGTTGGGAGCTTGTAAAGCACACTCACGAAAAACCGGTATTGCTGGCATCCGCCATTGGCGGGCTAGCACTGGCGATCTTGCTTATATGGCTTATGGGGCAGCTAGGGAAAACTGATTTCGGCGGCGCACCGTTCCGCAAGTTTCTTCGAGGCACCAAAACCGCGAGTATTAGCGCACTCAAGAAACTGACGCGGGAGAAGAAAAAAGAGCAAGTAACCATTGCTGATATTCCCATGCCGACAAAGGTTGAAAACTTGCACCTGTTGGTTCAGGGCGCGACCGGTTCCGGTAAGTCCGTGCTGATGCGAGAGCTTGCTTATACCTCACTCAAGCGTCGTGATCGGGCGATTTTTCTAGACCCGAATGGTGATATGTATTCAAAATTCGGCGGCCCTAAAGACGTCGTATTGAATCCCTATGACTCCCGCACTAAGGGCTGGACGTTCTTCAACGAGATTCGCGCTGACTACGACTTTCACCGTTACGCGCTGTCGCTTGTTCCACGCGGACAAACAGCAGACGCTGAAGAATGGTGCGCCTATGGCCGTTTGTTGCTACGCGAAACTGCCCGCAAGTTGAAGATGCTGGGCAAACCTTCGGTATATGAATTGTTCCACTGGACGACTATCGCAGACCCGGAAAGCCTGCGTGAATTCTTGAAAGGCACCACCGCCGAATCCTTGTTTGCCGGATCGAGCGAGGCCAGCAAGGCGCTCACTTCAGCCCGCTTTGTGCTGTCCGACAAGTTGCCGGAACACTTGAACATGCCGGTAGGCGACTTTTCGATTCGCACTTGGTTGGAAGAAGGCGAAGGGAATCTGTACATCACCTGGCGCGAGGACATGGCCGAAGCATTAAAGCCGCTTATCTCGGCGTGGATCGACGCTGTTTTTGTGTCGATCCTTTCCATGGACGAAGACGAAAACCGCCGCATATGGGCATTTATTGACGAACTGGCGTCCCTGGAAAAGCTTTCCTCCTTGGAGGCAGCGCTTACCAAAGGCCGCAAACACGGCTTGCGTGTGGTGGCTGGGCTTCAGTCCACCTCCCAACTTGACGACATTTACGGCCGCGACTTGGCACAGACGCTGCGCTCTTGCTTCCGTTCGCTGGCAGTCTTGGGCGGTTCCAAGACCGACCCGCGCACCAGTAAGGACATGAGCGACGCACTTGGCCAACACGAAGTCGAGCGCGACAAGTACAGCAAGAGTTCCGGCACCCGTACCAGCACCAACAAATCCGAGGACGTGAAGCAGGAAAGCGTGGTGACGGCATCGGAAATCGCCAGCCTGCCAGACCTGACGGGCTATATCGCCTTTGCGGGTGACTTCCCCGTGGCGAAATTCAAGCTGGAGCCGTTGAACTTCAAGCGGATCAACGAGCCATTCATTGAGCGAGCCGCGTAATGCTTAGTCACCAGGTATTGACCCGAAAGAGTATCGGCGCGCTGGCCAGCTACTACGGCGACGGCGCAGACGACTACTACGCCAAGGAAGGCGAATCCATGGAATGGCAGGGGGAGGGTGCAAAAGCCCTCGGCCTGTCCGGCGAAGTCGATAGCCAGCGATTCAGGGAGCTGCTGGCCGGGGAAATATCGCCGGGCGTGAAGATCATCCGGTCAGACACCCGCAAGGACAGCAAGGAACGGATCGGCATCGACCTCACGTTCTCAGCGCCTAAAAGCGTATCGCTCCAGGCACTGATAGGCGGTGATGCCGCCATTATTAAGGCCCACGACAAGGCCGTGACCAAGGCTATCGAGCTGGCCGAGCAGCGCGCTCAGGCCCGCAAAAAGGAAAACGGAATCACGATGGTGGAGGACACCGGCAATCTGGTTGTCGCCAAATTCCGCCACGAAACGAGCCGAGAGAAAGACCCGCAGTTGCACACCCACGCCGTTGTTTTGAACATGACGCAGCGCAGCGACGGCCAATGGCGGGCACTGAAGAACGACGAAATCATCAAAATGACCAAGTACCTCGGGGCGATGTATCGCGCCGAGCTTGCTGCCGAGATGGCAAAGCAGGGCTACAACATCCGTCACGAACGAGACGGCATGTTCGAGCTGGGCCACATCAGCCGCGAACAGCTCGAAGGCTTCAGCCAGCGCAGCGCGCAGATTGAGGAACGTCTGGCGAGCCAGGGCAAGACCCGAGAAACAGCGACCACCGCGGAAAAGCAGGCGGCGGCGATGGAAACCAGATCGCCCAAGACCGGCGCCGAGCGTGACGCCTTGTTCAAGGACTGGAAAAGCCGGGCCAAAGACTTGGGGATCGACTTCAAAAGCCGGGAATGGGCCGGCGTGGACGCGAAAGGGCCACACACCGAGCGCAACCACACGCCAAGCGAAGTGGCCGCAGACCTTGCAGCAAAGCGGGCCGTTCGTTTCGCCGTCAACCACCTGACCGAACGCCAGTCAGTCATGACTGAGGGCAATCTGATTAACACGGCCGTTAAGCATGGTATGGCCGGGGCCACGATGAAGGACGTGGAATCAGAAATTAAGCGGCAGATCGAGAGCGGTTATCTGATCCAGCAAAAGACCATGTATCGGCCGGCGGAAAACGCCCTTGGCGGTGATCGAGGTCAAAGCCGTGAGGCGTGGGTGGCCGAACTGGAAGCAAAGGGCATGTCGGCCGGCGCAGCGCGTGAGCGTGTGGATACCGCGATCCAGCGCAAAAGCCTGATCGAAACAGAGCCGCAGTTCACCACACAAACCGCCCTGGAGCGCGAGAAACGGATTCACAGCATCGAGCGCGACGGCCGAGGCGCTATGCAGCCGGTCATGTCAGCCGACATAGCGAAAATCATCCTGGAAGGCACCAATCTAAACACTGGCCAGCGCAGCGCCGCCGAGCTGATTAGCACCACGTCAAACCGCGTGATCGGCGTTCAGGGCTACGCAGGCACCGGCAAAAGCCACATGCTCGACACCGCAAAACAGATGGTCGAATCGAATGGCTATGAGGTTTGCGCACTGGCGCCCTACGGCAGCCAGGTACGAGCGCTGCGCGAGCTGGGCGTTGAGTCGAATACCTTGGCGTCCTTTCTGAAGGCCAAGGACAAGAACATCAACGAGCGCACCGTATTGGTGATCGACGAAGCCGGTGTAGTACCTGCTCGCCAAATGGATCAGATCTTGAAGATCGCCGAGAAAGCCGGCGCCCGTGTTGTGCTGATGGGCGACACCGCGCAGACGAAAGCCATTGAAGCCGGCCGGCCGTTCGACCAGCTCCAGGCCGACGGCATGGCTACGGCCAAAATGGAAGAAATCCAACGGCAGAAAGACCCGCTCCTGAAAGAAGCGGTCGAGCTTTCGGCCCGTGGCAAAGCGGCCGAATCGCTCAACAAAATCAGCTCAGTCGTGGAGATCGAGGACAAGCACGAACGCCGGCAGACCATCGCTGACGAGTACGTGGCATTGACTCCCTCGCAGCGTGAGCAAGCAATCATTGTGTCGGGCACCAACGAAGCACGCCGCGAGATTAACAAGGCCGTGCGTGAAGGGCTGGGCACACTGGGGCAGGGCCGGGAGGTCGATACATTGACCCGGACGGACACGACCCAGGCAGAACGCAAGTTCTCGAAGTACTTCAACGTGGGTGACGTGATCCAGCCCGAAGTGGACTACAAGAAAAGCGGGTTGAAGCGCGGCGAGTTGTACACGATCCAGGACACCGGGCCGGGTAATCGCTTAACGCTGAAAAGCCAGGAAGGCGAGGTACTGGCGATCAATCCGATGCAGCACACGAAACTATCGGTGTACCAGCCCGAGCGGGCCGAACTGGCACCAGGTGATAAGGTTCGCATCACCCGCAACGATGCCACGCTTGACGTGGCCAACGGTGACAGGTTCACCGTGGAGGCCATCACGAAAGAAGTCGTAACCCTGCGCAGCGACCACCGAAGCATTGTGCTTCCGACCGACAAGCCACTGCACCTTGACCATGCCTATGCAGCGACTGTTCACAGTAGCCAAGGCTTGACGGCAGACCGCGTGCTGATCGACGCGGACGCAAAAAGCAGGACAACCGCGAAAGATGTTTATTACGTGGCCATCTCCAGGGCACGCCATGACGCCAAGATTTTCACCGACGACAGAAGCGCGCTACCCAAGGCAATCAGCCGCGAAAACGTGAAGCATGCCGCCCTCGATCTATCGTACAAGCTGCACAGGTCGCCAGAGGAAAAAGCCCGCCTGCAGGAGCTAAAGGAACAGGCCAGAAAACACGCAGAAACGGGGAAAGGAGAAAAGCAGAGCGGCACCAAGGACAAGGCCACAGAACGGCCACAGCGGGCCAACAAGGCCGCAGAAAGCGGGAACGCAAAGCAGGACAGGGCGCAACACCAGAAAGACGCCGAAAGCGCGCCAAAGGGCTCAGGCAGGCCGGGCGTGCAAATGCCGGGCCCTGAATCGAGTAGAACCAAACCGCAGCAGGAGCGGGCCGAGAGAAGCCGCTGATCGAGGCCGGCACCATTCCAAAAAGAAAAAACCCGCTTTGGCCGTGCCGATGCTGACGCGGCATCAATGCTGGGATGGGGCATTTTCGATGTTGGCAGTCCCCCAAAGATGGGAAAGCCCGCTGGCCGATTTAACTATAGCTATGCCCCATTTCAGCTTATGAGGGAGCCCTGGGCAACTTGCCTTGGCGTTCGGCGTAGAGCCTGTAGAGCAAGCCAAATTGGACCTTTGGCCTGCTTCGGTCCTTTTGTCCGGGGGATGGCTGGTCCGGACGATCCGGATGACTCCCATTATTTGCGGGAGGTGCTATCGGGCTCGTTTGACCTGATACCTGGTTGGAGCAAAGATACGAAAATTGCCAATTTCGAATGGCTTGTCGAAGCCGGATGGACAGCGAGGCGAGAGCAATAATTTTTCTCTTATGCCTTCAGTGACGCCTTTACGCTAACTTTAAGAGCTGAGAGTATCGCCGCCATCTAGTCAAAATTGGCGCGATTCATGCCCCTTTCTATACAACACCTCCAGGAAATGACCAGCGGCTTTGCTGCTACCGGGCACGTCTGTGTGCAACGTCCCAACTCTCCGCAAAACCCGGTAATGCTGACTTGGACGAATAGTGAGGGCACTATCAGGAGGTATCGTCTGTGGGTCTTCGAAATTACCCATGGAGGAGGGGGGCGGGACAACAACGAGAGTCGCATCCAGATAACTAAGGCTCCCTCCTTGAATGACGGGATGGATCATGATGGCGCCATTGACCTAATCATGGGCTACTCGCCTAGGCGACGAGTCCTAGTTGGCTACGACCGGCGATGGCTGGAAAAGCGCATGGAGAAGGGGGAAGGCTCACCATCTGTCCAGGTGAGGGAGGAATCCATTCAGGCTGCGATGGTCGAAGGAATGCACCGTCTAACCAAGCAGGCCAACTTCGGTACCGCCAATATCGTGACCCTTACGCCAGAATATTTTCCCGAATATCTAAGCAATCACGATGCCTTGCTGTCAGGCGAAATGGAGGCAACCAGAGTGCGTAATACACCCGAAATAGAAATATCGCTTTGGCAGTTCTGTCTGGACAGAGGCTTCCATTTCGAGCCTGATTTACTAGCTAGGTACGTCGCCTCCATCGCTGCCAAACCTTTCGTGATCCTTGCCGGGGTTAGCGGAACGGGCAAGTCTAAGATGGCGGAGTTGGTAGCAGAGTATTATTCCTGGACGGAGACAACCCCGGCGCCTGCGCCGTCGCAACCAGCCCCTAAAGTTGGAAATGAATTTGTTTTCGTCGCCGGCGAAGGCGAAGGTGCGTTTGACAAATCCCGGTTTGCCCTAGTCCCTGTGAGGCCGGACTGGATCGATAACCAGTCGATCATGGGCTTTGTGAACCCTATCACTGGACGATATGAGTCCACCCTTGCCCTCGATCTCATGCTCAGAGCCTCGGTATCTTTTGAAAAATACAAGGATGCAGCACCGCGCTTTTTTATGCTCCTCGACGAGATGAACCTAGCGCGTGTCGAGCACTATTTCAGCGATTGGCTGTCGTGTTCTGAAAGCAGGCGGTACCAGCCGGAAGGAACAATCAGCCAGCAGCCCATCCCACTGCATCGTCACACAGAAGCGAAAACCAGCTTCATGAGTAGGGACGGCCAGGATGCCACCGACATTAGCGTTCCGAACGCGCTTGCCATTCCCACCAATCTTATCGTGACGGGCACGGTCAACGTTGATGAGACAACCTTTGGGTTCAGTCCCAAGGTGCTAGACCGTTCGATGGTCATTGAATTCAACGATGTCGACTTGGATGGCATGCGGCACGGTGCTACAGCCACCGCGCAACACTACTACCGTTTTCCCGAATCGCTTTCGCCCTTCCGACTGGCCACAACCGAGACATTCCAAGCTTTGCCGCAAGAGACACATGATCATCTTGTCGCGATCAACCGGGTAATGGAAAGAGCACAGCTTCACTTTGGCTATAGATCCGCCGCTGAAATCAGTCTTTTTATGGAGATCTACCACAGCATCCTTCCGGAAGATGTTGAAGACACCGCGATGCTCAAGGCTCTGGACGGAGCCCTTCTGCAGAAGGTCCTACCACGCATTCAGGGCAATCGGGCACGGCTGGAAGAAACCCTTTGCACCCTACTCTGGTATCTACGTGACCTCTCCCTGCCGGGACCCGGACAGGATATTCGAACCATCACGCGCGACGATACCGCTATGCTGCCGAAGTCGTACAGCCGGGGATTTGAAATGCTAGAGCGCTTGCGGGGATTCGGCTTTGTGACCTTCTTCAAGTGAGGAAGACCGCATTCCTCTATCGACCTCGACGCGACAAGGAGGCGGCCCAGGCATTTGCCGGTGACGTGGTCGTCCTAGCGGAGAATGTCGAGTACGTCATCGAGTTTCCGGAGCCCCACTCCTCCTTGGAGATCGGGGCATTGCTTGAAGTCGGCTACGACCCCATTACTGATACGACGGGTGTTCTAGCCTTCAAAAACTTCGTAGGAACGGCCCTCCTTGCCGGCGTCAAACTTCGGGTAATTTCAACCAAACTCGGCGAAACTGGAGTTTCCGGTTTGCTTGAGGAGGTCTCCCGTTTATCCTCAAGTTTGGTGTTTGGTTGGCGATCGCCGGCGGGATTTTCCGCGACCGCATCTGGCGAACAACAACCCGCCGTTCCGTTTCACCAGCTGCAGTTTCTGCGAGACGTCATCCTTCGGCGACAACCAGGGCAGCGCCTACAAGATTTCTTTGCCATCGTGGAGCGAAGCCCTACTAGAAGGTTTTTGCTGGAGCGGCCAGTAGTGTCCACTGAGCGGGCTCGAAATTTCGATGCACGCTCCGTCACGGACATATTCACACATCCTGAGCGGCTCATTGCAGTACGCGGCACTGACGCCGTTTCCGGTAGTCCCTTAGCCCAGGCGCTCGGGATCGGAGAGCCTCCAGTGGAGCACTATCCCACTAGAGTATCGATGTCATCACGGCGTCTGTCCTATGACACTCCCGAGAACCGCTTTATCAAGCACTTTTTCGGAGAGTGTTTGGCCATCGTATACCGGTTGCTCGATGAGGCGAATATTCATGCGCAGATGCGAACGGATTGCAGGGTAATGGCGTCCATCCTAGAGGCATCGGTAAGGTCACCATTTCTCTCTGAGGTAGGTGTTCTGACGGCTTTCGCTAGTCCTACCCAGGCTCTTGGTAAAGGGGATGGCTATAAGGATATCCTGGACCTCTGGTTGCAACTGGGAGCGCACCAGGCGTTGCCTGGCAACGAGGGTGAAGTTGAGCGATTTATCCAAGGCAAGGATATCGCGCTGCTATATGAATACTGGGTATTTATAAAGGTACTAGAAGCCGTTTGTGAGGCAACTGGAACTCCATCCGGAGCCGTGACAGTTTCGCGCAGTGATCTGGGCGAAGGCCTTGCCCGTGGACTTGTCGTGTCGCTGTCGGTCGGTGTAAGCGTTGCTTTCAACCCTTCCTACACCCGGTCGGCAAGGTCTGCCTATTCAACCCCCCTGCGGCCTGATGTTGTTGTGACTCTCAACGGTGCTCGCTACGCTTTTGATGCCAAGTATCGCCTGCAGTGGTTAGCTTCGCTCGAGGATTCCCAGGATGACGATGCAACATTCGTCCGCGCGGACCTCTACAAGATGCACACTTACAGGGATGCGATCACGGACCTGAAGGCAGCCTTCATTGTTTACCCGGGCAGCGAATTTGTGTTCTATGAAAGGGGCGGAGGTCGACGGCAGAGGCCGGGAGAAATTGCAGTATTTGACGGTGTTGGCGCCATTCCGGCGAGGCCGGAAGGCGCCGAGTCATCGGCGTTACTGGATCTGGTGCAGGTGCTAGTCGATCAAGGATAGTTGTCCCTTCGGCGCCGTTTCCGACTGGGACGCCTCCTTCAGCATCTCCCGGATGTCCGAGAAGTCAACAAAGATACTGGCATCCGTGGAGGCCAGGCGGCGCATCACTTCGGCGTGGATACCTTGGACGCCACGTCCAGCAAACATGGGATCAGCGGCAAGCTCGGCGACCAGATCCGGCACATTAAAGGCCATAGTTGTCTTTTTCGCAGAGACTGCCTTGACCTTCTCTGGTTTGCGTAGGTTCATCACTACGTCGAAATGAGCGACATCCTCCTGCCCACTGCGTCCTTTGTAACCCTTGTGGCTCTGTTGCTTGCGGTCTAATGATGCGGCCTCGTGAAATTCGAAGCCGGCCTCTTTTGCGGCGCTCTGAAGAGCTGCCCAGACCCCCCCGTCAGTGTTGTGAAAAACGACGGTGGCCCAGCCACCCGGCTTGAGTATTCGTGCGATTTCGCGCATCGCGCCCGTCATCAAGGCCTCATACCCTTCCAAACTCTTGCCGCCAGCCGATTCTGTCAGTGACTTGTTCACGACCGCTTCGTTGGTGGGATCTGTGATTCTGCCAAGCCAGGATTCCCAGATCAGGTTGCAGTCGGCGTAAAAAAGGTTCGAGCCGAAAGGTGGATCAGTGAATACATAATCAATGCTCCCGTTCTGTAGGTCCGACAGATTGGTGGCGCTTCCGTTTAGGATAAACGGCATCCGCTCTGCGGTCGGTTGGAAGGCTGCATAGTATTTTTTCAGCTGTGCGATCTTGTTCCGCATGACTTCCAAAACATTGCATTCGGAGGAAAGCTGGGGAATGTATAGAGTTCCAGTCAGCGGGCGCTGGCCACCGCGGGCGTTGTAGCGTCGCATACGCGTTCCATGCCACGCCGTGTTTGTAAAGGCGAAAGCCATTGCCAGCCGTTTGCGCTTATCGGTGATTTCACCGATGGCCTTCCAGATCAGCGACAATGCGAGCAGGTTCCGATCCGTGTAAAAATCAGCGACCTCCCGGACATTTTTATTCTGAAGTGCGCAGCGAATATACATCTCCCTGTCCGGACCTATGCCAACGGATGGAAACCAGTCTTCGATATCGCTTCTGGAAAACGCAAGTGCCTTGGCGACGTCCTTCTTCTCAGCCTTGCGCTCCAGTCTCTTCCCATCCTTCGTTTTATAGGCAAGCCAGACGGGCACGGAGTCAATCGTAGGAAGTTTTCTTCGAACCACTTCGTGTTCGCAAAGCGGGCAAGTGATGGAGGATCCTATGCGGCCTTCTGAACGATCAATAGCATCCCAGAGCGCAAAGGTTTTTCCGCAATGGGGACACTTGTGCCGAGTGCTCCACATGGTCCAATGGAGCAGCGCAGGCTCGCCGTTCTCATCTGTGGTGCCATAGATCTCATTCATCCGCTCGCCAACCTTGGCCTCGATCTCGGCGAAAGCGTCTTCGAGGTCCGAAGGAGGGCACGGATGCGTGTGGTTCCAGGCCAGGTGGGCGGCAGCGGGCGAAAGATCATTGAGAATTGCCTGGCGGCCGGCCAAGGCAGCTGCGACACCAGTCATGCCGGATCCGCAAAACGGGTCCAAGACTACATCCCCAGGCTTCGTGAAGTGCTCAATGAATGGAATAATCGCTTCAGGCGGAACCTTCGTGTGGTAGCTGTGCGCCGTGTAGAGAGCGCTGTTGCGGCCGCCTGGGACGAGTGGCGTCGCAGGCGCCTTTTTCGGGGTCGTGCTCAACGTCGCAATTGGAAGGCTGTCATTTATCGAAAGGTATTCTTTAACAACGTCGCGCTGCTCAAGTGTCAGAGTGTCTTCCAGCGTCCACTTGCCCCCGACTTCTCTCGCCCCGAGGCGAACACACCGTTTCGCAATGTTTGGCATTGTGATACCGGAAAGGCTGTAGTTGCCTGCGAGTAGGGCTTGGATCACGGACGAATAGATGTCGTCTGTTCGACTACCACTTTTTAGGAGAGCGTTTTTGACCGCGCTATCAATGTAGGCCGACGAGGCCGTATTGTTACTTATCTCCTCGGCGGTATATGCAGGCCTCCTCATGGTGATGAGAAGATCGAGCGTTGTTACGCTCTCTTTGCCCGTTACGCCCTTCACGCCTTTAATCGACGGCTGCCCCTTGTCAAGGATGTGCACCGTGTCAGTTTCGAGCTTCGCCGCAGCCATAGCCTTTTGTATTTCCATCCATACCTGATCGTCGGAGTTCGAGAAAGCGAGCACAGCATAGCCGCCCGGCTTCAAAACCCTAGCAACTTCGGAAAAGGCTTTCGTCATCAACTGACCATAATCGTCCATGGTCTTTCCGCCACCCACTCTGCCTCGGCTCTTGTTGACCACGATCTCCTCGGTATTGTCGGTGAGGGATCCAAGCCATGCCTCCCACAACAGGGAACTGTCTGCATAGAAAATGTTAGATCCAAAAGGCGGGTCCATGAAGACCATAGACACGGAACCATCGGGCAGACATGAGAGGTCTGTTGCCGACCTGTGCATGACCTGGGCGGTGGCCGATGTTTCAGGGAACCGCTCAAAGTATCGTTTCACGTCCGCAGCTTTTCTCCGAAATAGGCTCCAGACATTCCACTCATACCGGAGCGAGGAGATGTAGAGAGTTCCCGTCATGACGTTCGTTGGCCGCTTTGCGTTCCATTGATAACGGCGGGAAGCGCGATTGACGCAAGCCGTGAAAGCGAACATCAAGGCTTCTCGGATACGCCCCTCCGAGGTGGTAACAATTGCATGGCGAAGCGCGGCAAGGGCATGCAGGTTTCGCTTGGTGAAGAAATGACTGACTTCGGAAATGCCCATGCCTGTGTGGGAAGCTCTCCACATCTCACGTTCTGACCCGAATGGAACGCGGGGTATCCAATGGGGAATGGGGGCCTCATTGGCCTCCTCTATCAATTCCATTTCATGCTGAGTCGGCACGTGGGAGGAGACTCGGGTGCTCCCGGCGGACACATGAGTCTGCACGGGCATTTCCGATACCCAGGCGAGATCACTTTTACGCATATAGGTGTCGCAGTGTGGGCAGGTAAGTCCGCGAGCGTCGGTCCCGCCCGCCATATGGACGACATCCCAATAGAGAATGTCCTTCTGGCATTCACCACAACTGAATATGTCACTCCAGGTTGTGTATTCGATGGTCTGACCGGGCTGCATGATGGGCTGGTAGAGCCAGCGCATGGTCGGATCGACCTGCTCCGCCACTTTTTTTAGCGCATTGGAGAAATCCTTTGGGTCACACGGCGTCGTGTAGTTTCTGGATATATGGACTGCAGCAGGCGACAAATCGGAGAGAAGTGCATTGCGGCCTTCCATCAATGCTGCGACACCAGTCATTCCCGATCCGGAGAAAGGATCAAGAACAAGGTCTCCAGGTTTGGAAAGGGCTCGAATAAAGGGGCGGATAGCCTCGGGCGGAACTTTGGTGTGATAGCTATGCGCCCGGTACTCAGTTGTGGATTTGCTAACAGCGACGCGTTCGGGGATACCTGAAGGGGAGAGATTCTCCTTCGTGGCCGAAACGGACGGAAGTGAGCGTGTCGGACGGTCAGGATATTTGATCGCGTGTTGCTCGAAGTGCTGCCGTACGGACGCTGTTACCTCTGCGGCATCAGATGAGATTGCCTCTCTAACATCCGTCGGAAGTCGGCCGGCGCTCAGGAGTAGGAGGTCTGCAGGTATGCCGACGATACCCGACAGAATCGCAGCTTGCTCCTCACTGAGGGAGCGCTCGTCAGACTCGACATAGCTCATGAAGGACTTGGTAACGCCTAGCTTCTCTCCCAAGCTTTCCAGAGACATGTTCAAAGACTTGCGTCTAGATTTTATTGCATTTCCTGCAGACCAGGGCTTCATGAAGTTCTTACCAAGAATGTGTGGATCCATGGATTTGAGGTTAACAAAGTTTGTCAACTTTTGCCATGCGACTGAAAGGCTGCCATGCCAATGCGCAACCATCGAGAAGTAGGTGATGTGCAGAACGGAGGGATAAATTTTGCCCTGAGTGGCTTCGCCGAAAGCTGCTTCGGGTGCCTACTGGAATTCAGTGATCGGGCTGTGCAGTTAAGGAAGCGGCTTCAAAGCCGCTACAGCAGGGGTGTGCCACGTCAAGGCGCGCTTCAGTTCGCTTCAACGTGCATTGGTCCAGAGAATTGGATGTTGTTCGTCTGCTCGCTACGGAGTGGTCAGCACGGGGCCACGTTGATAATCCCGATCAGTCCCACCTGAGCGGACAATGATCCGTTTGCCTACCTGAAACTCGCATATTGTCTCAGAGCAAGTCAGTGCACGGCGTAACGCGGATTGCCGTGGCCAAAAGGAGGGCCTACTAAAGCCAATGCTCTGGAATATCTATTCCGTAATTTTTCGCCACAGTCTGGAGCGATGCGATAATTTCGGCATGGCGTACCTGATGGGCTTCTTGCCAACCAGCACGGTGATCTAAAAGAGTTTTTAACTCCTTTAAGTTATACATCCCTAGGCGATGGAAATTACCCCAGCTGGGAACGCCGAACAGGTTGTAGATCACCACAGTACTATCCCGCTCACTGGCTAGGCGCTTGTCACCAGTCAGCTTCTCCGCCGCGTCTTCAGCTTCGTCACGGTCGTCGTAGGTGTTGAGGAGTTTCATGTTGTGCTGGATGCAATTAGGAGCGGGGAACGGATTTTGCCTGAGTCATCGGTTTTTGGATAGAAAATGGAGCCAATAGGGGGTGAATAGAGAAAACGGGAAAAAACGTACGGTAAGCGCTGCCGACAGTCTGCAAGCCCTTGCATGACGTGAGCTATGTCAGATTAACCGGGCGTCAGGTGGATCACTCGCGCTGCGTCAGAGTAGGGCTGTTTTCGACTTTTTCTGACGCCTTGGCGTCAACCTCTACGGCCTCAACCTGCAAGACCGAATGCTTACCGTACGATTTTGTCCGAACTCTGCGGGCTCCCCATATAGCGTTCAGCAAAAAGCCCCGCATCGCGGGGCTTTGTTCTTTCCTTTCCGTCAAAGCATCTGCTGTTTGGCAAAAATCGGATCGTAAAAAACCTCACACAGCTTGCGTTCGGAGAAGTACAGCACCACGTCGATAGTGCTGTAGAGCGTGCGATTTATCATGTCCTGATCCAGCGCCCGGCCGACCTCCGACTGTTTAATCAGCGTGCCCACGCGCTGATAGGTCTGTAGCGCATTGTTCGCATGGGTAGTGGTGATTGATCCAGGGTGGCCGGTGTTTGCGCTGCCAACGTACTCCCACGCCTCATCACCGCGCAGCTCAGCGAGGAAAATCCGATCAGGGGATTGGCGCATGGCTGAGCGCAGAGCCTCGACCGCAGTAACCCGGCCCTTGCCGTAGCCGTAGAGCATGTGGACACGGTTCGGGTGATTCTCGAGAAACAGTTCGTGTACGTCCTCGATGGTCAACAGGCGCTCATCGGGTGAAACCCGCTCAATGATGGATCGAGCAAAGGTTGTTTTACCCGAACCGGTCTTGCCGGAAATGATGATGTTCCGGTGCGTGCTGACGCACATATCAAGAAAATCACGCATCCGGCCTTCGCGCTTGAGGGCTAGAAGATCGGCCTCGAACGGAGCAAGGCGGCTGAAGTCCCGTTTCGAAACCAGCGCTTGCGCCTCATCCGCCGTCGGCTTGTTGAACGACACATCTTGGAAGCTATCGAAAGCGCCCTCGGCTGCCAGCTCATCAAGGGTTTTAACCACCAATGAATGCTTACGGATAATCAGGGACAAGGTGCCGTCAATACAGGCCGGGGGCAGTACAATTTGCCCCCGCTGACCGCCTGGCAATACGACCGAAACAATGCTTTGCAAGGGGATGCCGTTGAACACGCAAATGGCGTTGGCCAGCGACGTTAGGTAGGTCATTGTGAGCTCAGGAATCTTGACCATTTCCCAGCCCTGGAACGTCCGAGTCCACAATTCGCCCGGACGGTTAACCGTCACCTCGAAGACGTCCGACCGCTCCAGGTGCGGAACAATCGGGCGCATCAGTTGGTTCACCGTGGTATCACGGCCGAAACTAGCGGCTGCTGCGTTCAAGGCTGTACACCCCTCTGAAATCAAGGTCACGCGCTACGAAGATTTGCAGGCGTTCGCCCTGGTTCTTGTAGAGCGTCGGCGGAATGTTGATGGTGTTTTCCAATGCAGTAGACGCCATGTCTTGACCCGCATCAGAGGTGTTATCAAAGGTAATCCGGTCGTCCCCGCCGCCCGACGCCTTGTTCGATAGGTACTCCCCAACGTCACCAATCAAACTCAGCATGATTGCACCGCCGAAGCGCTCCCAGAAATGGGTATCAACATATCCACCCAGGCCACCCTCACCCAGCGGGCCAGCGCCCGGCGAGTCCAGGTTGATGATTACCCCGTTCGGGGTTTCAACCCGAGTCCACAGCACGAAGATGCGCGCTTGACCTTGGGTCATGCCGCCCTGGTACTGCCCGACGACCTTGGAACCGCTATCGAGCAGAACCACGCGGCCGTTGGTGGAGTAAATATCCCGGGTTGTGTAGCACGTGGTCATGCCGGGCACGGTTGAGACAATTTTCGTTTCAAGCTGGCAATCAATCATCGAACCTTGCGTGAGCATCATGTCGCGGTCAGGCAAGACGCCGGCACGGGCACCGGCAAGGCGCACAGGCTGGAGATTATCAGCCAATGGGCCGCTACCACTGCCGGAGGCTTGGCCGGGCGCCGGCTGGCCTTGAGATGGCTGTGCACCTTGACCATTGCCACCGCCTGAATTTCCATTCAGCGGCCCGCCCAGGCGGCGCATACGAATAAGTTCTTCAGGTGTTGGCCCTTCTGACTGCCCTTGAGCAGCGCTGGCTTGGGCGCCTTGCCTTTGATTGGCGACAGGCTGCGCCGGCATCATTTCTACAGGTTCTGCTTCTGCTGGTTTGGGTTGCTCAATCACCGGCTTAGGCTTCCAGTCAGCGCCGGCCTTGTTGAGCCCCAAGACCGGTTCAACCTTTTCAGTCGCGGCGCTGTCTTTGTTCCCCATCAGGCCCATTGCCTTGTAGGTGACAAAACCACCGGCACCAATCACTGCAGCAACAACCGCAGCCAGGAACAGCCGAGCCCCTGGAGGGTTAGGCTTGCGTTGATCGCCCAGGCGCGAGCCGCCGCGTTCACCGTCGATCCGGTCGAATTCTTCCGTAGCGTTGATTTCTTCTTTGCGCGCCATTACTCATCCCCCCCAACAACCACCCGTTTGACATTCGGTGATTGCGTCCGCGATTTGTTTTCAACGCCGATAGGGTCGAAAGCGTTGTTGTAGATCGTCAACGCACGATCCCCAAGGCGCAGGCGCCACTTTGGATTGACCTTCTGAACGGAGTAGACATGGTTGTTTTCACCGATGGTATTTCGGTTGACCATGCTTTCATTGCCGTCAGCGTCCACCAGGTAGATACCCGGCAAATCGACGTTGCCCGGAAACTTGAAGTAGGTGAATTCGTTGTTGTCCCACACATGGACGGGGGCAATATCGAAGTCGCCAGCTTTGTCATAATTGATGTTGTAACGGTCGCGTGGTCCCTTCTTGAAACCATCCGCTACCGACTGCTTGCGCTGTTCTTCCATCGACTTCTTGTAAGCCGTATCAGGGTAAGCAAACGACAGGCTGTAGAGCGCTTTCGCCTCGCGGGTCGGCCGGAAGATCAGGCGGAAATTGTAGGTGCGACGGTCAGTGACAATAATCAGGTTCGTGTCGGCCTGTTCAGCGACAGGCTTGATGAACACGTGATTAAGGGACTGGGCGAAGGAGTACGAGGCAGAATCCCCGAAAGCGTGCGTGACATAGTTTTCGCCGGGCTCAAACTCAATGTGGGTTGTGATGCCAATAACGGAATCAATCTGTACCACGTCGTTTTTGTTGAACGTGGTGCTGCGAATCCGATGGTCGTAAGGCGATGCTGCCGGGTAGTCCAGGGCAAGCACTGGAAAGGCGCAGGATGCCGCCAGGGCGAAGGTCAAAAGACGAGATTTAATCATCATGGCGGCCTCAGTTTTTGACCACTTCAGGGTCAGCGCGGAAGGTGTTCACGACGAAGCCCAGCGGGTTGATGCGCCGTTCTTCAGTGGTCATCAGCGCACGCACGTAGGTGTAACCGACAGTCGCGATCCAGTATTCAGGCCGGTCGATTTTGCCGTTCGACCACTTTTGCTGAGTGGTGTAACGAACGGTCGCAATGCCGGTAGCCGAATCCGTCGAGATAGAACGCACAGACACTTTGATCGAGGCGCGATTGCCGAGTTGGGCATCGCGAGCGTTGGGGCCGGAGTAAAGCGCGTTGTATTCCGCCCATGCCTCACCGCCGCTCATCAGGCGCGTGGAATCGAACATGCCCTGAATCGTTTGATACTCGTAGCCTTCGCGGTTAAGCACATAGCGGTTCACGAAATAGCTATCGACGGACTCGCCGTAGCTGACTTCCGTTACCTGCTGCACGGTTGTCGATTCAACGGCGCCTGTCGTTCTATCGACAGTCAGCACCACCGGGGGCGGCGCTTCTTGGCGTAGACCTGCAATGCCCGCAAGAACGCCGGCAAACGCGATACCCCAAGAGAAATAGGCCGTTCGCCAAGCCAACTTTTTCGAGTTCTCCTTTTCGGCCAACAAATCGCGCTCAAGTGCGTTGCTTTCATCCAGGTAGGCTTGGATTTCTTCCTTGCCAGTCAATGGCTTTTTTTGCGGCTTGCTCATTTGACGGCTCCTTGCACTTCTACAGGCACGGTTTTGTTAACCGGCTCGCGGTTTGATTCGTTGGGTTCTTTAGGCTTTGGTGCGGAGCTGCAACCGGCAACGATGCAAGCGCAAAGCAGAAAAACAGTAATCTTTTTCACAATGAAATCCCTTTTGGCTTTACTTAAATAAAGCCTACCGCTTTCTTATCAAATTTGCAATTTTGATTGGTAATAAAAAGCCCCCGTAAGGGGGCGAAGATGTGCTGCGATTAAGCAGCCCTGCCTTTGAAATACCCGTAAGCCTTCGACGCGCCTGTCTTGATGCTGCCGCCTGCCTTGGAAGCGGCCCAGCCACCCGCCCGGCTCGCTTGCCGACCGGCTGCACTCAAGCCACTAGCACGGGAAACGCTGGCAGCACCGCCACGCATGGCGCGCAGTTCGTGCATGTACCCCAGGGCAGCACCGCCAGCCAGTGCGCCGGCAATGCCTGGAAGCTGCAACAGCACCAGAACCATCGCGATAGACAGGATGATCGCGCCACCCAGCGAGTAGGCCACGTTAACGCCGCTCTCGAATTTCACGCCGGCCACGTAGCCGCCGTAGATATCCATCATCAGCCCGAACAGCGCCGAGAACAGAACGACCAGCAGGACGTAGTTCAACACCTGCCCAATCCACAGATCGAAAAAGCGTGACAGTGGCTGCCACAGGAAGCAGACGATGAAGATCGGCCCAAGGCCAGCCAGCAACGCCAAGGCCACCTTGGCCAGCAGGATGAACGCACCACCGATGGACACCACAACGGCAGTTGCCAGAATGATGATGATTCCGAAGATGCCGTACAGAAGGCCATCAGCCGAGAAGAAGCTCGATTGCTCGAACGCCCTGGATGCCGCGTCAAAGCCTTTACCGGCCGCTACGTCGATGATGCTGGCAGCCCCGGCCCCTTCGGTTGGGTTGGAAATCAAGGCGACCGCTAGCGAGTTCGGAAGCTCTACGATGGCACCCGCAATTTGCGACTGGTACAGCCCGCCCGCGAGAGCGACACCGACGATAATTGCAATGCGCAGTGACCGCGCCAAGAAATCCATAACAGGCATGTCTACGGCGCCGCGAATGATCGCAATCGCGTAAGCGATGAACCCCAGCGTCAGCCCGAGAGTTACAAAGGGTGTGATAGTCGCGATGGCTTGTGTCGAAATTTGAGACACAAACACATTTGTCGCTGTATCGACCTTCGCAAAAAGTGGCTCAAATAACGTAAATGCCATGGGAACCTCACACGCTTACTGAATGCTAGGCATTCCAGTGTTTTTAGAGTTAAAGAGGCTTTTATGTTCGGCCTCTTTGGCGTTCACACAATTTGCTGCAATCGCGCTATCACCTGGATTGTTCGCACACTCGACCAGCTTTGCCTTGCGGTCGTCAGCGTGTGCCAGGTAGTAATCGACGTCATAGGTCGGCTCTTTTTTACAGGCCACCAACAGCGCGCAAACCACGATAATCAGGTACTTACTCATTCACTTAATCTCCGGCATATCAGTATTCGCGGGATTGAGAATATCCCGGTTCATTTGTTTACGTTTTTCATCGACCAGCTTTTCCTCAGAACGGGAAAGCTGCGACACCATTTGCAATTTGGTTGATTCGTTCGACACCAACGCTTGCTCGGCGCCAATGCGCGCCTGCAAGTCTTGAATGGCTTTCGGGTCTGTTGTGGTGCTGATTTTCGAAATCAGCGTATTGATATTGTCCAACCGCGACTCTGCCCCTTCGTAGGTTTTCAGTGCCAAGGCTTTCTCCGAAGCGGCGGATTGGAAATTCCGCTCGCGCAGTTCGTCCTGTGAGGCGCGGTTAGTCGTGGAGACTCGTTCAGTATCCATGATCGAGCGGGTTTCCCCGTAAGAGCCGGTATAGATCGAGCCAGGTTCGGGGATTTGCCCATTGATACCAGGCGTATTGTTCACGCCCAAGTAACGGGAGCCGGACACCAGACCTTCCATGATGTCCATTTTTTTGTATTGATCAGTCAGCATTTGGTACTGCTGTTTCATCTCGGCAATTTCTTTGGCCCACTGAGCCACCATTGCGACATTGTGCTGCGCCGTTTGGCCGTTCAGCATCACGTCAGTAGTTGGGACTTGCGCCGTAGCGACGGAGCTGAAGCCAGCAAACAGAAGGCCAAGGGCAAGTTTGGTTTTCATCGTGCAGTCTCCTTTGCATTCAAAGCGCGGGCGCGCTCGTAGAAATGTGGCAACCAGACTTTCGGGTCTTCGCCAAACTCGGCAACGCACTGTTCAGAAATTTGCGCAGTTTCCGGGGTGCCCGAGAGAACCAACAACTCATCATCGAAGCCGTGAAGGTTCAGCTCAGCCACGGCGCAGTTACCGCCCTGTTTAATCAGGAAACGGCGGCTGTCTTCTGCCAGACCTTTCAGCAATGCGAACTCGGAGTCAGTGAGCTTGAAAATTTCGGTGTACGTTTTGTAATCCGCATCCGGGTTAGGCAAGAACACGAAAGTTGAACACTGGCCGATAAGCGTGGAGGCGATAGGGCTATTGCCAATATCGTCGGCTTCTTGGGTGGCGAACACACAAAGCCCATTCTGTTTACGGATTGTCTTTTGCTTGTTCTTCACCAGGTCTTGGAAATATTCGTCTTCCAACGGTTTCCAGAACTCATCGAACACGTACATGAAGCGGCGACCGTCAATCATTTGCTCGGTGCGATAAATCAGATACATCATCACCGGCCCACGAATCTCCGGTTGCTCCAGAAACTCGGTTACGTCGAAGCCGTAGATTTTGTGGGTGGTCAGATCAAGCGCATCGGTCGGGTTGTCGAACATCCAGCCGTATTCGCCACCCTCGCACCACTTCAGAAGCCGCGTATGCACGGTCGCCGGGCCGTCATCCTCACCCACATGCACAGCATGGGGCAGGTTCTGCAAAAGGATGCTCATGCGTCGTAGAGGCTTATCAATCTCCGACATAAGGGTGTTAATGCCCTTGTCGATTTGTTCCTCATCCTTGCTGGTCACAGGCCCGGAAGCCCCTACCAGATTCCGCACAAAGCGCTTGAGGAACGACAAGTTAGCCGGCGTAGGCTCAAGCTGGAACGGGTTGAACCCGGAGCACTCGCCCATCTTGAGGGGCAAGTAGCGACCGCCCAGCGAGCGGATAAGCACCTCAAGGCCACGGTCTTTGTCGAATGCGGCGATGCTCGGCCCGAACTTCTGAGCTTGAGCGAGCGTGAAACCCAAGGTGACGGTCTTACCCGTACCCGACTTGCCGGTAAACATGGTGTTACCCAGCATTTTTTTGTCAAGGCTGTTTTGCTCAGGATTCGAGTAGTGATAATTGAAATACAGCGGCGTACCGCTGACGGTTTTCAGGATTGTGACCGCTGGCCCCCATGGGTTGCCAGTAGGCTTGCCGCTCAAAAAGTTGTGCAGTGGCGACAACGACAGGAAGTTCAGGGAGGTGATCGCAGCAGGCCGTGGCCGGTATTTGAAGTTACCCGGCAATTGCGCCCAATACCCGGCCTCAAGTGCAAGATCAACCTTTGTATCAATGACGCTTCGGTCACTCAGCGCTGAAGATACTTTAGAAAGGTAATCGCGTACTTCGTTGCCCGATTCACCGAAAACGGTAATGGTCGCGTGATGCTCACCCATCACAAAGTGACCGGAAATCAGCGAGTTCAACGCCTCGTTAATTTCTTCGATTTGCTCAGTCGCAACGTCCGCCGCGTCAATCAGGTTCTTTTGCTGTTTGATCAAAAATCCTTTGGCCGCGTGACGCGAAAGCGCGCTGAAGCTCTGAGTCATGATGAACTCAAAATTTGTTTCCATCAGGTTGTTGATTTGCCCCGGCTCCGTGTACGCCGGGTAATCGAAAATTTCGCGCTGGCCAAAGAAACGGGAGCCGCCATCGGTGCGAATCTCGCCAATTTCACCCCACTTGCTGAAGAACAAACGATTGCGCCCCATGTACTCAGAAAAGCGCGAGCGGCAGACCGGCATAGGGTGATGCTCACCATTCACCAGGAACGCGAGAAATTCCAGGGCAGACGAGAAGGCATAACCGCCTTCTTCCTTGTCATCCAGAATCTCGCCGGCATCATTGCGGCGATAGATGCCCAGGTTCTCCGGGTCGTACTTGCCCAGGCTTTGGCTAATGCGCAGGTTGATGTCTTCAACCGCCTTGATGCACGCCTTTTGCCGTTCGGTTTTGACCTCGACAGATTCCTTTTCCATCGCGCCGAAGAACGACAGGACTTTATCGACAACAGGGCGATAAACGACCGTGAGGTACAGATCGTTAACCATCAGGTTGTAACCCGTGAAGCTTTCGCGGTAATGCTCATCGAGCTGATGGCAGAACGGGTTATCAAACTCGCTATCCGGGAATTCATCCACCCGACGCCGCACGATATGCGACCAGACCGATACGTGAGCCGTGGCGATGCCACGGAAGAAGTTATTCAGGTCACGTCGCCAGGTAGTAACTTCCTCAATAGACGCGCTTGTGTGCGACCGGCCGCCGATCTTCCAGACAGACACGTACTCGGCTGACTTGGTTGAAATGATCTTGTCCGTGACGTGGTGCGAGTATGGAATGAAGCCTGAAAGCGGTGATTCGCTTTGCAGGTTTTTAGCGGCCGGAATCAGGCTCATTTTTTGAATCTCCTTTTCCTGTAGTCAGCGGGGCCATATGACGATGCCCCCCAAAAACCTTTGTTACGGTTGCGAAATTTGGTTTCGAACCAAAGACCCCAAATACGAAAGGCTTTGTCGTCCGTCTTCGTGATTTGAGCCATCACGAACCACAACGGAAGCACCAACCCCCAACACCACAGGCTGACTTTCAATGCGAGCATGGCAACAAACATGAACATCAAAAGCAGCGGCATCATGGGGACACCCGCGACCGTTGGAGCGCGGGTGCAGCCTTTGAACAAGGGCACAGATGCTTGTTCAGAAGGTTCCATGTCTTGGGCCTATCAGGTGAAGAACAACGCGGTTATTTGAGCTGCAGAACCGGCGATGATGATGCCGATCCCCCAGCGAACGAACGTGTCTTTCTCTACGAACTTGGTCGCGTAACCGATTGCAAGGCACAGCAGGGCGATTACCGCGATAGTCGGGATAATGTCGGTCAGTTCAACCTTGAACGACTCCATCACGCCTTTGGCCTTCGACAGACCGCCAGTCTGTGCCATGGCGACTTCGGTAGTCACAGCCAGGGTCAGAGCGGCAGAGAATGCCTTGTTTGCAGCGGCTTTGGATTTAGCGAGAGCTTGGCGGAGTGCTTGTTTCATTTGTTGTTTCCTCTTGAAGTAGAAATGTTCCATCTTTTACGTTGAAGCGGTCTTCCAGAAATGCGAACAACACACGTGGATCAGCCCATAGTCTTAATTGCCCCCGCTGGGTAAGAAGCGCGAATGTCTCTGCCTTCTTGGTAACTGGATCGTCCGCTTCAAAGGTGAAATACCACTCTTTGAGCGAACGCTTGATAACAACAACATTTCTTGCTGCGCCCATCTGAAAAGCCAGATCGACGCTATCCTGCTGAATCTTTTTCATTTGTTACGGCCCTATCCGTTTTTGTTTATGAAATGCCGGGCCATCCTTTTGCTGTTTGAACATCCATATTCTATCAAAATTGCAATTTTGATAGCAAGTTGGTTTTTACTCTCTTTGCAACATTACGGGCTCGTTTTTCAGAGAAACGGACTCGTTCGTTTGGCTTTCCTGTTGCGGTTCTTGTTTGGGCGCGAAGGCACCGCCACTCGGCCGCGAGAAAGCATCACCGATGCCATCTGGCAATGGCTTAACGGTGTTCAGTTGAACTGCGGTAGCAGGAGCAGCGTGAGCTGGTGATTTGGTGGCTTTCAGCCGGATCGGCTCACCACCGCCGCTTGTAATAGGCAGAAGCGCGGGCACGTCGAGGGTTGCGTTTGAAGCAACGGCCATAACGTAGCCATTGCTGAACCCTTTCTTGAAATCGCCCGTGTTGTAACAGGACAGTGCAGCGTGCAGCGCCGATTGTTCGTCGCCATACCGGTTCTTTGCACGTTGGTAACAATCGGTGATTACCCGAGCGGCGCCGGCCAGGTTCTTACACGGATCGAACAGATCAGACACAGACAGGCCCAGCCAATTCATGTTGGAGCTGTTGACCTGTCCGAAGCCGCTGTCGAAGTTGTAGCCGTGTTCTTTCAACCAGGTAGCAGTGGCTACAGCTTCCTCTTTATTCGCCGGTTGCCGTGGCAATCTGGCACCTTTGGCGTTGACGCCAATAGCGTAGGGGTTGACCCCCGACTCATGCCGGACGATAGAGGAAAGGGTTTTGATATGAACCCCCGGCGCGCATTGCGCGGCGAGAGATTTGAAATCCACGGAATCAACGGCCCATGCGTTGACTGAGGAAAGAAGGCCGGCGACCAGGACTAAGCATTTCATAGCCCACGGACCCCGCCGAACTTATCGCCGATCGTAGAGACAATACCCGGATCGCCCCCGGCGCATGACTTCAGCTCTTTATCGCGTTCTTTAGCTGTGCGGCTTGCGCTAAACTTTCCATTCTTCTTGACGATAATGCTGAAGTATTTTTTTTCATACGACGAGCATTGCGAACCACCGCTACCGCCAAGGATTCGACCGCCCAGGCACAGAACCATGCCGCAAGCGTCATCGGATGCCTGCGCGGTTCCAGTGGTAAGAACAAAAACTGAGGTGGCTGCAACGAGGAAAGCCGAGAATTGCCGTTTCATATGTCGCTCCTGCGCGGTATTAACAATCAAAATTGCAAATTTGATTGAAATGGTGCGGACAAGAAACGATAATGTCAATAGGGCGTCCTTGCCGACAGCCGCGAATTGTATCCGAAACAGCACAAGGCCGCACCCATGACACCTGAGAAGTGGTTGGCATTACTGGAAAATGCAACGAACGAACAGCTTAAAGAGTGGCTAAATGCCATTAGCTCGGAAATGCAGAAACGACAGGTAAAGGAACGCGCAGAAGCCCGGAAAAAGATACGGGAGATAGCCGAGGCCCATGGGATCGATCTTGCAAAGATGTCCCCTAGCGGCGCCACTAAGCGGCACGAAGGCAAGTATCGAAACCCTAACGATCAGTTCTCTAGCTGGACAGGTATTGGCAGAAAACCCAAGTGGGTCACGGAATGGTTAGCCGCTGGTAATGATTTGGCCGACCTCGAAATTAAGTAGGCTACTCCCCACCAGGGCAGGAGCCGGCAGGCGGAAAATAGGAGTGGGACATGAAAAAGGCACCGAAGGGAAACGTCTACGACATTGGCACCGGTCGCCCGGCCGCGCCTAGAAAGGCGGCGAACGAGGACAACCCACGCACTGGCGGCGGCGATGAAGGCGGCAGCATCGAGCCCGGCAATGCCGGTAGAAATGCCGCGAGTGTCTTTTTCCGTCACTTCCTGGTCATGGTACTGATGTGGCTACGCGGCCCGCTACGCTTGCTTATGGGCCTGATCGCCGTTCCCACGGTGATTGCATTACCCATTGTTGCCTTCGGCCTCGATGCCTCACCAGAAAAGACCAATCTCATCTTGGGCCTGATCGCAGCCAGCTTCGGCTCCTTCTGCATCCGTTGGCTGTATGACTCGCTGGTGATGTGGATTTCACCAGAGCCCCTTTTCCTGAACTCGTAATCCCTGAAAAGCACAAAGAGCCGGCCTAGCGCCGGCTTTTCTTTGCCTGACTAACGCGCCGTGCGGCTTGTTGGCTACTGCCGTCGAGGCGGACAAGTCCACCTAGTCATCAGCAGCTCGCGGAAAAGCGATCAACCCCGTTTGGGTACACCCGAAATAGGATAGACAACCAACTGTCCCTAAATTGGCTATTTACAACCCTAACAGGGACAGTGTTAAATGGGACACCAAACAGGGACAAGGAATTCGAGTCATGAACAACAACTACGTTGCCCAAGCCAAAGGCCTTCTGTCTGAGATTGGCGTCCACCAGCTTTCGGAAGGTGTATGGGCATTCACGGATGTTCACACTGCCAGCCAAGCCTACATCCACCACTCGCAAAAACCAGTCGCCCTTGCTGCCTACGCGGCAGTTAACCCCACATTCGCTGCTGGCCGTTTTCCCGGCTGGGCGTTGGTCGATATGGTGGACAAAGTGCCTTGCATGGACGGTGCCGAGCATACGGCGCTGGCGATGACTTGCGGTGCTTTAATCCCTACGTTCTCCAGTGCCTCAGAGCGCGGAAATATTTTTGGGCAAGCAGTGTGGGGCATCGTAGAGGCTTACGCGCTTGAGGGTTGTTTTGAGCACGTCGAACGCGCCTATGGCAGTCAAGGCAGCCATTACAACTTGCGGCCTCGCGGCTTCGATTGGGCAAGCGGAGAAGGGCCTGTCCCCGAAGCCATGAAGGCAATGCGTAAGAGTTATCGCGCAATGTCGCCGCTGCAACAGATCATGGTTTTGACGGTCATGCACTTGTACCACCAGGGCAAAGACAAGTTTTTTCTGACTGGGGGCTGTCCGACCAAAATTCCTGCCGCCGAGGCAATGAGCATCCTTCGCAGCAATGGGCCGGCACTCTCGGCCTGGGGCCACTTGGTCACTCATTACGCTGGCTGGTAAGAACATGATTATCCGAGCCTATCTGCGTGCAAGCACACGCGACCAAGACGCCAACCGCGCCCGTGAGCAATTGAAGTCTTTTGCGCACGATCATGGTGCCAGGATAACGACCTACTACGTCGAGAACGCATCAGGCGCGAGCATGGAACGTGCCGAACTTCAGCGCTTGCTCAGCGAAGCGGCCGAAGGCGACATTCTGCTAGTTGAGTCCATCGACCGTTTAAGCCGTCTGCCACAGCCTATGTGGGAGGCACTTAAACGTCAGATCGGGCAAGCCGGGCTCCAGGTAGTCGCCGTTGACTTGCCCGTCACTCATGCAGCGATGAAGCCAGCAACCGAGGGCGTCGAGGCATGGCTACAGAAGGCCATTGCTCAAATGCTGATCGAGTTCATGGCTGCATTTGCCCGCAAGGATTGGGAAGACCGCCGGACGCGCCAGGCGCAAGGAATCGCCACGGCGAAACAAGCCGGCAGGCTCCAGCCGCGACAGCCAAATCTGAAGATGTACGCCAAGATCATCGAAGCCCGTAAAACACTTTCGATCAGGAAAACAGCCGAGCTGCTGGGATGCTCTAAAGGAACTGTCGAGCGCGCCCAGGCATGGGCACGCGATGCACTGCAACAGGAAGGAACGCCCGTATGACTGAAATACTGCCCCTCGGCCGGCGTATCGACACCATGATTCGCGAGAGTCTGGCCATTGAATACGAGGACGCGAAAAGCGCCGGTATGTTGGGCTATATGTCGCGCTCGCTGGTTCAGGCCACATTGCCGCATACCGACCCTAAAGCGAGTTACTTCGAACGCTCAAACGGCATCGTCACCCTCTCAATACTCGGAAAGCCGGCGATAGGCGTTCCATACGGTTCAGTACCCCGCTCGCTGCTGGCCTGGATATGCTCAGAGGCTGTTTTGACCCAAAGCCGCGAGCTGGAGCTGGGCCGTTCACAATCCGAGTTCTTGGGTAAGTTGGGAATGCCCAACGATGGCCAATACATCCGCTCATTGAAGATGCAGGCTCACCGGTTGTTTTCGTCCATGATCTCCCTGGACGGCACCCGCGACTCAGAAATTGGGCTTGAAAACGTGGTGATCGCTAAGCGGGCCTTTCTATTTTGGAACCCGAAAAAGCCGGACGAGCGAAGCCTTTGGGAAAGTACCTTGACGCTGACGCTCGACTTCTTCGAGGACGTTACCAGTGCCCCGGTTCCGGTTGACCTTCGGGTGCTGCACCACCTTCGCCAGTCACCCCTGGCAATGGATATATACACGTGGGCCTGCTACCGACAATTCTTGCTCAAGGCCAAGGGCCAAGGCATGGTCAAAATCCCATGGGGGGCATTAAAAGCTCAGTTCGGATCAAGCTATGGACGCAGCGCGAAAGACGGTATCACTGACGAAAAGGTATTGATCGCAAAAGAGGCTCAGGCGATCAGGAACTTCAAACACAATTTTATGAAGCGTCTGGCCGAGGTCGGGATTTTTTATCCTGAGCTGGTCGAAGGCATCAGTGATACCCCGCAGTTTTTGATTATGAAGTCGGTGAAGCTGCACATACCACCGCAGTTCAAAACCGAAGTGTCGCTGTAAGCCCCTCACCAAGCCCTGCTCACGTGGGGCTTTTTATTGGGTATAACCCTATGGATAACCTGACTTATCCACGTGTAATCGCTAACAACGTGGCAACCCCCGTGCCTCAAGGGCTACAAGCGAATCAGCCGAAGTTATCCACGTGTAATCGCTAACGCTTTCACGTGTAATCGCTAACGCTTTCACGTGTAATCGCTAACAAATTTTCCACGTGTAATCGCTAACAAGCCCCGTAATACGTGGCCTGTAGAGGTGCCTCCCTCTGCCCCATGTATTGCTTTTCATGTATCCCTTCAAATATATCTTTACAAGTATTGGTCAGCCGTCGCTGTGGACAGTGCGCTTCGCGCAACGGCAGCAGCCCGTGGACAACACGCAAGCGGTTGACCACCGGCCGCTGCCTCTGACCACACGACAGCTTCCCGAACTTGGCAGCGTGGACAATGCGCTGCGCGCACCGGCCTACGGCCTTTGACCACCCGGCCAGTTCACCAGGAAAGGAAAAAGCTTTTTTCTTTGAGGGTTTGAAAAGCGAAGGGCGAAAGGCAGAACACCAAATCGCAGGCATAAAAAAGGTCGAGAGCCCGGCAAGGCTTTCGACCTGTTGCTTCCATCACCCTTGCAGGAGATTAGGAAAGTAGCGAGTCCATGATACAGCCCTCAAAGTATCTGCCGCAAGGCGCAATTATTGTGTTTACAAGTGTTGACGTTTTTTAATTTTAATGAGAGACTTCCTTTGTCGTTAAAGGAGGTTTCAATGAAACGATCAGCCATGCTGTTAACCGCGTTCCTATGCGTAGGACACGCAAACGCGCAGACCACGTTCAGCGGCGATGTTGTCCGCATCCTGGACGGTGACACCGTGGAAGTGCTGGACGCCGGCAAACGCACCCACCGGGTGCGACTGGCAAACATTGATGCACCCGAACGCCGGCAGGCATTTGGCGAGGTATCCCGCCAAACACTGGCAACAATGGCCTACCGTCAGCAAGTCGAAGTGCTAGACCAAGGCGGCGACCAATACGGCCGGCGTATTGGTGTGTTGACCGTAAACGGCCGCAATCTCAATGCCGCTATGGTCGCTCAGGGCATGGCATGGGTTTACACCAGGTACAACACCGACCGGACGTTGCCAGCACTGGAGCAACGCGCCCGCGCCGATCAGATCGGCCTATGGGCAGACAAGAACCCTACCCCACCATGGGAATTTCGCCGTGCGCGGTAAATGGCTAGGCGCTGTCGCGCTTTGCCTCCTTGGCACCGCCATTACCATGACGGCAGTTGTCGCCCGAAAAGCTGACCAAGCCAGTCGCCCCGCTAGCCTATGCACGTTGCAATTCGACGGCGTGACGCTGGAGAACGTGCCCCAGGTTACGACCAGAGTTCAGATGGAGCGCGGCCTGTCCGGGCTCCAGGAAGTAGGCACCGGGATGTTGTTCACCTGGTCGGATGATGAGCGCCGGGTTTTTTGGATGAGGGGCACCCCTACCCCGCTTTCAGTCGCGTTTATCGACGGGGCCGGCACCGTGTTGCAGATCGAGGACATGGAGCCAGAAACGGAAGTCATGCACTGGTCAACGCTGCCAGCACGTGAAGGGTTGGAAATGGAAATCGGCGACTTCCAGCGGCTGGGGATTGCCCCCGGTAGCCGGCTGATTCGTCGCGAGTGCAAGCCTATAGCTGAATATCAAAAACGAGGGATCTAATGATGGCTAAAGAAACTTATACACTGGTGAAAGCTGCTGACAGGAGCACAGAGCACTTTCCAGACGCAAAGTCGGCCGCTGAAGCCTTCAGCAAAACGAACGCCGCCGAGAATCCATGCGCTCCAGGTGAAGGGCAGAAAACGGCCGTGCCGGCCGCGCTGAAAAGCGTTTATTGACCGCTCCCCGCCCTCGCCATCCAGCATCACACTAGAGCCGCGTCAAGGCTGACAGGGTGAATTAATAGTATTTACAAGTGTTGACGTTTTATTTAGTAAGCTAGATAATACCTGTACGGTTCCAAGCTGGAACCGATGCCCGAAACGAGCGGCGGCAACCGCTCCGGGCCAACCTTGCAGGAGATCGAGCATGAACAAGCCAGCCATCCCAAACAGCACCGCCGAGAAGGCGCACCAGAAAGCGCTGAAGCTGATCTACCGTCATACTCACCGCGACTTTAAAGGCCAGCGCGACGGCATTAAGGAAATTCTGACGCCACGCGGCCTTGTCTCCCTGGACGACCTCACCGAATCAGAGGTGGCCGAGCGGTTGCCCTCGGCGCTGAAGAAAGAAGCCGCACGCCTGAAAACAACCGCAAATGGAGTTGCGTTGTGACCGACAAAATCTCAATTCTCATCACCCGCCGCGAAGATGCGCCCGATCCTGGAATGCCCAGCCAGTTCTGGCCAGGTGCTGGCAGTGAAGGCGCAATGTTCCGCGTACTTGGTCCAACGATGCCGGCCGAGCTTGACCTATCCGCCGCGCTTTCCGCTTGGTGTGATTGGTCTTCTCTGGTCAGCTACGACGCAAAGTCAGGGGTTGGATACTTCCAGGTGATTGACGACGACGCGCCGCCGGCAGGGGAAATAGTCGAGATGGAGGCACAGGACACGAATCAAATCCGCCGCGTTACAATCATCATTGAACGTTGCGCATCGGCCGCTGAACCAGGTCAATTAATCGAGGAAGAATCATGGACTACCATGCGCTTTTAAATGGCCCGTTGGTGATGTTGAGCGCGGCAATCGTCGTTGTACTTGCGTATATCGGTTATCGGTTGAAAGCCCCTTTGGCTTTTTCAATCGTTACCGTCGTTTTCTTGGGCTCTGTTGCAGCCTGTTATCAAGTTATGGCTGGGTAGGAAAAGTTTTACCCCTATCCGGAAAGTCTTTTCCGCCTGCGATCCCGATAGCCCGCCGTTGTGCGGGCTTTATTTTGCCTGCAAATAGTGTTTACATGTGTTGACGTTTTAATGTTGGTGATAGATAATTATCCCATCGGCACCGCACTGGAGCCGATGCCCGATACGAGCGGCGGCAACCACTCCGGGCCAACCTTGCAGGAGAAATTTCTATGGCTCGCAAAGTAAAACTCGGTCAGGCACTGGCTACCATCGGCGTTCTGGATCTGTGCCGTTATGGCCTCGACCTCGGTCCGCTGTTCGACCGTCACGCTTCGGGTGATTGGGGGGATGCAGACGAAGCGACCAGGAAGGCGAACGAAAAGGCAGTTTCGGAGGGTGGCCGTATCACGTCCGTGTATCACCCGAACGGCCGGCGTGTGTGGATCGTCACTGAGGCAGACCATAGCCGCACAGTCGCCATGCTCCCGCACGAAAAGGAGTGATATAAGCACCGCTGCATGAATCAGCCCCGACAAGTTCGGGGCTTTTTATATAGTGTTTACAAGTGTTGACGGCTAGCACTTTAAAGGAGATAATACGCGCACAGGTTGGTAATCGCGGCGGCAACCGCCCCGACCTGTTCCACTACCCTTGCAGGAGATAAATCATGACCGTTTGCATGAAGCTGTTTCAGCCTGGAACCCGCGTTTCTTGTTCCCTCCCCTATGCCGGCGTCGGCATTGTCTTTGATATTCACGGTGCCCAATTGCCCGAAAGCGTGCAGACGCTACAGCGTGGCGTCGGTGTGCGTGGCGGCAATGCTCGCCTTGATGTTGTGTTCATGAACGGCACCATCAGCCGCAATCTGTCCGAAGCCCTGGTGCGCGGATCGGTGCAATGGCGTGTCCTCGATGACGTGGCCACCGAGGCCGAAGTAAAACACGCACTCGAGAACGCGCAGGCAGAACAAGCCAAGCGCGAAGCAACCGCCCGTGCTCAAGCCGAGCAGTTCGCGGCCGAGGTTCAGCGCCTGAAGACTTCGCCTGAGTACGCTCACCTGGTGCAAGGTGAAGACCGCTACAGCGGCGTGCTGGCAGCGAAAAACATTCGCCAGGTGCTGAAACGCGTCTTCCCTGCCGTGAAATATTCGGTACGCAAAACCAGCTATGGCAGCCTGGCTATCGAGTGGACTGATGGCCCCACAGAGAAGGAAATCGAGGAAGCGGCCGGCAACTTCAAAGGCGGCTATTTCTGCGGGCATGAGGATATTTACAAGTATGAGAGAACACCGTGGAATGAGGTTTTCGGCGCGGCCGAATACATCAGCTTGCGCCGTAACCATTCCGCTAGCCTGACCGAGCGCGTTATCTCCGACCTGTTCACCGATTGGAGCGCCACGCTTGAAGGCATAGAGCGGCCGACTGTCGAGCAGTTCGAGCGCGGCGACCTGTACACGGTCAGCGTGCCGGGCATGTCCGACACGCTACAGCAAATTATCCGGCAAACCCTTTACCGGACACGCGGCTAAGGCTGTACACGGGGCCAGCTCAGGCTGGCCCGGTGTGTGTGCTTAGGCGCGTGGCCACAATCCAAACATACGCAATCGCCTGGGAACCACACCATGACCGCAACGAAGAACAACGAGGACAGGCTGATGAAGATGGCAGCCAAGATCAAAGAAACCTACGAGCCGGCCGAGATTGCCCAGCTTGTGCGCCTGATCGGCGCAACGCCTAGCACCGGGGAAATGAGCCCCGAGGAATTCGAGCGGCTGATGAAGGAGCTGGAGGCCAAGAGCAACCGCCGCGGCTATACCGAAAAGTCCATCGAAGCGGCTCGTCTGGTGTTGGTCATGGGCGCCAGTATCGCCGAGGCAGCAGCGGACACCGAGCTATCCCGGCAGGCAGTGAATCAGTTGATGCAACGCATCCGCCGCCGCATGGAGTCTTTGCCTCAAGGTTGGGTGCAGGTTACGGATTGGTTCCCGGTAGAAGTGGCTAAACAGCTTGCGAAAGTCGCGGAGACGCTGAAGGCGTCACACGCCGCAGGTAAGCCGCTGGACGACCAAAGTTTTACTATTTCATTGAAGGAATAAGGAGTAATTCCGATGAGTGTTGAGGCCGAAATTAAAGACCTTATTGGCTCGCCTGACGCCAGTTTCTGGCTCAAGCAAGCGCTGCAATCGGCGCTATCACGCGATTACATCGACGCGGTTAACGATGCCGATTTGTTGCGCGATTTGCTTGACCGGCGCGCTACTGAGAAGCTGGGCCTCGACGCTCAAACCATCCCCGCCAGCAAAGGGGGCAACGCATGAACCAGGACGTTACCGCCGCCGATCTTTTGCCCGAGTTCGAGCGCGCCCCGGAGCTGGTGAACGGCAGTCGCTATGTCGTCGCGCAACATGGCCCTGACGATCGTTTGAACATCTTCAGCCATCACCCGATTTATCGGGAAGAAACCGATTCGTGGGCTTTTCCATGCGGTGATGAGGTGCGCAGCTCTGAGGATTATTGGCTGCCCGAGAGTGAGTTTGTGCGAGCTATGGAAAGGGCAAAGGAACGCCGGAAAATTACTTTGAAGGAGAGTCGGAATGTTTAAGGAGACGCTGCAAAAATAGCCAACCGTCCCCCACCCTTGGCACACTGAGCACCTTCAACCAGCCATCCTTTCCATGAGCCTTGTTACGCGCGTGCAGAAGACCTTCTCCGAACTCGAATACACCGGCAAGAAAAAGCAGACTCGCCGAGATCGTTTCCTGGCTGACCTTGAACAGCTGGTGCCCTGGGCACAACTGGAGGCGCAAGTGGCTCCGTTTTATAGCGACACCACAGGCAAGCGCGGGCGCCCTGCGATTGGGTTGTCGCGCATGCTGCGTATGTATGTCGTGCAGCAGTGTTTCGGTTTCTCCGATGAAGGTACCGAAGATGCCGTCTACGACAGCCAGGCCATCCGTGGTTTTATGGGCATCGACTTGGGCCGCGAGTCGGCACCGGATGCCACCACCTTGCTGCGATTTCGCCGCTTGCTGGAAACGCACCAACTGACTCGGGTGCTCTTTGAAACGATTAACCAGCATCTGGCCAGCCGGGGACTGCTGCTCAAAGAAGGCACTATCGTCGACGCTACCCTGATCGCCGCGCCGCCTTCGGTCAAGAATCGTGAGGGCAAGCGTGATCCTGAAATGCATCAAGCCAAGAAAGGCAATCAATGGCACTTCGGGATGAAAGCCCACATTGGTGTCGACGCCACGTCGGGGTTGGTGCACAGCTTGGTAGGGACAGCCGCCAACGTGGCGGATGTCACCCAGGTCGACCAGTTGCTGCACGGCGCCGAAACCTATGTTTCGGGTGACGCTGGATACACCGGTGCGGCCAAGCGACCGGAGCATGCTGAACGGGACGTTATCTGGTCGATTGCCGCACGGCCCAGCAGCTACCAGCATCACGGCAAAGGCAGCGTGCTGTACCGGGTCAAGCGCAAGATCGAATTCGCCAAGGCGCAACTGCGTGCCAAGGTCGAGCATCCCTTCCAGGTGATCAAGGTGCGCTTCAATCATCGCAAGGCTCGCTACCGTGGGCTGGAAAAGAATACGGCGCAGTTGTTCAGTCTGTTTGGGTTGGCCAATCTGATGCTGGCCAAGCGCTATTTGCAACGGGCGGTGGGATAAATCCGTCTGAAAGGCAGGGCTGGGCCCGCTAATCAGCAAAATGAGGGCAGAAATCGGCTCTGGAAATGCAGAATAAGGCCGGTAGGTTGAAAAATACGGCTTGAAAGAGGGGGGCGCTACGAACGGGTTAATTGTTCAGCGGCTCCTTAAGTCGATTAACTGTTGGATCGGAGGTGTGTTGGCACTTGCCGGCGCCGCGTCGGCCCTGACCGTGGCCGTGATGGTGGGTTGGGCAATTAGGGTGACTTTTGGTGACCCAAGCAAAGCTGACGGTTCTATGTGGGTAGGTCCTGAGCCACTAACGGCCATTCTCTATGCGGTGGCATGTGTCGGCCTTGCTTATGCTTGTTTCAAGGCCGCTCAGTTTTTCTTCATCAAGTGGGAAAAGACTGGGAAGTGACGGCCAACTGCGCGTGACCTGGTGCGCGTGTTCGGCTCCGCCGAAACGGCTCTCGTAAACGAAGCCCCGGCCAGAAGCGCGCCGGGTCTTGGCCCTTCGGGCTTCGATCCTGGGGTTCGGGGAGCAATGGAACAGTAAACGCACTTAAGCCCAGTACCTGCCCGCAAACCAGCGCTCTGTCTGGGGAGTACGATAAAACCACCGTTTT